>Ga0315550_1000279_pt1 | contig 30812 bp, 34 predicted proteins | sample SalMarSW160190MG_2_FD_203100 | JGI IMG/M metagenome (GOLD analysis project Ga0315550, IMG submission 203100) | Salt marsh sediment microbial communities from the Plum Island Ecosystem LTER, Massachusetts, United States - Salt Marsh Sediment SW1601-90 ...
ACCGGTCCTCGTCTGCCATCCGTCAAGATGGCACGCGGGGACTTGGTATAATCAGAGTGACGACTGGCGCGAATTTAACAGAAACCGATTGACCTTATTATGATGACGTGGTATACTAGCGCAATAGCGGCAAATCCTGGACGCCGCCTGAAACCTGTGTTAGAATATGGCCCGATGCCGCTATCGAGGACGCTATCAAGGACCTTGACAAACCAGCGGGCGGGTAGCCAGTGAGATTGAGACGAAAACGCCTGGTCGTGATCGCGAGTGTCTCGGTCGCCGCCGCAGTCGCCGTCTGTTGCCTGACCGGCTGGGGCTGGCGGACCGTCGATGTGTGCATCTGGCGGGCGATGATTACCTTCAAAGTGCCCATCACCCCGGCGGACGACGGCTACCGCATCGTGGTCGACAAAAGCGATCACCGGCTGTGGTTTTACAAGGACGACGAGCTGTTCAGAGACTATCCCATAGCCATCAGTCACGCCGGGCTGGACACACGGCGTCGCTATGACGATCTCTTGACGCCGGAGGGCGAGTTCCTGATCGCCAGCATGCAGTACACGTCCGTCTTTGGGCCACGCCAGATGTTGCTAGAGACCACGGCGCAGGCCTTGGCCGACTATCAGTCCCAGTACGGCGACGAGGCCGGGGCACTGATCGGGGAATGGGAAGCCCGTCACGGCTCGCTGGACACGATCTGGGAAGTGTATGATTACAACGAGGCCCATCCCGGCCGCGAGATCTGGCACGACATCCTGATCCACGGTGGGGGAAACAGTCCCGACTGGACGTGGGGTTGCATCGCCCTGAACGACGATGACGTGATCGAACTTTTCGAACTGTTACAACACTCTCGGAATCGCGGCATTGGGGTACCCGTGATCATCGAGCGCTAATCGCCTATCAAGATTCACTACATTGGAGAACCGACATGCGTCGCCATCAACTCACCATCTTACTGGTCATACTGGGAATCACCGTCTCGCTGCCCGTGAGCGCAGGGCCGTCCTCGACGCTCATCCCGGACGACCTGGATGCCGACGTGCGTCCCGATCGCACACGGTACGTCTGCCTTCCCAGCCTGATGTGGCGCAATCCCGAACTGTGCCCCTCTTATGGTCCCGGCCATACCGCCTACCGCATCTCCTCCATCCAACTGCCCCATCCACTGCCCGAACTACCCGTGGAGGAATTCGAGCACGACGAGGAAGACGAGCTCCTGCCGTATACCTACGCCATCGTCCGCAACCCCCCGTTGAACGTGTACAGTCACCCGATGGAGGCCGCGGCCGGACTGCCGCCGGTGCGCACTATGCTCTCCGGCGACTGGTGGGTCAGCCTGGTGGGTACGGTCGAGTACGAGGGGCAACTGTGGTACCAGATCAACAGCGGCGAATTCGTCCGCGCCGACGGGTTGGCGATGGCCTCACCCTCTCGTTTCCGGGGCGTCTACCTCACCGAACAACCGAGCCTGCCCTTCGCATGGACCAATCAATGGGTGCGGCCATCGGTCGTGCCGCAGGGGAGCTACAACACCGCCGTCGATCCGCTCAACAAGTACACGCTGGTCACCATCTACGCCGAGGAGCGGCGCGCCGACCAGATCTGGTACCTGGTCGGCGAAGACCAGTGGATAGAGCAGTCGACCGTGGGCCGCGTGGACGTGGATCCGCCACCCGAGGGGGTTCCGGCAGGCGTCAAGTGGATCGAGGTCGATATCTTTGAGCAGACAATCGCCGCCTACGAGGGAGAGCGCATGGTCTATGCCTCGCTCATCTCCAGCGGACGGACGGGCACTGCCACACCGCCCGGTCTGTACCAACTGTGGGCCAAGATACGGGCGGGCAAGATGAGCAGCCCTGACGTGCCCGACGGCCACGCAAGCTACTATTACATCGAGGATGTGCCCTGGACGATGTACTTTCACCAGGCGTACGCACTGCATGCGGCCTTTTGGCACGACAACTTTGGCTTCACCCAGAGCCACGGCTGCGTCAACCTGACCCCGCGCGATTCCAAGTGGCTCTACTACTGGGCCGATCCCCCCATCTCCGAGGACGCCTCGGCGCTGTACATCGGCTCCGGTATGTCCAACACCTGGGTGTGGGTGCACTTTACGCCGCCTTTCTGACGTGAGTCTCTCATGACGACCACCGCCCCCTCCCGCCGCTCCCTGTGGCTCTACCTGCTCGCCGGGCTGACCCTGCTGGCAGGTTTGTTCGCCGCGTGCACCGAAAGGACGCCCACCGCCAATCCCGGCGTAACCCCCACCCCGACCCGCACGCCGCGCCCCACCGCCACGCTGACACCCACGCCCACGCCGACGCCCGCCTGGCCGCTGAGTGTCTATGTGCCTCACGGGCTGCCCGCACCCGTCGCCGACGCGCTCGACGCCGCGATAACCGAGCACTCCGACCTGTTCACGCCAGCCACATCGCCCGCAGCCGCCGACGTGCAAGTGGTCATCGGCGATGGCGCTGGTGCTGAACGCTTGGCCGAGTGGGTGTATGCCGTCGCCGCGCCTTTCCCCACCCTAACCGACGAGATAAGCTGGGCCGACGTGCAGGCTGGTTGGAGCGGCGCCGCGTCCGGTCCCTTCGGCGGCCAAGCGCTGATGATGACGGACGACACGGCCAAGGCGCTGACCGCCGTGCTGGGCGAACCGGCCTCCGAGGCCATCGAGGTCGTCCCTGCGGAGGAGATCGTGCAGCGCGCGTGGGATACCCGCCCGACCTGGACTGTCATCCCCTTCGACCAACTTGAACCGCGCTGGAAGGTGCTGCGGCTGGATGGCGTCTCGGTGCTCGACAAGGGTCTGGATACCGGCACGTATCCACTGGTCGTGCGCGTCGGCCTGATCGGCAGGGAGCCCGGCGTCGCCAAGCTGCTGGAACTGATCGGCGACCCTCTGCTCAACCGCGACCCGCAGAAGATGACAGTGCTGATGATGACGGGCGTCACGGCGCTGGGGCGCTGCACCGCCGAGCGCATGGACCGCAACGGCGTGCTCTACCCCGCCCAGGATATCCGCCCCTGGCTGATCGAGCCGGACATCACCCACATCAGCAACGAGGTCTCTTTTGCGAGAACCTGGACGTCGACGTGATCGAGCTGACGGGCAACCACCTGCTCGACTGGGGCCAGGGGGCGATGGACCTCTCGCTGGAGATGTACGACGAGCGCGGCTTTATCTACTATGGCGGCGGCTGGAACGTGACACAGGCGCAGCGCCCGCTGACCATCGCCCACGGCGTGCACACGTTCGGCTTTGTCGGCTGCAACCCGGTGGGGCCGGACTTTGACTGGGCGACGGCCGATCGATCCGGATCGGCTCCCTGCGACTACGACCGGATGCACGCCGACATCCGCCAGATGCGCGAGCAGGGTATCATCCCCATCGTCACCCTGCAGTACTGGGAGTTCGACCGCTTCGAGCCCACGCCACAGCAGATGGCCGATTTTCGCGCCATGGTCGACGCCGGCGCGGTGATCGTCAGCGGCAGCCAGGCCCATCACCCGCAGACGTTCGAGTTCCACAACGGCGTGTTTATCCACTACGGCCTGGGCAACCTGTTCTTCGACCAGATGCAGTGGATCGAGTACCGCCGCGAGTTCGTCGACCGGCACGTCTTTTACGACGGACGGCACGTGGGCACCGAGGTCTTGACGGCGATGCTGGAGGATTACGCCCGCCCGCGCCCGATGAAGCCCCAGGAGCGGGAGGCGTTCCTGGGTGAGGTATTCGCGGCGAGTGGGTGGTGAGTCAACAGATTTAGCGGATGGAACGGATTTTTTGACTTTGCCCTAATCCGGCGGCGTGACGTTTGTCAAATTGGCCGGGCGGGCGGTTTTTACGAGGGGCGGAAGTCGTTCCAACTGCTGCCGGTCGAGGGTGACGAGGGTGGTGCCGTATTGTTGCGCTACGACAGCATAGACGGCATCTCCGCCACGCAACTGGGCAGTTGCTGCCAGATCGACTGCGCGGCTGGCTAGTGCTCCATCTAAAGATACCAGCGTCTGGTCAGGCCAGCCACGTATCACCTCCGCGAGAGCCACCGCACGTTCAGCGTCGCCCAACACGCGCGCCACAGCAGCAGCGATCTCCACCAAGAGCAGCGTGGGGCAAAAGAGCGGAATGTGCTGCTGTTGTACCCAGGCCAGGAATGCCCGGCTGCCAGCGGAGTCCGCCTCGGTGGGATTCAGCGCGCTGACGTGAACGCTGGCATCAATGGTGTACATCGCGCCCCTCTACCGTCGCACAGCGTCGATCACGTCCTGCGTCGAAACATCCGCCGGCCAGGCGCTGCGGATCTCTTCCGCCAGTCGTTCGTACCGTTCCCAATCCCCAACTACGGCCCCTTTGGCGGCTTTCACCATCTCCGCTTCCGCCTGCTCGGTATCCAGGGGCAAAATGGTGGCTACCGGGCGGCCCTGATACGTGACCACGTACTCGGCTCGCTCCTCGCGCACCTGCCGGATCACCTCGCTGGTTCGCTCTCGCAACTCGCGCACACCGATCAATGACATGTCTCCACCTGTAGTATCAAAAATAGTATCTATTGCCACTACATTTTAGCACAAATCATTCATTCGAGCAACAGCCTGCCACTCCCCGAATCGGCCAAATGGTGTATAATGGCCATCGTCACAATCTCTAATCTCCGATCTCCAACAACAAGCGAGTAAACCTATGGAAGAAAACCCAGCGCCCCCGCCCAACCCCATGGAATTTGGCTCCATGCCGCTGGATCCGATTTACGCCTGGGGGATCGTGCTGGAGCCGGTGGAGACCATGATCGAGCGCACAAGCGCCTTCATCGAGCAACTAGCCCGCGAGTCATTCGAGCGGGGCGAGGAATTCGACGACGAGGAACTAGAGCGGCGCTTCCTTGACTTTTTTGACAGACTGGTGGAAGAAGGCACCCTGACCCGCTTGCCCGATGCTCCGCCGGAGATGGGCCGCCGCGTTCTGGGCCCGCGCCGCTGGCTGCGCGCCCAGCGCATCCGCATCAACCGGATCGTCGCCCACTGGCAGGTCCAATCTCCAGTCTCCAATCTCCAGACAAGCTGAAAAGCTGTCGCGGGAGCACGCGTCAGCCAGTCTGGACCGCTAGTTCCCCGGCAAAGACGTCGAACGCGGACTGGCCGTAGAGGCAAAAGACGACCCGCTCTAGCCCCGTCTTCCCCTCCAGGTAAGCGATAGCCGCCTGCAACATCACGCGCGCCGCCTCCTCCATCGGATACCCAAAGATGCCCGTGCTGATGGCGGGCAGGGCCACCGACTTGAACTCGTGGTCGTCCGCCATCCGGAGCGCGGCGCGCACCGCCGAGGCCAGCAGCTCCACTGATCGGTCCGTACCATCGTAGACGGGACCCACGGCGTGGATCACGAACCTTCGGTTTCCCCCGGCTTTGAGTCTACCGCCGGAGGTGATGGCCGCCGAACCGGTGACTACCCGGCCGTGAGCCTGCACCCAGGCGTCGCTCTCGCTCTGGATCGCCGGGCCGCCCTTGCGGGAGATGACGCCGGCCACACCGCCGCCATGGGCCAGTCGCTCGTTAGCGGCGTTGACGATAGCGTCGACGTCCATCTCCGTGATATCGCCCTCGACCAATTCAAGCACCGTGTCGCTAACTTGAATTCTCATCGCTTACCTCCCACACTCTCATACTCCCATACGCGATTATACCAGTTGCCGCCCGTTTGGGACAGTGTTATAATGCCTGCCACCTATGGTCACCACCCGACTAACCAACCACCCAGCCAACCTACTATCTCGCCTCATACCTTTTGCCCTATTCGCGCTCGCTTTCGCCCTCTATGCCGCCACCGCCGCGCCGGGCACTATCTTTGGCGATCCTTCCGAGTACCAGTTCGTCCCGGCTATTCCCGTCATCGCCCACCCGCCGGGCTATGCCTTTTACACCCTGCTGGCCAGACTGTGGCAGACGCTCGTCCCCGTCGGCACCATCGCCTATCGCACCAATCTGCTGGCGGCAGCGGCAGGCGCGTGGGTCGTCACAGCCGTTTATCTGACCACACGGGAGATTGGTAATTGGTATATTGGTAAATTGGTAAATGGTACTAACCAATCCACCAATTTACCAACTACCAGTCTACCAGTCTACCTATCATCCTTTTTCGCCGCCCTGTCCCTCGCCGTCACCCCCAACCTGTGGCAACACGCCATCCACGCCAACGCCCACGTCGTCAGCGCGGCACTGACCGTCACTCACCTGTGGCTGTTGACCGCCTGGTGGCGGAGCCAAAACGACCGCTGGTTGATGGCCTTTGCCCTCGTCCTGGGCCTCTCGGCCGCCCACCACCCCATCACACTGATGGGCGTCCCGGCCTATGGCCTCTTCATCCTGCTGGTACGGTTTCGCATTTTGCGCCAATGGCGGCTTTTGCTGGTGCTGATCATCTGTCTGCTGTTGGGATTGACGCCGCTCCTGTACTTTCCCCTGCGCAGCCCTCACCTGCCTCCCGGCTTTCAACCCACCGACATGAACACCTGGGAGGGGTTCGTAAACCACGTCACGGCCAAGGGATTGCGCGTCAATTTTGGCCACTTTGGCCTGGCCGACCAACCCGCTCGGGCGATCGTCTTTTGGTCGCTCCTGCGGCTTCAATTCGCGCTGCCCGTCGTGGCCCTCACACTGCTGGGCCTGATCGCCCTGATACGCCGCGCGCCCAAGGCCGCCGTACTCCTGGGCCTGTTCCTCGCCGTCCACGTCGCCTTTACCATCAACTTTTACCAGGACATTATGGCCTATTTGCTCAACCCCTTCGCCGCCCTGGCCATCCTCGCTGGCCTCGGCATTACTGCCCTTGCGAAATTTGTTGCCAAGGCAACGCATAGATTCCCATCGTCCATTGCCCGTTGGTCATTGGTCATTGTTAATTGTGCATTGTTCATTCTCCCCATCGCCCAAGGTGTGCTGAATCTCCAACGCGGCATCTCGCTCCACGCCTTCACCGACCCCGACGACTATGTCGCCGCCGTCTATGACCGCTTTGCCGGGCGAGGCGAGGGTGCCGTAATCCTCTCCGATTGGGAGCACCTGACGCCCCTCCTCGTCCACACCCACGTCTACGGGAAGCCGCTGAACGAGGCGGATGTGAAAAAGGTGGTCTACGTCAACCCCGCCGACGGCCCCACGTGGGTGCGCAACGTGTGGGAGAACGCCGACGTAGGCCCCATCTACGTGGTCGGCTACCGCCCCGCGCTGCGCGAAGAGGGGTTGCGCCTGATCCCCGACGGTCCATTCTACCGCGTCCTACTGCCGGGAGCGTTCGATGGCGCGCCCACGCACCGGCTGGACGTTTGGGCCGACGGGCGCGTGCGCATCCTGGGCTATGACCTGTCCGGGGCAACGGTGCGCGCAGGCGAGCGGCTGCGGCTGATCCTGTACCAGAGCGTGACGGAGCCGCTGGAGGACTATTGGATGCCGCACGCCCGGCTGGGATCGTTCGAGGCGCGCTGGACGACGGACAGCCGCCTCAACACCCCCCTATGGCAGCCGGGCGAGATCGTCGTCGAGGAGTACGAGTTGCCGGTGCCTTTCGACCTGCCGCCGGGGGAGTACCCACTGCGCCTGGGCTACGCCGACGTCAGCGGCGGGCGATTGGATCTGCCCCTCTCCTCCGGCAGGACCACGGTGGAGATGGCAACCGTCACCGTGCTCCCTCCCTCCCCATCAGCACGGGGGATAAAGGGGGGAGCAGACGCCCTGGCGAACCTCGACAACCAAGTGGCACTTGTGAACGCCCGAGCGCGGGTCGGGCTACAGACCCGCCGGGCCAAGTGGGACGAGCCGCTGGTCGTGCGGCCCGGGGAGACCGTGCACCTGAACCTAACCTGGCGCGCCCTGGCCCGCCCGCGCGATAGCTACACCGTCTTTATCCACCTGATGGACGGCGCGAACCACCCCGTCGAGGGGATCAATCCCGATGACACGCCGCTGGGCGGCTCCTTCCCCACCTATCTCTGGTTTCCCAAGTGGCTGCCGGGGCAGACGGTGGACGACCCCTACCGGCTGGTCATCCCGCCGGACCTGCCGCCGGGCGACTATTACCTGGAGGCGGGGCTATACGGGATGACTTCCCATCGCAGGCTTCCTGTGGTAAACTTGGCGGGCTTGGCCGGTGACCGGGTCATCCTGGGGCCGGTACGGGTGAAATAGTGGGAGGTACATACATGGAGGAATTGATTCTAATTTGGTCGGTGGTCTTGACAATCCTGTTCATCGTGGGCGTCGTGTGGATCCTCGACCTGCAACGCCGGTTACGTTGGCTGCAACAACGCCGCGACGAGATGTTCGCCGGCGCAGAGGTTGACGCAAGCCTGGCCGCCACGGTAGAGAATCTGGCCGCGCGGCTATCCGAGACCAACGCACGCACCGAGCGGCTGGTCGCCCAGGCCAAACAGATCGACGACGCACTGGCTCACGTCGTGCAGGGGGTGGGGTTGGTGCGCTTTCGCGCCTTTCAAGACACCGGGGGCGATCAGAGCTTTGCCCTGGCACTGGCAGATGGCGAGGGGAATGGCGTCGTTATCTCGGCGCTCTACGGACGCGGCAAGACGCGCGTCTATGCCAAGCCGGTGCAGGGATGGCTCTCACCCAAGCCATTGGGGGAAGAAGAGGAACAAGCTCTAGCCGAGGCTCGCCAAGTCGTCGTCGGCCAAGACTCGGCACAAGATTGACAAAAGCCTAACGCTGAGGTATGATTCTGGTCACTTGACAGCAGTTGGCGATGAATGGATCAATCCTATAGGTAAGGAGGATACCCGTGTTCGGAAGAGAAAAAAACAAACCGGCAGCACCTCAAGCGGCAGCCACCCCCGTTTCCAAGATCGAAACGATCGTTGGCCCCAATGCTTACTTCCGGGGCGACATCCAGTCGGATGGAGGCGTTCGCATCGACGGTATTTTGGAGGGCACCGTCGACATCACCGGTAACCTGGTCATCGGTGAGGGGGCGAAGGTCATTGCCGACATCAGCGCCAACAACATCTCTATCTCCGGCGCGATCAAGGGCAACGTCAACGGCAACCGGGTGGAGATCCTCGACACCGGGCGGGTGTGGGGCGATCTGACCATCAACTCACTGCTGCTCAATGAAGGCGCCTACCTGCGCGGGCAGACGATGATGCACGGCGACATCGAGCCGCCGATGATCGAGGCACCCAAGACGCAGGCTAAACCCACTCCACAGCAGCAATCCCCACGGGCCACAGTAGTAGATGCAGAGCCAAGGCATCCGCTGGAAGTATAAAGTCTAGTCTACACAGAACCGTCAAGCCCCGCCGCGCTGATGCGGCGGGGCTTATTTTTGAACGGTTCACACCAGCGGCCACGGAACCTGGCGGCGATGGGGATCGGGATGGGGCAAGACCGGATTTTCCAGCAGCGCCGCCAGGCGTGCGTTCAACGCGGCGATCTCTTCCTCGGTTAGCAGCTTGGCCAACTTTTCGCGCAGCGGTCCCTCACCGGCCAATTGCTCCTGTAACTCGCTCAAATCGGACTGATACGCTCCAGGAATCGGCTCCCAAGCAAAATCCCAGATCACCGTACGCAGCTTGGGCTCGGCGTGAAAGGTGAGCGCGTTGTCGATCGCCCAGATGCGATCCCACTCGTCCAGCAACAGATGACCGCCCTTGCGATCGGCGTTGTTGGACAGAATATCGAACAGGGCCACGGGAAACAGATCAGCCCGCCGCTCCTCGCGCAGGGAAAAGTAGGTGGCCTCGAGGTCGGCGTCGATAAAGAGCTGCAGCGCGCCAACGCCGTGGGGACCATCGCGCAGGACGGTGGGCGGGATCAGGGGCCATCCCAGTGCCCGGCTGACCACGTAGGCAGCCACCTCCCGCAGGCAAAGCGTGCCCTGGGGGAAATCCCAGAGCGGTCGTTCTCCCCGATGCGGTTTGTAGACCGCCAGCGCCTGCAGGTCGTCCCCGGTCACGCTGGCGAGAAAGATGACGTTGGAACTGGAGAGAATCTGCCCGACGAGTTCCACGCCACCTTCCAGCAGCAGTTGCACCACCCGCTCCGGCTCTACCAATACCGGCGGGCTGGCGTCAGTCTTCTTCCAGATCGTAGAGGCGCTTGCGTCCATTGTCCCGCACGCAGACGTGCTCTTCGTCGGGCTCGATCACCTCGTCACACAGCGGGCAGATCGGGCGACCGGAGGCGACGGCGACGGCGGCCTTGCGGGCCAGCGCTGCCATCTGCTCGTGCCTGGCCCAGATGCGCACCCGTCCGCCCAGCTCACCCTCCGCCGTCAGTTCCTCGGCCGCGATAACCAGCATGTCGCGCTCCTGATTGTACCCCAGCTCCAGCTTGCCCACACGAAAGAGCGGCTCGACCGGGGAAATGAGATCCAAGCCCGACAGATCGAACTCCTCATCGATCGCGTTCAACTGCTGCAGCGCCCCGCCAATGGCGACGGCGATTGCGGCGGCCTGCTCCTTCTCGATGAGCAGCGTGATCACCAGATCGTCTTGGGCCGCTTGCAGGTAGAACGTGCGCTGGCCCGGCGGGCCGATGGTGTCGACGGTGACGAAATCCGCGTGACTTAGCTCGATCCATTCGGGTTGGTTCATCCCTCTTTCTCCTCAGAGATGACCGGCAGGTGGCTGATATCGTTTAGACACAGCAGACGGGGCACCAAGTCTCCCAGCTCTAAAACCGTCAGCGAGGCAGGGGCGATCACCAGCCGCTGGAATAGGTCGAGGTGCAATCCGATGGTATAAGCCACGACGGCCTTGATCACATCGGCGTGGGAGACGACGGCGACCGTCTGCTTGGGGTGGTCGGCGCACACACGCTCTAACTCTGCTACAGCCCGTGCCTGCACCTCGCGGAAACTCTCCCCGCCGGGAAAGCGCATCGCGCTGGGCACGAACTGAACCTTGCGCCACAGGCGCCGCTTGCGTAGTTTTTCGAGCGGCTGTCCCGTCCAGCGCCCGATGCGCACCTCTCCCAAGTCCTCGCGCACTACCACCGGCAAGCCGTGGGGCGCGGCGACGATCTCAGCCGTCTCCAACGTTCGCTCCAGCGGGCTGGCGTACACCGCCGCCACCTCGACCGAAGCCAAACATTGAGCCAGAGCCTGCGCCTGAGCCCTGCCTACCTGGTTCAAGTGGACACCGGGCGTCCAGCCCGTCAAGACGCCGCTCTTCTGGGCATCGTTCGCACCGTGACGGATGAGCAATAGGCGGGTCATATCACCGCACCAGCAACACCGGGCACTCTGTCTCGTCCAGCAACTTTTGCAGCGGTGCCAGGTGCAGAATCGTGCTACTCAGCACCAGCACGCCGCCGTGTTCGGCCTGCATGGCCTGAGTCAGCGCCGGCACACTTGCCTCCGGCAGCCGCCGGAAGCGCACCAGGAGTCCCTGACAGCGCAGCCAATCAGCCATCTCGGCTTGTAACCGATACTCCTCATCCAGCGTATCGGCCACGATCAACACCGCCAGGTATCCCCCATTCCTTCTCGCCAGGCGCGCCGCGATCTTGATCGCCCGTCGGGCGATGGGTGATCCGTCGTACGTCACCAAGACCGGCGGCCTGATATCCTCATCGCGCTGCAACAAGAGCACACAGCACGGAGCCTGCACCGCCGCCGCCAGCGCCGTAGAGCCCAGCCGTATCCGCCGGATGAGAGGGCGGCTCACCTTGCCCAGAATGAGCATATCGGCTTCCTCGGCCGCCGCCACCACCTCGTGCGCCACCTCTCCGCGCGCAACCTGGAAAGACCATTTGACCTTTCGGCGCTCACAGATTGCCGCCAGCGCCCGCTGGGCCTGGGAAGCTTGGGCTCGCAACTGGCGCTCCATGCCCTGGGAATCGAGCCGCGCGCCGGAGACATACGGATAATGCACCTGCCGCGTTGCAGGCGAGTCCGCCGCCCGCAACAGGTTGATGTCCTCGACGTACAACCCCCTCAACTCGGCCTTCATGCCGACAGCCAACTCGACCGCAGCCTCAAGCGCCGCCAGGCTGTTGTGCGAGGTGTCCAACGCCACCAATATGCGCCGGAACACCAGCTCGTCGTTTCGCGCGTTCATGCTAGGCATCTCTATAGTCCCGAATCTTGACAAACGAGTTAAGTTTCATGGCCAAATGCCACTCATTGAGTGCAGTTTTGGCCGCAGGCCAAAACTGCTTAGGGTCGGCTTCGCCGACCCGCCTAGCCTTCTTGCTTGGCCTCGTCCTTCTCAGGAGGCGAAGAAAAATCTCGCTGCGTCTCGGCCATCTCGATCAGCCGAGCCTCAACCCGCTGGTTGACGCTTCCCTCCGTGAAATCCCCCGTTCTGCCGCGCTTGCCGGCCGGTACGCCGGTCAGGAGCTCGATGGTCTGATCCACCGTCTCGATGGCGTAAATCTGGAACTGGCCCGCCTTTACCGCTTCGACCACGTCGTGGCGCAGCATAAGGTGCTGCACATTGGAGGCAGGGATGATCACCCCTTGCTCGCCCGTCAAGCCGCGCGTCTTGCACACGTCGAAAAAGCCCTCGATCTTTTCGTTGACGCCGCCGATGGGCTGCGCCTCGCCGTGCTGGCTGACGGAGCCGGTGACGGCCAGAGATTGTTTGATGGGCAGATCCGCCAGCACCGAAAGCAGCACGCACAGCTCCGCCATCGAGGCGCTGTCCCCCTCCACCCCGCCGTACGACTGCTCGAACACCAGGCTCGCTGACAGCGAAAGTGGATGTTCGGGCGCGTAGCGCGAACCGAGAAAGCTCGACAGGATCATCACTCCCTTGGAATGGATGGGGCCGCCCAGCTCGACCTCGCGTTCGATATCGACCACCTTCCCGCTGCCCATGCGGACGCGGGCGGTGATGCGGCTGGGCTGCCCGAAGGCAAAGTTGCCCAACATCAGCACCGATAGACCATTGACCTGCCCCACCCGCTCGCCCTGCGTGTCGATCAAGACTGTGCCGCGTTGAATCTGCTCCTGCACGCGCTCGCGCACCCGGTCGGAGCGATAGATTTGCGCCTCGATCGCGCGCTTGACGTCGCCCGCCCGCACCACCTTGTGACGCGCCTCCCCGGCCCAGTAATCGGCCTCGCGCAACAGGTCAGACACGCTGAGGAGGTGAACGGACAGCTTCTCGGCGTCACCCACCATGCGCGCGCTGCGGATGATGACCTGCGCAACGGCTCCCCGATCGAAGGGGTGCAGGTCGTTCCGGCGGGCCAGCGTAGCGATCAGCCGGGCGTAGAGCTGGTTGCCCTCCGGCGAGCGCTCCATCTCCTGGTTAAAGTCGGCCTCGACTTTGAACAACTCGCCAAAGTCGGGATCGTACTGGTAGAGCAAATAGTACAGCAGCCGCTCGCCGATCAGGATGACCTTGACGTCCAGCGGGATGGGAGCGGGCTCCAGCGAGACGGTGGACACCAGGCTCAGTGCCTGCCCCAACGACTCGATGCGCAACTCGCGCGAGCGTAGGACACGTTTCAGCCCATCCCAGGCATAGGGCTGCAGCAGCAGTTGCCGGGCATCCACGATCAGGTAGCCGCCGTTGGCGCGGTGCAGCGCCCCCGGCTTGATCAGGTTAAAGTCGGTCACCAAGGCCCCCATCTGGGCGAGGTGCTCGACGCGCCCGATGAGGTTGTTGTAGGTCGGGTGCTCCTCAAAGATCACGGGCGCGCCCTCCGATTCGCTGTGGTCGATGATCACGTTCACTTGGTAGCGGCGGAACACGGGCGCTCCCGCCAGCGAGGGTGGCAGCGGGATACCCATGATCTGCGGCGTCTCCTCCGACTTGCGGAACTCTTCCACGTTCTTGATCACGTCCTCCTGCACCGCGTTCAGGTAATCGACCACCTCGGGCAGTTCGGCATATTTCTCGCGCAGTTCGTCGATAAAGTGCCCCACGGCGAACATGGCCACCTCGCGGTCCAGCTCTTTCATCTTTTCCCGCGCCTCGCGCTCCCACTGGCGCACCTGGTGGATGGCTACCTGAAGCTGCTCCTGGAGCTCGCCAATCTCGTTCTCGACCTGTTGGCGCTCCTCCTCCGGCAGCTTTTGGAACTCTTCCGGGCTGACGACCTCCCCATCCCGCATAGGCGCAAAGGCCAGCCCAACTGGTGTGCGAATCAGCGAAACGTTGCGCTCCTGCGCTCTCTTTTGCACCTCGGCAAAGGCTTGCTCCTGCCGCTCCTTGAACTCTTCCTCGACCTCTTGCTTGCGCGTGCGATAGTCCTCGCTCTCAAATGCGGCGGGGATCGCCGTCTGCAGCTCCTCGAGCAACTCTTCCATATCGTCGCGCAGCACGACCCCCTGGCCAGATGGCAGCTTCATAGCGTGCGGCTTGTGAGGTTTCTCAAAGTCGTTGACATAGACCCAGTCGGGAGGGATCGGCTCGCTGGCGGCCTTGAGGTCAAGGAACTGGCCGATGGTGGTGCGCTTGCCCGTGCCGCTGGGCCCCAGGGCAAACAGATTGTAGCCCTCACGCTGGATGCCGATACCGAACTGGATCGCCTCGACCGCTCGATCCTGCCCGATGACGTCGGCCAGATCCCCCAGGTCATTTGTAGTCTTGAATTCGAACTGCGACGGTTTGCACTCCTGGCACAGCTTGCGCGCCGACAGGGGTTTGATTTTGGCCATGAATGAGTCTCCTTGGTTAGTTTATCTGCAATCCAGGTTCGTAGGCGATGAAAGCCTCGCGCCACGCGTCGGGTATGGGGCTCGATCGTTGGCCCTCATAGTCGTAACACACCTGCACCGTGCGCGCCGTGGCGGCCAGCCGCCCATCCCCACCCTCGATGCGATACTCAAAGATAAAGCTCGACCGGCGAAACTCGCTCACCCGCGCGCGGATCGTCACCCGCTCGCCCAATTTCAGCGGCGACTTGAAGCGGCAACCGGCCTCGGCGATGATGATGCCGACGTCGGTGGAATTGGGTGGCAAAAATCCCAGCTCGCGCATATAGTGCAGGCGCGCCTGCTCCAGGTAGTTAAAGTAGACGGCGTTGTTGACGTGGTCCAATGTGTCCACGTCGCGCCAACGCACCTCAAGAGCGGTCGAGAAACGATAAAGGTCGTCGGTCATCCAATTTCTCCGTTTCTGGCATCCTACTCACAACTCGAAAAATCGGGCTTCTCCGGTCGTCAGATCAAGGGTACAGAAAGAATACCACTGCTGACGCCTGCCCCCCAACGCGCCGGGGTTGATCACGCGGGTGCGGCCCACCGTCTGATCTCGCCGCTTGTGCGTATGGCCGTGGATCACGTAGGCATACTCGCCAGAGGCGATCAGGTTTTGCAGTGCCTCTGCGTTATCCCCGTGGAGCATCGCCACCGAGGTCCCGTCCAGGGCAAGTTGCTGCAGCCAGGCCAACCGGCCCTGTCCCAGCGTCGCCTCGACCGCAACGGTCAACCTGGAATCGCCGTCCATATTCCCCTGCACGATCCACACGTCAAAGCCCACCAAGGCCCGGATCATGTGCGGCCCGCATACGTCGCCGCAGTGGAGGATCGTCGTCACCCCCTCGGCCTGCAACGTGGTCAGCGCTGCCTTCAGATTGTCTATGTTGTCGTGTGTGTCTGCGATGATGCCGATCTTCACCCCGCCCTCCAGAAACGATGCTTGCGGGCAGGCAACTGCGCCCACGAGGCAATAATAGCAGAAACTGCCTAATGCGCAATTCGACCGCGGCCCGCCTTGCTCTTTGGCGCAATCGAGGTATAGTGATGCCGTCATGCCCGATGCCAAACCCAGCAGCGATTTTTCCCGGCGCCTGCTGCGCTGGTTCGCCGCCGAGGCCCGCGACCTGCCCTGGCGGCATGATCATTCTCCCTACCGCGTGTGGCTGGCAGAGGTGATGCTGCAGCAGACGCAGGTCGACACCGTCGTGCCCTACTACGAGCGCTTCCTGGCCCGCTTCCCCACCGTCGAAGCGCTGGCCGCAGCGCCGCTGGAGGAGGTGCTCAAGCTGTGGGAAGGGCTGGGCTACTATGCCCGCGCCCGCAACCTGCACGCCGCCGCCCGGCAGATCGCGGCCCAGCACGGCGGCCAAATCCCCGATACGTTCGAGGCGCTGTTGACCCTACCCGGCGTGGGCCGCTACACCGCCGGAGCGGTGGCCTCCATCGCCTTCGGCCAGGACACGCCCGCCGTCGATGGAAACGTGCGGCGCGTGCTGGCGCGCGCATTTGCCGTCCGCGAGGACGTGAGCCGATCGAGCACGCAGCGAGAGCTGGAGGCGCTGGCACAGAGTCTGCTCCCACTCGGAAAGGCAGGAGCGTTCAACGAGGCGCTGATAGAGCTAGGGGCCACCGTCTGCACACCGCGCGCGCCGCACTGCGACCGCTGCCCTCTGCGCGCGCTATGCCAGGCCTACGCCACAGGAGAACAAGAGGAACTGCCCGTCAGACGCCCGCGCAAGCGCACGCCCCATTACGACGTGGCCGCCGCCGTCACAATTGACACAGACGGACGCGTACTGGTGGCACAGCGCAACGCCGACGATATGCTGGGCGGGCTGTGGGAGTTTCCCGGCGGCAAGCGCGAGGATGGCGAGACGCTGCCCGAGTGCCTGGTCCGCGAGATGCGGGAGGAGCTGGACGTGGAGGTCGAGGTGGGCGAGCTGCTGACCGTGGTCAAGCACGCCTACACTCACTTTCGCATCACGCTGCACGCCTTCCACTGCCGGGTGGCGAGCGGCGCGCCGCGCTGCCTGGACTGCGCCGCCTTCCGGTGGGTTCCTCCTGCCGAGTTGGACGCCCTCCCCATGTCGGTGGCCGATCGCAAGATAGCGCAGGTTGTGCAGGAGCATGTACAACAGCAGTAGACATTGCCCCCGCTGCGCGTGCGGTGTATAATGGCCATGCCATGAGAAAATACATCATCCGCATCGCGGTCCCACTGGTTTACTTTGCCCTCGGCGTCGTCATGGTCTATGTCGGCTGGCGCCCGGAAATCATCTTCACCTGGGAGACGGTCAGCGAGGTAGATACGGCGGGTTTTCTCCTCTATCGCAGTGATTCACCCGCTGGGCCTTTCTCCCCCATCACCGAGACGCCGATCCCTGCCAAGGGCGACCCGCTGGTGGGTGCATCCTACAAGTACAAGGATCGCGACGTAATCTGGGGGCAGCGCTACTTTTACCAGTTGGAGGAAGTGGAGCGGGGGGGCAACCACAACACCTTTCCCCAGGTCGTGGATGGCAAGGCCGGAGCGGGCTGGTCGTGGGCGCTGGCAGCAGGCGCGCTCTTGGCGATCGTGGGAGGCGTGATCGGCTGGTACAGCACGAGAGACAGTGGGCCACGCCCTGCCCAGGACGGCGACACGCAGCATTAGGCGTTTAGACTGATTCCGATGACCGAGTTTAATTGGACGTTCGCAGTGGGCGGGCTCTCCCTCTCCCTGGCCGGGCCTGCGGCTTGGGTGGAACCCTTTGCTCGCGCTTGGGCCTCTTGGGCGGACGAATCGCTCGGATGGGTCGTACGCCTGGTGCAGGATGAGACACTTCCCGCACCCCAGAAGCCTTTCTTTGGCGCGCGCCCGCGCTTTGTCGATGGACGGTGCCTGTTGGAAGTGCCGGGCTTTGCCGGGGAGATCGCACCGGAGGACGAGACAGCCCGCCTGCGAGCGCACCCTGCCGCTGAGCCGGGGGATCTGGCCTACTTTGTGCGCACGGCTTTCGCTCTGCAGGCCTTTGACGCAGACACGCTTTTATTTCACGCCGCCGGCGTCGTGCATCGCGACGCAGCCTACGCCCTCTTCGGTCACTCCGGAAGCGGCAAGACGACGGCCTCGCGCCTGTCGTCGGGGAAGCCGGTCCTGAGCGACGATCTCGTCCTTTTGCGCCCGTCAGTATCGGGATGGGAAGTCTGGGCCACGCCCTTCGGACGGCAGCGCGCCTCACAACAGGTGCGATCCGCCCCCCTGCGCGCCCTCCTGCGCCTGGTACAAGCACCCGAGGAGCGGTTGGAGCCAATGCCGCGCGCGGCGGCTCTGGGAGAGCTGGCGGCCAATTCACCCGTGATCAACGCCGATCCCGTCCGCTCGGCGGCGCTCTTGGCACGCTGGGATGGGGTCTTGCGTTCCGTGCCCGTCTATTTCCTGCATTTTCGTAAGTCTAATGCCTTTTGGGAGGTGATAGATGCCCAACTTGGATGACATATTGAGCGTTGCGCCAGGGGTGATCTCGCGCGAAAGCGATGGCGAGCTCGTGGTGGTGCTCCCCGAGCAGGGCAAGTTCGTCGTGCTCAACGGCACCGGCGCAGAAGTTTTTCAGTTACTAGATGGTCAGCGTTCGTTGAGCGAGATTGCTGTTGTCTTGAGCGAGCGGTATGAGGTTCCCTTGGAACAGGCGCAAACTGACGTACTGGCTCTTGCACGAAAATTGCTGGACCGGGGTGCAGTGCGCGTGTCGAGTGAGTAGCAAGAGGTCGAATTCGGCCATTTTGGGGAGTTGCGCAGATTCCAAAAATGTGCTAGATTATAGATGGTTGAACGTCGCCCTCAAAAGAAACTTACATTATGGCAAACCTGGTAGTTAGCAGGAGGAATCCCAATGTACGAAACACCGGATATCGTATACGAAGGTGAGCTGGAGGCTCAGGCAGGATCACCCGTAGGCCTGCCGGTTTGGGAGGATATTGAGGACTTGTAAGATTTCACAACGAGGGGTTCCGCCAAGTCCTTACCGGGTGGTTGGTTAAGGGCGCCATTGGGAGGAAAATTTTCTCAGGCGCTATACGTTTGGCACAAGAGCGCATCGCAATTACAACGCGGTGCGCTGTTCTTTTCAAAGATTGAAGATGAAGCAGCACCTTGACCAACGGCTCTTTGCTTGACAGTTCGATCAAAGCGCCTATAATTCTGGTTAGCAAAACCACCTTCGGGGCAGGGTGAAATTCCCGACCGGCGGTAAGTGCGAGCTTGTTTCACAAGCTCGTCGAGCCCGCGAGCCGCGCGAGCGGTTGATCCGGTACAAGCCGGAGCCGACGGTAAGAGTCCGGACGAGAGAAGGTGTGCAGCACGAGTAGAATTATGCCCCGAAGACTTTATTCACAAGGTCTTCGGGGTTTTGGTCAAGTCGAGCCAAGCTGCCACTCTCTGCCCCGTGGGTGTTTCACCACGGGGCGTTTCTTTGGAGCAGAACATGAGACCAAAACACGTATCACAGATAGGATTGGCGATAGTGAGCTTTGTCGTCTTTCTGGGTCTGTGGCAGGGCATAGTCTGGCTGGGCGACTACCCGGCTTTCATCCTGCCGCCGCCGGTCGCGGTGGCCGGGCGCCTGTGGAATCTCTTGGCCAGTGGCTCACTGTGGCACCACACCTGGGTGACGCTGCGCGAGGTGCTGACGGGGTTAGGACTGGGAGCAGTGGTGGCGGTGCTGCTGGGATACGCATTGGCTCACTTTCCCCTGGCCGGGCGGCTGCTGTCGCCCTACATCGTCGCCTCTCAGTCGATCCCCGTCGTCGCCGTCGCCCCACTGCTCGTGATCTGGTTCGGAACCGGTACGCTGTCCAAGGTCGTGGTCTGCGCACTCACCGTTTTCTTCCCCATCCTGGTCAACACCGTCGTCGGCGTGCGCTCGGTGGAGCGCGACCTGCATGACCTGATGCGCGCCTTGGAGGCCACCCGCTGGCAGACGGTCTGGCTGCTAGAGGTGCCGGCGGCGCTGCCCGTGCTCCTGGGCGGCCTCAAGGTGGGCGCCACCCTGGCCGTCATCGGCGCGGTGGTGGGCGAGTTCGTCGCCTCCAGCCAAGGGTTGGGGTATCTGCTCAAGCAGGGCCAGCAACTGTACGACACGTCCCTGGTTTTCGTCGGCATCGGCACGCTGATGGTGCTGGCCATGTCGCTCTATGGCACGGTTGCCCTGGCGGAACGCGTGCTGCTCCGCTGGCGCGTGGAAGGAAGAAGGGAGTAAAACGTAATGCGTAAAACGTAAGGACCCTGTATCAGCGCCATTCCTTACGTCTTACGTTTTACGCTTTACGCATCACATGTATCTTCTCAAAAAGTAGGGGCAAGAGTAAGTCGGATTGCCAATCCGACCTACATTCCCAAGATATTGAGATGATACCATCACACATCACTTTAAATGAGGAGGATCATCTAATGAAAAAAAGTGTCGTGTTAATCATCGCAGCTATGCTCGTGCTGACTGCCTGCCGCCCGCGTACCAGCCGCATCCGGCTGCCCATGGGATTCGTGGCCAACGTGCAGTTCGCCCCCGTGTACGTGGCGCTGGAGAAAGGATACTTTGCCGCCGAGGGGATCGAGCTGGAATTCGACTACAGTTGGGAGACGAACGGGGTGCAGTTGGTGGGAGCGGAGGAGCTGCCCTTTGCCATCGCCAGCGGCGACCAAGTGCTCTTGGCACGGGAGCAGGGATTGCCCGTGCTCACCTTCGTCAACTGGTGGCGGCGCTTTCCCGTGGCCGTGATCGCTTTGGACGAAAGCGGCATCGAGGAACCCGCCGACCTGGCGGGTCACAAAGTCGGCATTCCAGAGACCTTTGGCGCCAGCTACATCGGCTGGCGGGCGCTGGCCGAGGCGGTGGAACTGGAAGAGGATGACGTGACACTGGAGCCCATCGGCTACACTCAGTTGGCCAACCTCACCGAGGGACGCGTGGACGCAGCGGTGGTGTATGCCAACAACGAGCCGGTGCAACTGGAGCAAATGGATTACGGATTCGTCCAGTTCTCGGTGGTCGACCATGCCACGCTGGTCTCCAACGGCATCATCACCAACGAAAAAACCCTGCAGGAGAACCCGGATTTGGCGCGCGCCTTTGCCCGCGCCTTCCTGAAGGGGCTCGAGGACACGCTGGCCGATCCCGACGCCGCCTTCGACATCTGCCGCAAGTACGTCGAGGGCCTGGATGAAAACGAAGCCACGCAGCGGGCCGTCCTGGAGGCCAGCCTCCAGTATTGGCGGGGGGATCCGTTGGGCGCATCCGATCCCGAGGCCTGGCAGGCGACGGCGGACGTGATGCTGGACGCCGGGCTGCTCTCGACCGCCGTGGACGCGGAGCGGGCCTTCACCAACGATTATTTGCCCTAGGCTAACTCCCTCCCCCTACAAGGGGGGAGGGGCGGGGAGGGGGTGAGTTTTTGCCATGATGACAACTCGTTCAGGCGAACCACTGCTGGCGGTCGAAAACCTGAGCATGGACTATGCCAACGGCAACGGCAAGCTGCCGGTGCTGGAGAGGCTTTCCTTCCAGGTGAGAGAAGGCGAGTTTCTTTGCCTGGTAGGTCCCTCCGGCTACGGCAAGACGACGCTCCTGCGCCTGCTGGCCGGCCTGGAAAAGCCGCGGGCGGGACAGGTCCACCTGGCAGGCAAGCGGGTGTTTCACCCCCGGCGAGACGTGGGCGTCGTCTTCCAGGAGCCGACGCTGATGGACTGGCGCACAGTGCAGGATAACGTGGCTTTGCCGCTGGAATTGGACAAAGTTGACAAAGACGCCGCCCACCGACAGGCCCAGGCGCTGATCGACCTGGTTGGACTGGCCGGTTTCGAGGAATACTACCCGGCACAGCTTTCCGGCGGAATGGCCCAGCGGGTGGCGCTGGCCCGGGCGCTGGTGCACGATCCACAAGTCCTGCTGCTGGACGAGCCCTTCGGTGCACTGGATGCCCTGACGCGCGAGGCGCTGTGGCAGGAACTGCTGCGCATCTGGCAGGCCAACCACAAGACGGTGGTGATGGTCACCCACTCGGTGTCTGAGGCGATCTTTTTAGCCGACCGCGTGCTGGTGCTGGGCGCGCGCCCAGCCGTCGTGGTGGGAGAGGTGATGATTGACCTGCCCCGCCCTCGGACGCGAGAGACGTTCGCGGCGCCCGAGTTTGGCGCGCTCACCCGGTGCGTGCGCGAGGCGCTCGACCGGGCCGGTACGTGAGATCCCTAAAGGTTTAGACCTTTAGGGTCTGCGTTCACTCGCACCGGCGCCAATTTTCTCTGCCGCCGCAAAAGCAGCGGCCCGAGTTGATCGATCAGCCAACCCAAGGCCGGCTCGACCCAGGCTACCAGGCTGAGCAAGCGCGGCACGTAGGCCCACCCGTGCGGGTCGCTTGAGCAATTTCCACACCCGCTCGGCCACCGTCTCGGGCTTGATGTTCACCTCCCCGCCAGGCATACGCAGTGCGGCCACCTGGGCCGAGGCCTTTTTGAAGAACTCGGTCGCCACCGCCCCCGGCTTGACCAGGCTGATGCGCACGCCCGTGTCGCGCAGTTCGCGGTAGAGGGAGGTGGTGAAGGATTCGACAAAGGACTTGGTCGCGCTGTACAAGGCGATCCCCTGGGCCGGCAGGCTGCTGACGATGGAGCCCACGTTGACGATGTGGCCCTTGCCGCGCGCCTTCATATCCTGCACAAAGAGCAGCGTCAGACGGACGACGGCAGCGACGTTGACCTGCAGCATCTGCCAAGCCAGCGGCCACGGCATCTCCGATCCAAAACCGTACCAACCAAAGCCGGCGTTGTTGACCAATACATCCACCGACCCGTAGGCAGCGCGCACCTGCTCGAACACCTGCAGCCGCTCCTCTTCCTGCGTCAGATCGGCAGTGACGACCAGCGCCTCGCCGCCGAGGGCGCGCAGTTGCTTGGCCACGTGCTCCAGCCGCTCCCGGCTGCGCGCCACCAGCACGACCCGCAGGCCCTCTCGCGAGAGCTTTTTGGCGATGGCCGCGCCGATGCCGCTGGACGCCCCGGTGACGACGGCCACCCTGCCCTGCCAGTCGGGGTTCCTGCGCGCCCGCAGGTATGGCGACCGACGCAGTAAAAAATAGCGCCCGATGGGGCGGAACAGGCGGATCAGGTGCCGCTTGACACTCATCAGGCCGACCAGCTCCCGGACATAGTTGTCCAAATCCCGCTGCTGGTATTGCAGCACACGCTGGCTCTCGGCGGTATCGATCCAGTTGGTGGGGAAGGGAACGGTGCTAAACGCCTCCTCCGGCAGCATGCCTATGCCCATGCCGCCCAGTATCTTTTGCAGGATCTCGCGATAGGTGTACTGGCAGCGCGGTCCGCCGCCGATCAGCCACAGCCGGCCCCATATCTCGTCGCTGCTCACCGCGTTGGCGATCGCCAGCCCCACATCGCGCGTGTGCACGTACTCCATGCGGTTGTCGGGGGGCACGTCGTACATCCCCGGATCGAGCCGCAGCGAAAGCGGCAGCACGGCGGCAAAGCGCAGGATGGCCCACTCCAGCCTCGAGTCTCGGACCATCCGCTCGCACGCGACCTTGTGGCAGGCATAGTGCTCGATGGGATCGACGGGATCGCACACCGTCCTGGGCGGCGGCTGGTCGTGCGTCTGCTCGTAGACGTGGTAAGACGAGGAAAAGATGAGGCGCGGCGGGTGGGGGAGGGCCTCCATCGCCGCGATGACGTTGCGGGTGCCGCCCACGTTGATCTCCCGCGCCCAATCGGGGCGGTCCTCCGACTCGACACCGGTAGCCGAGAGCTTGGGGATGATAAACGCCAGGTGCACCACCACATCCTGGCCGCGCACCGCCGCGGCGACGTCCCCGGGGTTGCGCAGGTCGCCCCACACCACCTCGATCCGATCGCCGTACTTGCGGGCCTTCTTCGCGTTGGTCCTCGTCTCGAGATCAAAGCACCGCACACGATGACCCTGCTTGAGCAGTTCCTCTATGGCGCTGGTTCCGACATTTCCGAACGCGCCGGTCAGTAATACGTTCACACTGTACCTCCGTAGTGTTAGCGAAAACCCGGCTTTTACTGTATCGACAAGGCCGATGCCCTAACGAAGCCATCTTGTCCCGAGAACTTAGAAGCCGGGTTTTTTGAGATTTTGTTTCGCTATACCCTTCAAGTAAATATCGATGCTCTGTTTCGCCACCTGGGCCCAGTCGGCGCCGTCGGGGTCGAGCGTCCCCTGCTGGAGCAGCCCGACGGCCAGCGAGACCAGCGCCTGCGCCGCCGTCTCGGGATCGACGGCGCGCAGGGTGCCCTCGTCGATGCCCTCCTGGATCATCTGTGAGAAAAAGGCCTGGTAGCGCCGGTAGGGAGCGATGATCTCCTCCCAGCCATCGGCGTCGTGCGCCGCCTTGCTCCAAAAATCGAGGAACATCGGCAATTGCCCGCTGGCGACCTCAAACACCTGCCCGATCATCCCAGCCATCTCCCGGAGCCCGTCCGGGACGTTTTCGGCTTCGGCGCGGAAGGCCGCCAGTTGGCCGTCCAGGATGGTCAGCCACTGCTCGAAGAGCGCCAGGAAGAGCGCCCGCTTGCTGGAAAAGTGGTGGTAAAAGCCGCCCTTGGTCACGTCCGCGCGCCGGCAGATCTCGGCCACGCCGGTGGCGTCGTAGCCGTTCCGGGCAAAGCATGCCGCGCCCGCCTCCAGGATGCGGGCGCGAGTTTCCTGCGCGCGTTGTTGTCGAGCCATGTCCGCCTCCAAAACATACCGACCGGTCGGTTTCATTCTATCACGTTTCCACTGTCCGGTCAAGGATGACTTTGGTACTATAGGTGTTCAGATAAGGTTTTTGACACTTGAGTCGCTTTTCACGCCTGCTGGCGGGCCGTTTTGTCAAAAACATTACCTGAAGGTCTATAGAATATGTCACCCAACCGTAACCGTGCCGTAATGGGAGAAATGGAGCAATTGTGGCATAATATGGAAGCGATTGAGCAATAGATTTCGAGACGACGAGATTGGGGAGGTGGGCCATGAAAAAGATACTCGTACTCTGCACGGTGATCGTGCTGGCCTTGGTGCTGGCAACGCCGGTCTTGGCGGCCGAGACCACGATTCACGTGGTGCAGCCGGGGGAGAACCTGTTCCGTATCGCGCTGCGCTACGGGGTGACGATCGACGCGATAGCGCGGGCCAATGGCCTGACCAACACCAGGCACATCTACGTCGGGCAGCGGCTGATCATTTCGAGCAGCGGCAGCCCATCCTCGCCACCCGCGTCTTCAGGGGGCGTGCACATCGTGCAGCGCGGGGAGAATCTGTTCCGCATCGCCCTGCGCTACGGCACGACCTATCAGGCGCTAGCCGCGGCCAACGGTATCGTCAACACCGGGCGCATCTACGTGGGACAGCGGCTGGTGATTCCGGGTTCCTCGAGCGCGCCGCCATCCACGCCGTCCGCGTCGGGGAGCACGTACGTGGTGCGGCGCGGCGACACGCTGACGGCCATCGCCCTGCGGCACGGCGTCTCAGCGTGGTCGCTGGCGCATTTCAACTCCATCAGCAACCCGTCGCTGATCTACGTGGGACAGGTACTGCGCATCCCGGGAGGCGGAAGCCCCGTCACACCATCTCCGAGTTCCCCGCCATCCGCCCCGACCAGCGGGCGCTGGATCGACATTGATCTCAGCGCGCAGCGGCTGACCGCTTATCAGGGCAGTACAGCGGTGCGCAGCACGCTCGTTTCGACCGGCCTGCCGCGCACACCCACCCCCACGGGCCAGTTCCGCGTCTATGTCAAGTACGCCTCGACCACCATGTCCGGCCCCGGCTACTACCTAACCAACGTGCCCTACACGATGTACTTTTACAGGGGATACGGCATCCACGGCACCTACTGGCACTCGAACTTTGGCCATCCGATGAGCCACGGCTGTGTCAACTTGCCCACACCCGAGGCACAGTGGCTCTACAATTGGGCCTCGGTAGGCACGCTGGTCAATATCCACTACTGATACGGCCGCACGTGACGCCCGTGATACGTGAAGCGTGAAACGTGATTTGAGGGCTCACGCTTCACGCTTTATCTTCTCGTCCGTCAACCCTTGCGAAGGTTGCGAGCCGCCCTTGTAACAGAACGAAGTTTCGCCGAACCAAACCACCGTGGCCAGAGAATTGGCTTCAAACCTTCGCAAGGGCAAGTGGCGTTTCGAACTAGTCTTCTGTCTGTATATCCAGTTCGATGCGCCCAACGAGGATGTGGTTGAGGTCAGAGTCGTCCGGGTCGGGAAGAACGAGGAAGAATAGCATCACGTCAGTATCCCCAACTGTTTTGGCATAGAACGCGCCGTTCTCGTAGCTAATCTCCATATCCTCTGACGAGGCTTCCTCCCACCCTTGAGACGGCAGCTCCTCTGCATACCAGTCCAGGATGTCGTCCTCCGAGTCGGTCGTCGTATAGTGCTTCCACTTGGCCTCTCCGGGTATGAGATTGAAGACGGCCATCATCGCTTCCATGCCGGAGACAGAGTCGGTGGTCTGCGTCGAGCCGGGGTAGCTGGGCACGTCGGCAAAGTCGCCAGTGGTGAACTCGACGCCGCCCAGCAGCCCGCCGAGGCCGCTGCAACAGCAGGCGGCGATGAGGGCAATGACTATAACGGAAAGGGCCAACGGGATTTTCAGACTGTTCATGACTACCTCCTTTGTATGGTTACGCGCTATAATACAATTCTATGCTCAGGCCCACAATTCGTCAAGAATTTACTTTGTCGTTTCGACACGCTGCCAGAGCTCGCTCAAAGGGCGGCGCAGCAAGCGCACGTTGACAAACACGAGCAGCCACAGATGCAGCCGCGCGGGAAACAGGAGCAGCGTCCACAGGAACTCGCGCAGATTGCGGGGATAGCTCAGGGCCAGCCGCGTCCCGTGCAGAATCTCCAGCCAGGCGGAGCGCATACGATAGGGCGATTTGCGCACACAGTCCTGGGCGTAACCGCCGGCGGAACGCACCTTCTGCCGCAACCAATCCCGGTAGGTAGTAGGGTACCTGACAAAGACGCGCGCCCCAGGGGCGTAGCGGATGCGATAGCCCTGGCGGGCGATGTGATGGGAGATCGCAGCGTCCTCCGCCAGCGCATCCTCGGGCACGCGCTCGAGCAGCGAGCGGCGCAGGGCGAGGAGATAGCCGGAGCCGAGGAGAAAGCGACCGGCCGCGTCGTATACCAGCCGCATGTGGTGCGCGCTATCTACCAGCAGGTGCGACCAATAGCCCAGCAGCGTGTCGCGCGGATTGGCGCTGACGGGCCGCCCGCTCACCGCCCCCACCTGCGGATCGGCAAAGGGAGCCAGGAGCGGAGCTAGCGCATCCTCCGCCACGCGCACGTCGCCATCGCTGAGCACCACCATGTCGCCCCGCGCTGCCTCCAGGCCGACGTTGATGGCGGCCGGTTTCCCCCGCTGGGCGTCGGCCACGTGGCGCACGGCCGGGTAGCGAGCGGCGTACTCGTCCACTACGGCGGTCGTCTCCGGGTCGGGACACACGACCAAGAGTTCGGCGCTCTGAGGCAGTTGAGGCAGAAATGCCTCGATGGCCTGGCCAACCGTCGCCGCCTCGCGAAAAGCGGTGATGAGCACACTTAGACGCATCATGATTTAGGCTCTCGTAGCAAAGAAGAGGAGCCGCCGTGCAGCTTTCGCCGCGTCGCGGCCCCTTTCACGCTTGCTGCCCCGGCTGCCTCTAATATCTCAGCAGCGCCCCCACGCCGAATTCCGCGATCTTGGGATGATCGTCGATCACCTCCACCTGGCCACTGTCCTCGATGACCTTGGTGACGAGCGCTTCGGCCGCATCGGGGATCTCGGCGAACGTGCCGCCGCAGAACGGACACACCTCCAGTGCCTGATCGGTGATATAGTCGCAGTTACGGCACCGGTAGCCCGGTTGGCGATAGTCGCGGGCGACCACCAACGTCTGGATGCGGCCCTCGTGGGCTGCGCCGAGCGTATCAGCCAGGCGGATAACGCCGCCGCGCCCCTTGGCTGCTGCCGTGAACACGGCTTCTACCAAGGACTCTTCTCGTTCCTGCTCTACCTGCTCCAGAATCTCGAGCGAGCGATCGCGTATCTCTACATCGGACGCATTCATATCGGCGTTGAACGTGCCGATCACCTTTTCCTGCAGATGCTTGGGCAACGCCTCACGGAACTGGATCACTGTCGGGTCGGCGCCGGCGAGGATCAGACGCTGGGACTTGAGCCGCTCCCAAAACACCTTGGTTTTATCGACCTCCTCGCGGATGTTGCGCTTTACCGTCTCTTCTTCATGCTGGCTCGAAACGAGCTCACCGCCACGACCGCCGTGTCCGCCCGACGAGCCACGGCCTCTCTTCAGCCTGCGCACCTCCTCTCCCATATGTCCATCGGTCGCCTGCAGCTCTCCCATCTCGAAGAATGAAAGCCGCACCCCTTGCCGATCCACCAATGCCACCAGGTAACTGCCGTAGGCATCCACCAGAGCCGCCAGCGGCCGGACGTACGGCTTGCGAGCCGTCGTCACTCTAGAGGTCACGGACACCGGCAGCGAATACGCGCGCCAAAATCCCTCGCTGCTGCAAGAGAAAACAGCCACCCCCCGACCAGACCAATCGTACTCGTGATCAAAAAACCGCTCCACGACTGCCAAGTCCTCGGGGGCAGCCGCTCCCTCGGCGCGCTTGAGCAATTGCCGCAGCGCCAATTTGTACTCATCCGTCGTGTGCTTTGTCGGGTCCACGTCCAGGTAGACGCTCAATATGGGTGTCTGTGCCTGGTACGCCGCCAGCTCGCGCAGGTCATCTTGTTTGAACATCACATCTGCCCCTTTCTTTTAGCATAGACCATCAGCACTGATAACCAACTACGGCCTTTCTCCCAACATCACCGATACGTCCAACACCTCCTCATCACGAATGATCGTCAACCCAACCTCTTGCCCCACCTCCGTCTCGCGCACCAGGTAAGCAATCAGGTCGTCAAAATCCTGTAGCTCGTACCCATCTATGGCGACGATGATGTCACCACCGGCCTGGAACGCCATGCCATAAACCTCGACCGCCTCGTCGCCGCTTCGCAGGCCGGCCTTGTCCGCGGCGGTTCCATCCACGACCTCGGAGATCAGCACACCGCGCGTCACCGGGAGTTCCAGCGACTCTTCCAGATCGGCCAGGGTGAGGCGGCGATCGGAGGTAATGCCCAGGTAGGGATAGTGGTAGATCCCCTCATCGATTAAGCCGGGCACGATGCGCTTGACGATGTCGATGGGCACGGCAAAGCCAACGCCAGAGCTGGTGCCGGTCAGCGACCGTATGGCGGTGTTGACGCCGACCACCTGGCCCTCGGAATTCAACAGCGGGCCGCCAGAGTTGCCGGGGTTGATGGCCGCGTCGGTTTGGATGATCTCGGGGATGCTGAACGTGCCCGCGCCGCTGGCCTGGGAAGCGAGGGTGCGCCCAACGGCGCTGACGATGCCGGTGGTCATCGTGCCCTCCAGGCCAAAGGGGTTGCCGATGGCGATCACCCGCTCGCCCACCTGGAGAGCGCTCGAATCCCCTAGCTCAAGCGGCGTCAGCCCCACCGGCAGCGCGTCCACCTCGATCACCGCCAGATCGGAATAGGGGTCGCGGCCCAGGATCTGCGCGTCGCTCACGCTGCCATCGGAGAAGGCAACCTTGACGACGTCAGCCTGCTCGACGACGTGGTTATTGGTTACGATGCGGCCCTCGGCATCGCTCACAAAGCCCGACCCGCTTCCGAGCAGCACGAAGGTCCCCCCGTCTTCCACCAACACCCGGATGTACACCACCGCCGGGCTGGTCTGCTGATAGATATGGGTCAGCAGGGCGTCTTCCGCCTCCGCCTCGGCAACCGCCTCCTCCGAAAGTGGCGTGGGAGTGGCGACGACCACAACGGGGGACACGGTGGGTGCGAGAAAAAGCTCCTGGCCGCTGCACGTGCAGGCCAGCACGGCTAACAACAGAGGCAACAAAGATAACAGGTGTTTTCTGCGTAGCGCCACGTCTATTCCTTGTTGTTCAGGGCAGCCAGTTCCTCGAAAAGCTCCCGCTCGCGGGCGTTGAGCTTTTTGGGGACTTGGACCTGGACCGTGACCAGCAGGTTGCCGCGCTGCTCGGGCTGGCGCGGATCGGGCATGCCCTTGCCGCGCAGGCGGAAGGTCTTGCCGCTATCTGTGCCCGGGGGGACCTTTAACGAGACGTTGCCGTTGAGCGTGGGCGCCTGCACCTGGCCGCCCAGCACGGCGGTACACAGATCGACGGAGACGTCGCAGCGCAGGTTGTTTTCGCTGCGCCGAAAGACCGGGTGCGGCTTGACCCGGATAACGAGGTAGAGGTCACCCGACGCGCTGCCCCCGTAGCCGAGGCCGCCCTTGCCGGCGACGCGTATCTTTGAACCCGTGCGCGCGCCCGGCGGGATCTTGACCCGCACTTGGCGCCCGTCGTCCCGCTCCAGCGTACGCGTGGTGCCTCGCAGCGCCTCCTCCAGGGTGATCTCCACGTGGGCTTCCAGGTCCTGGCCGCGCATCGCGCGCTGTCCGGTCGCCCCGCCAAAAGGGCTCCCGCCGGCGCCGGCCCCTCCTGCGCCTCTCATCCCGCCGAATATGGCGCTGAAAAAGTCCGAGAACCCGCCGCCGCCAAAGAGATCGCCTATGTCGCCGCTCCACTCGACGCGCACGCCGCCCGGGGCGCCGCCTCCTGGAGCGCCGCTGGCGAACCACTGCGACCAATCAAAGTTGTTGGGATCGCCCCCCCGGTGCTGCCACTGTTGCCAGTTAGCGCCCAGTTGGTCATACTTGGCTCGCTTGTCGGGATCGCTCAGTACCTCGTGGGCCTCGTTGATCTGTTTGAACTTTTCCTCGGCTGCCTTGTCGCCTGGATTGACGTCGGGATGAAATTCGCGGGCCAACTTACGGTAGGCCCGCTTGATCTCTTTCTCGGTGGCGTTTCGATCCACGCCTAGGATTTTGTAATAGTCTCTGTATTCCATTCAACAACCCCAAAACAAGCAATGTCCTTCTTGCAATCATTCTATACCCTAAGCTTCTCTGTGTCAAGATGACGGAGGTGTATCTTCTCAATAAGTAGGGGAAGACGGGGGGTGTGAGGGCG
>Ga0315550_1000280_pt1 | contig 30775 bp, 28 predicted proteins | sample SalMarSW160190MG_2_FD_203100 | JGI IMG/M metagenome (GOLD analysis project Ga0315550, IMG submission 203100) | Salt marsh sediment microbial communities from the Plum Island Ecosystem LTER, Massachusetts, United States - Salt Marsh Sediment SW1601-90 ...
AGATACAGGCTGGATGCCCTGTCTGTTTTCCCGATGCAGATCATGGTTACCCTGCATGAGAGGATGGTAGTTATTTTTATTAATTTTGCAGTTCTATGTCTTGTTCCAATATGGATTATTAGAAAAATAAAAAGTTCTCTGGTATCTGTAGCAAACGGCCAGTTCATGCTGTTTAAAAAAGAAGTATATAAAAAGATTGGTGGTCACAGGGCTATTAAAAACGAGATGATAGAAGATGTCAGTATTTCCAAACAGGTAAAGAAGCACGGATACAGATTCATGATTTTTGACGGGCGCAGCAATATATATTGCAGGATGTATAAAAATTTTGGTGATGTGGTCAGGGGATTTTCAAAATTTATTTTTGCAGCTATGGATTACAGTACTTTTAATCTTCTGGCGGTTATATCAACAATAACGGTACTTTTTCTTTTTCCGTTTATACTATTGCCCCTTGGAATTTACTGTTTTGATTGGTCAAGAATAGTAATAAATTTAGTAATGAGCCAGATCATTATTGTAGCTATAATTAAAATCGTACTATCAATAAGGTTTAAAAATAGAATATTGGATGTGCTGTTTCATCCTCTTTCTATGTTGTATATAATTGCACTATCCATAAACTCGGCGTATAGGGTAAAGTCCGGTTACGGCATATACTGGAAGGGCAGAACATACAATATTGATAACGGAAAAGAAATAGAAATTGTTAATGATAATTTTAGATAAGTAATTTAGAATACTAATAGGCGCCTGTAGCTCAGTTGGATAGAGCAGTGGACTACGAATCCAAAGGTCGGGGGTTCGAATCCCTCCAGGCGCGCCAGAAAGTAATATTTTTACGTTAAAAGCAGAGTTATAATTGAAAATATGCCAGTGGCATATTTTTGGGATTCGAAAAGACGGACTGAGTCGAAGACGAGGGAGTCTGCGTCTCTGCAGCGAGCAAAGCGAGACGAAAGAACGAATCCCTCCAGGCGCGCCATTTATTAAATCTGAATAATTAATCAGCGATATTTACAGTAAAATTGATTAAAGATGGTTTTTGAAAAGGAGGTGGTAAAAAATGGGAAGATCTGTGGTTAAGTTTGCAAGTGTTAATTTTAAGAAAATGGAAGCGGATGCTACCCTTCCTGCAAAATTTAGACGAATGCTGGAATCATTACCGCTTAAAGAAATGGTGGATGGCAAATCGGTGGCTTTAAAAATGCACCTGGGCGGTAATATGGGTTATACCACCATCCACCCTTTATTTGTGAGAATACTGGTAAAGGCTTTAAAGGATTCAGGAGGAGACGTTTTTATTACTGATCTGTATCATAGGAATAATGATGATTTTGGAATCCGGGGTGCGGCCAAAAGGGGCTATATGGAGAATATTGTCGGCTGCAAGCTTATCCCCGTGGCAGGTATTGAGGACAAATATTATTATTCAAAAAAAGTTAACTTCAAATCACTTAAAGAAATACAGGTAGCGGGCAATATCCATGATGCCGATGTACTGATTGATTTCTCGCATTTGAAAGGCCACGGCTGTGCCAGTTACGGCGGTGCATGTAAGAATATTGCAATGGGCTGCGTTACCTCAGAGACCCGAAGAGAGGTTCATGCTCTGGAGGGGGGTATAGTGTGGAACGAAGAGCTGTGCGACCACTGTGAGACCTGTATAAATGAATGCAGGTATAAAGCGAATAAGTTTAACGATGAGGGAAAATATGAATTGTTTTTCCACCACTGTACATTTTGTCAGCACTGTGTGGAAGTATGCCCCAATAATGCCCTTACTTTTCAGGGTAAGAATTTTAAGGACTTTCAGACGGGATTGTCAATAGCAACCAAAGAAGTGCTTAAAACCTTTGATAAAGACAGTGTGTACTATATAAATATTCTGCTTAATATAACCATGCTTTGTGACTGCTGGGGTATGTCAACGGCATCACTGGTTCCCGATGTGGGGATAATGGCCTCCCGTGACCTGGTGGCAATAGAAAAAGCCTCTCTGGATATAATAAAAGACGGAACACCGCTTCCCGGTTCACTGCCGGTGGGGAGGGAATTGCGAAATGGAAAACATCTTTTCGAAAGAATCTGGGGCAAGGATCCTTACGGCCAGATAGAAGAACTGGAGAAGATCGGACTGGGAAACAGCAATTATGTTATAGAAGAAGTTGAATAGTATATATTTGGAAATATTTAATAGGATAAAAATTCAGGATGCCTGTAAGACTTTAAGGGTCCTCAGCCTGTTTATGGCTGCAGCTATTTCAAATTTTCTGGGTAGAGCATAACTTCCGGGATGCCGGCCCTTAAAGTCAGAAATTATGTCCAATCCGTATTTTTTGATATCTTCAAGTATCATATCCATAATATCTGTCAGGATATTTTTTCCATTTATATACTTTTTCCGCAGGGCATAAAGGATTATATCAGATACGGCATTAACCTGACTTGGATCGACTATTTGTTCAACAGCGGACAGGTCAATACTGTAAAATCCGAAGGTTATATTATCCAGACCCCTTGACTTTACTCTTTTCCTGTTCCCTCTGAAGGGATTGATGCTTGAAGGCAGGGGAATCCTGCTGGTTATGAAACTAAAAGAATCAGAAATCTCTATATGCCTTATATCCTTTCTTTCTTTTATCAGCTCTGCTGCTTTTTCTGTGACTATGCAGGGAAGGTAGCAGTCCATCATTATAATTGTATCCGCAACTTCAAAATAATCACCGGACCCGCCCATGACCAGAATGGACGATGTGACGAGTTTTTGGTAAATATCCTTTACCCGGTCAATAAAAGGGGTTATGGGCTCTTTGTCTTTTGGAACCATCTTCTGCATGATTTCATCTCTTATTAAAAAATTTGTGGCCGAGGTATCTTCATCCAGAAGAAGGAGCCCGGCTCCGCATTCCAGTGCCTCTATTATATTTGCAGCCTGTGAAGTGCTTCCGCTGGCATTGGCAGTTGAGAATTTTATGGTATCTTTATCGAAAGGTAGGTTGGAGATAAAAGGTGAAATATTTACCTTCTGAATGTTTCTTCCTTCTTCGGCTCTTATTTTTACTGCGGAATCAACTGTTATACAATACTCTCTGCCGTCTGAAGGGATATGGTTATAAATACCTCTTTCGATAGCCTTGAGGAGGGTTGTCTTTCCATGAAATCCTCCTCCGATTATAAGGGTTACCCCTCTGGGTATACCCATTCCTATAATATTACCGGCATTGGGAGCCTTGAGTGTGGTTTCAAGCTGGGCCGGAGATTTAAAGGCAATAGCTTCCGATTCCGGAAGAGGGCTGTCGCTGATACCGCTTTTGCGGGGGAGTATGGAACCGTTTTTTATAAACGACACCAGATTGTTTTCTTCCAGTATGCCGCGGAGGTAATCCTGATCCTCACAGATTTGAATATGTTTTTTCATCTCTTTTTCATCCAGGCTGCGGTAGAACATTGAGGCTGCTACTATTTTGGGAACTTCACCGGTAAGCATTTCAAGGCAGTGGTTTCCCAGGATGGTCCTTCCTCTTGCGGGAAGACCCGCATAAAATCTTACTTCCACAAAATCGGAATTAACCATGCAGGAGGTTCTCTTAAGGATTTCCTGTCCTCCGCTGTCTATATTTATCAAACCTGATTTTCCTGTTCCGCAGCTGCCCTTGCATTCTTGTTTTAACGATTTATTAAATGCCCTGGAAATATAATCTTCAAGGGCAGTTTTCCTGGAGCTATTGGAAAAAAGTTCCGGAGAAAATACTGCTTTTGTCTGCATGACACGGGCTCTGAGCCTGGATGGTGATGCAAAGGGATCTCCCTGCACATGGTCTATATGCAGGGTAAAATCTTCAAAATCATACCTGCCCTCAAGCTGCTTGTATGCCTTATAGCCTTTATGGTCAATTATTGAAAGTATGTTTTTAAGTTTTTCCATATCCAGTAATATTATAATTGTTAAATCCCATAATTTAAATTAAATACGCTGTATTTGCCGGAAATTAAATTGGATTTTGGTTTGGTTAATGATTTTTTTGCAAAATCTGTTATTATATTGTTTGCTGCAAGGTGCGGAGAGGTGCTTGAGTGGTCGAAAAGGGCCGCCTGCTAAGCGGTTAGGCGGGTGTAAGCTTGCCTCGAGGGTTCGAATCCCTCCCTCTCCGCCAGTGATAGCAATACGAACCTTTGTATTTATTGTCCAGCAGTGCAAGAGTCTGGATCTTTGTATGTGCCATGTGATATGGTTTAAACTTAATCTCTCCATTACTTACAATATAGTAAAAATCTGATTTTTTATCTAGGTAACTATACCCTTGACACACGTATACATTTAAACTATACTCATTCTATCATAAATCATTAAGGAGATATAAATGTACACTATAGATAATTTCAATAACGAATATCCCGATAACGACAGTTGCCTGGAATGGTTAAAGAACTTCTTATATCCTGCCGGCATTGTTTGTATTAATACTAAATGTAAAAAGTTTAATGAGATAACACCACATCATAGAATAAAGGGTAGGAAGTGTTACTCTTGTGATTACTGTGGTAATCATGTCTATCCTATGGCTGGAACTATATTTGAAGGCTCTACCACACCGCTTAAATACTGGTATCATGCTATTTATATTATGTCCTCTACCCGTTGCGGTATATCTGCCAAGCAATTACAGAGAGAGATTGGCGTAACATATAAAACAGCCTGGCGTATGTTTAACAAAATAAGAGATATGTTATTTCAGCAACCAGTTAAGAAAAAAGGCACGTTTGAAGCCGATGAAACCTATGTTGGCGGTAGAAGACTTGGCACCGGTAAGGTCGGTCGTGGTGCAGAGAATAAATCCATAGTCTTTGGTATAGTCAACCGCAAGGGCAGGCTAGTTTGTAAAAAGATAGCCAATGTTAAATCAAATACCCTAATACCATTAATTGAAGAAAATGTTACACCGGAAGCCATAATTTATACTGATGAGTTTCCCTCTTATAGGAAACTATCCAAACTCGGATATACACATGAATTTATACGCCACTTAGATAAAGTATATGTACTAGATGATGTGCATACCAACAGTATTGAGGGTTTCTGGTCTCTGTTTAAACGTGGCATAAATGGTGTATATCATTCAGTATCAAAGAAGCACCTACAGAAATATATTAATGAATATGTATTCAGATATAATAACAGGGATAATGTAGAAACTATGTTTTACCAGATGATGGCTTACGCTTGCCGGTCTTTTTAATTGGCTGGCATACTTTCCTTAAATCCTTTAAGAATTTATCTTTAGTATAATCTTCCGGAATATCTTTATTTTTCATTTTTCCTTTAGCTTTCACATTGATATTTTAACACAATTAATCTAACAAATATCTTATATATTAATGAGATATTTACCAGAAATATATTAAAGAATAACATTAGTTTTGTTATACTATTATCAAGTGTTCAAACCACTTAAAATTAAAAAGAAAGGAGTGGTTTAATAATGGGAGTCATGGACTTCCTTATGACCCGGTACTGTAGAACTAATAAAAATGAAAGGGCATAGAATTATCGAGAAGCACCCCGGATTTATAGTTACTCTTAGCAGTAGGGCACTTGGGGTCACACAACCTAAATAAGAGCATGGTTAGACTTGTGGTCTTGGCTGAACCACTTATGTCTAGTCGTGGGGAGTTGAGTGTGATAGCCGAGTAGGTTCAGCCACTACTCGGCAAATATTAAATTATCAAAGAACGAAAGGAATATTATGAAAGACGAAACTGGACCAATACCCCCACAAACTTCGATAGACGAATTGGGGGAAGCGCTTGATATTATTCACTATGTACGCAATATTGATTCTAAGACCCCCAATAATCATTCATACGAAGTGGTATATGCGGCAATCAAAGAACTTGCTAAGGGCGTGGAACAACTAGCTTTTATTATCAGTACAAATATAGATAAAAAAATTCTTAAATAAATTTTGTAATAGCTTTTTCTAAATCAGACAAATTTGTTCTTTTTACAATTATGTGGGAGAGATTATTGATTCTATCTTCTATAATTTTTAACCTTTCCCTTGTCTCGTTTCTTAAATTTTCCAGACTAGAGTTAAGGAGTGAACAAATCATCTTTGTTTTTTCATCTTCTATACTAGCTATTTGTCTTTCTATCGTATTATTTTTCATTATACGTGTTTCTATGGTACAATTACCTTTATCTATTATAGGTTCCAGGCTAATACTTCCAAGGAGTTCTTTTAGAGCAAGTGAGGAGGACACAGTATTTTTATTTAATAGGACACTTAGCCAAGTAATCTTAAAAAATCTTAAATAAAGCGTCCTAAAAGAGTATCATTCATAAAATCTAAACAATAGGATATCATAATCAATAAATAAACTTCCAGTATCTTATTCAGATTTATCAATACAAAAAGGAGAAGTATAATGAACAGAATACCCTTCTTATTACTGTTTGCTGTATTAATTGTGTCCATGATTTCTTTGTCAGGCTGTTTCGGCATTGCAGCCACCGGAGAGATAGAAGTAGACTCTACTAATTACGAAGGAACAAAATTTGTCGCACCTTCTGACGGGTCGTATGAAATAGCCATTATCGGAGGGTCTTACTGCTATCTTCCACAGTATGACCCTGATTGGGAAGTTTACGGCGGATGGCGGACCATGCTTCACATGTATATAAACAAACCAGTTGAATGGAGTAAGTCGGGTAAGTGGGGACCAAACCCGATAAACTTCGACGGTACCATAGGTCCGGACAAATATGCTCCTGATCCTTCTACAGCAGAAACAACCGGAAAAGATTCAAGCAAAACGATTCAACTAAATAAAGGCGAATACATAATCTTTTTAGTATCTGATGGTCGGTATTATTACTATGACAATAAAGGAACTGTAAAGGTACGCATCACCAGACTTGAAGATCAGCAACAATAATATGGTCCGGAACGCCGATACCCATAATTTTGAAGGATTTGCATAATCTATCTGTTATTTTAAAATAAATAGTTTCTCCGATAAGTTTGATGATGATTATATCCGGGATAACTATATAGACTATGACCACGTTTGCTAGGGTGGCTATCGGGCTGCAGTATATTAGCCTTAGAATTTATTGCAGGCTTAGATGTCAATCATTTCATTACTGTATAACCGGCCTTTTTAAAATATTTTTTAAAGGGATGGCACAGTAAGGGTACTCCAGGACATTCCGGGTAATGTAATAGTGAACATATATTCACCAAAACATATATTTAAAGCTTTCGGATTTTGTTCATCATTTTGTAATACAATAATAAGTTCATCATCCGGATTTGAAAAAGCAATTGCATTGTCTTCTTTACTGGTAACATTTATATATTCGGCTCCCGGCTCTACAAAAGAAGTAAAATGCTTAAACGCATAAAACATTGGCGTATAAATAACCTCTTTTGTATTTTTATCTACGACAACCGCCGCATTTTGGGGCCAGGGCCTCTCTGAATCTATGCTCTTCCCCTCCTCATCCAGCACCATATTCCACAGTAGGTATGAATTTACACCTTCATCAAAATAAGCCTTTACTTTATTCCAGGTATATACTCCGTATGCCCAGTCATTCTGAGGACGGTTGGGATCAAAACCAGTTTTCCAGTGCCAGTTACCACATTCCGTTTCTGTCTGCATGGTTTTTTTATCAGGATAATCGATGAGTGTTTTTGCTACGGAACTGAGCCCATCCCATTGAAAACCTACTATAGATACATAACTGTTAGCTACCGGATCACTTAATACAGTTTCCGGGAAAGCTGAATAATCACTATCCTGTATCGTGCCCAGCATTATCTCCGTTTCCGTATTTCTTTCTTTAAATAAGGGCCCCATATAATCCCGGATAAAAACCAAAAACTGCTCCGGTGTCCAGATACAGCTTGGATAATTTGTTTTAATCAGCGGTTCATTTTGTACGGCAACTGCATATATATCAATATTCTCAGTTTTATATTCTTCAACAAAGCGGGCGAGGTACAGGGCAAATGCTTTGTACACCTGAGCATCATCTTTCATATACCCGCTGTCAAAGGCTCCGTTTGTCTTCATCCATGTCGGAGGAGTCCAAACTGATCCCCAAATCTTTAAATCTGTTTTATATTTTAGGGCTGCATTTATATAAGGTATAAGGAATTTCCTATCACGTTCAATAGAAAAATCCTCCATATCAAAATCGTCCTTAGTTTCATCCAATGTATAGCGGCTGATTGCGTAGTCACTTGCGCCAATCGGTACCCTGCAGATATTGAACTTGGCACCCTCCTTCGGGTCAAAAAGTTCTTTTATTACTTTGTCCCTTTCTTCAGGAGTTAAAAGTGAAAGCGCCTCCCATCCTTTTTCATTGAAAGCTCCGCCAAAACCATCTATTTCCTGTTTGGGAGACGAAATATCTATGGTTACATCGGCTCCTTGGCCTTCTCCCTGGAGTGCGGTTAAAGGTTCCATATCCTGCCACTGCTTATCCTGGGTACTTAGTTTCCAGGAAACTTTTACGGATGGTTCTTCAGTGATTATTTCCTCTTCTACCTTTTCTTCAGCAACAGCTTCTTCTGTTTTAATACATCCTGTGACGCCTAATAAAAAGATCAGTGATAATATCAAGATTAAAAAAAATATTTTTTTTAACATTTTGCTCCTTTCAAATTTTTATAATTATAACAAACATATACTTTAAAACACCACAAAATAATTTTTAAGGAAGTGTACAGGCACTCTTAAGTTAGGTGGTTTTTCATGTATAAGTTGGTGTAAATATCAGTGGAAAGAACTACTTAAAGAAATATTTCAATATATATTCTAAAAAAAACAAAGAAATAGAATTTTAATAAAAATAATGCTTATATGAAATTAATGTTTCTATAAAATACGTATTAATCAGAAAAACTGGGGAAAGAAAGTAATGCCAACTGAAGGATATGAAATAATTGAACTTGTAAAAAATGAAAAATATGAAGAAGCGCTGTCTTATTTTAAAAAAGCTGTGAAACTTCGTGGGGATTTAACGGATAATTACTGGCTTAATGCTACTCTTTCCAGGTTAGGCCGCAGTTAAAATTTTTATAGACGGATTTGTCAGGGGCAAAAATCAATTTTTTTTATTTCTGTTTTATTACGTTCCATATTAATTCTTATCTTCAGTATTTAAATATGATAATTTATATAAATTGCTTCGTCCTTTGCTTACTTCTAATTCCATGAAGGCGACCAGTCCCACGAACTGTTGTCGGTAAGCCTTACCTGGTTTTTCCCGTCAGAATCCATGGTATAGATTTCAAAATTTCCATTACAGTTTGATGCAAAAGCAATTCTAGATCTACCCGGAATCAGGATCCTGCAGCCTTCTAAAGAGAATACTGCAGCTATTGATATAATAATAAGCAGATATGCTAATAATTTTTTCATTTTTGGTTAAAAATAAATTTTTACCTTATCATGGTATATTATATTGATTTTATGCTATATGTGTGAATATTTAAAAAATATTACTTCAGCCGCTTATAGGGGCAAACATTATTAAGTAAACAGTTGGGCAATATATTTTTTATTATACAGATCGTCATATAAAATTTTTCTTGTATCTAACCCATCTAACCAATAAAATAAAAAATATTATCTAAATAAATTGTTCCACTTAATCCGGGAGAAGTTATAGCGTATTTTACCCGTTACTGTCATACAGGGTGATAAAATCATAAAAAACAGGAAATTGATTTAAATTTAGTCTTAATAAAATACTATGACTGAAAAAATTCAAATTGCTATAATTGGCGGAGGGGTTATAGGCTGTGCGGTAGCTTATGAACTTTCCAGAGATTCAGAGCGGAGCATAGTAGTAGTTGAGAGAAACAGGCAGATTAAAGGTGAAAATCAATCTTCAAGAAATTCAGGGGTTATCCATTCAGGAATATATTATAACCGCAGGGTAGGTCCTCTTAAAGCCAGGCTGTGTGTAGAAGGAAATGAAATGCTTTATAATTTCTGTACCAGGTATAATGTCTCCTACAAAAAGACAGGGAAGCTTGTAGTGGCCACTGATAGGCTGGAAGAAGAATATCTTGAGGATGTCTATAGAATTGCAAAGGAGAACCAGGTTCCGGGAGTAAAAATGATTGATGGAAGAAAGGTGACCGATTATGAACCCAATATTAGGGCCCTTTCTGCTATGTATGTTCCATCTACGGGAATTATAGAGCCGACCGCTCTCGTAGATAAACTCTACAGGCTTGCCGAGTCTAACGGTGCCATGTTTCTTAACGGTAATGAAGCGGTGGAGATTAAATCCCGAAATGAAGGTTTTAAGGTAAAGATAAAATCGGATAAAGAGATTGAAACATTCGAAACCGTAATGCTTATTAATGCTGCAGGATTGTACTCCGATGATATTGCCAGAATGATAAATCCAAAAAGCCCGTACAGTATGGATCCGGTGGGAGGTGAATGGGTAAAGTTTTATAAAAGCAGAAGAGAAGATATTTATATGAACGGCATGAATATCTATCCGGTGCCTTTTGGCTATCTTCCCGGTGGGGAAAAATTAAGAGTTAGTTTTAATGAGTTTCAAAAGCAGTTTAAACTGGGAAAGGTAAATAAGTCTACCGGAGTTCATTTAAGCCCGACCCTGGAGATAAAAGGAAATGAATTTGAAATAGGAGATACGGTGATTGTCGGTCCGGCTTATTCGGAACCCGGAAACAGAGAGGATTACAGACAGAAAAGAGAAAAAGAATACTATCTGGATATGGTAATGCCATTTTTTCCCGATCTGAAACTGGAGGATATAAGTTTACACCAGACGGGCATCAGAGCTAAATTGAAAGATTATTATGATTTTGTGATTGAAAGAGACCCGGAATATCCTAATGCCCTAAACCTGGTTGGAATGGACTCACCGGCCCTGACTGCTTCACTGGCCGTGGCCAGATATGTAAGAGAATTGCTTGAATAATAAATCCTGCCATAAACGCTCTTTTATTTTATATATATTATGGTAATATTGCCAGATATAAAAAAGTTCTATTTTTTAAAATAACGGATTCCCCAATAAAAAGGAGAGTAAAAGTGGAAGAGATTGAAAGGTGTGAAGAATGCGGAAAGGTCCTGAAGGATAAATCACAAGAGCCGTATTGCAAGGAATGTGATGAGAAATTGGATAAGCAGTTTGACAGTATAGAAGATAATATAATGATTTTCAAAGAACTCCTGGATAGTGAAATAAAAGTCCTTGAAAAGTTTGAGGACTCGGATATCAAGGATCTTTTTAAAAGAGTATATCAAAAATTTTCCAGTGAAGAGGGAGGATTAAAGCGCGAAAGCCTGGCTGTTCTGATTAAATTGAAAAATTCGTTTAATTTAAAAGAATCGGAGTTGGGAATCGGAAATTTTCTTGATGAAAAAGAGATCAAGAAATTAAAACCGAAGGATGAATGTCCTGAATGCAGTAAAAAAATAAAAGAGGATTTTAATCTTTGTCCCTATTGCGGTTATAAATTAAAAGATGATTTTGTAAGTAAATTTTAATCGTATCGTCGCTAACTTCTTTATAAATATTATTAATATTATGCAAAACAGAAATATATCTGCGGGGTATAAACTAATTTTAAATTGACCTTCTTAAAGATGCTAAATGCATGGCCTCATCTGGAAATAAGACAGTTATGGTTAAGTTTATTATTCAGATGTAAAAAAATGATTGTAAATAAATATTTATAATTATATTATAAATATTAAATTTATATTGCTGTTAACTGTATTTATTTAAAATATTAAATAGCATAATCACTGCTGCAACTTTTTTAAAAACTATGGAGTCGCAAAAAAAGCAAATTTTAAACGGCGATCTGAGGGTTCTTCTTTTTAAATTTTCACTCCCCGGTGTTATTGGTATGGTGATAAGTGCCCTCTATAACTTCATAGACACTATCTTTGTAGGCAACGGCGTAGGATCACTGGCCATTGCGGCGCTTACCATAGTCTGTCCGGTACAGATTATTATGCTGGCCATAGGCTTGATGATAGGAGTCGGCGCAGCATCCATAATATCCAGGGCTCTGGGAGGGAACAATCATAAACTTGCAGTAAAGGTAGCAGGTAATGCAGTTATTTTGAATATCCTGATAAATATGGTGCTCATGATTATTGCTTTTATTTTTGTGGATAAGATTCTTGTTTTTTTTGGAGCTTCTCCCGATGTACTGCCATATGCCCGTGATTATCTGTCAATTATTTTATTCGGATTTATATTTTTTTCCTTTTCACTTGCGTCCAATCATATAATCAGAGCAGAAGGCAAACCCAGGGCAGCCATTTATCCTATGATGGTAGGCGCAGTATTGAATATAATTCTGGATCCTATTTTCATATTTGTATTTAAAATGGGTGTAAGGGGTGTGGCACTGGCCACTATTATCAGCCAGTTTTTGAGCTCAGTATATATTATACTGTATGCCTTTTATGGAAAAAGCGTATTCAAGCCCAGGGCAGAGATGTTAAAACCCGATGGACTCGTGATGAAAAATATTCTTTTTATTGGATTGCCTTCATTTTTTATGGCCGTTATCGATAGTATAATTTTCCTGATATACAATAGGGCCATCCTGCATTATGGAAATGATATCTATATAGCTATTGCGGGAATTATTATCAGAATAGTTGATATGACTGTTATGCCCATCCTGGGGATCAGTTACGGTTTTTCTACTATTGCCAGTTTTAATTATGGGGCAAAATTATATACAAGGGTTAAGAAAATTATGGGTGAAGCTATACTCTGGACAACAGTAATTGCATCTGTGGGATTTATAGTCACTATGTTTTTCCCCCGATACCTGCTTGACATATTCAGCAATGATCCGGAACTGATAAGCATGGGAGTTTTGCCCATGAGAATTATTGTGATATTTATGCCAATACTTGGTTTTTTAATAATCGGAGGAATTATGTTCCAGGCTATCGGCAAGCCGCTGCCTGCACTGATTATCAATCTGTCCAGACAGATCATTTTTTTAATTCCCGCTATTTTTATCCTTCCTCTTTTCTTCGGGTTGAATGGAGTAATGCTTTCATGGCCGGTCTCGGATTTTCTTTCTTTTCTGGTAACGGTAATATTTGTTTTATGGGAAATGAAATTGTTCAGAAGGATGATGGAAGCGGCAAAAGAGAGGGCATAATCTCAAGCAGAGCGATAGCAACAGTACGAACAAAACAGGTCCCGGAGAAGAAAATTTCTTGACAATTCTATTTCCTTTAATATAATAAATATTTCTTGTGCCGCAATTTGGGGTTAAACATAAAGTTTTTTTTAAACACTTCTGATTGAGTTTAATCAATTAATTTATTCTTAAATAAAAATTCCTTTTAGAAACCGGTGAAAGCAATGGAAAAACAAAAGAAGCAAATCTTAAACGAAAACTTGAGGTCATTATTATTCAAGTTTTCCCTTCCATCTATAACAGGAATGGTAACAATAGCGTTATATAATTTTGTTGACACCCTGTTCGTTGGAAATGCGGTAGGCCCGAATGCGATTGCCGGCCTTACAATAGTTCTGCCCGTAGTTATTTTTATAGTGGCCATTGGCCTTCTTACCGGAGTAGGCGCGGCTTCCGTAGTATCCCGCTCGCTGGGTAAAGGGGATAATGAAAAAGCAGTAATTACCGGTGGGGATAGTTTTATTTTGAATACAATTTTCAATATTATAACAATTGTACCCATTTATCTTTTTAGTGACAGGATACTTATATTTTTAGGTGCCTCAAGTGAAGTTTTGCCATATGCAAGGGATTATCTTGAGATTATGCTTTTTGGTTTTTTGTTTTTATCTTTCTCTGTTAACGGCTCCAGTCTGATCAGGGCGGAAGGCAAGCCCAGGGCGTCTATGTATGAAATGGTTTTAGGAGCGGTTTCAAATATAATTCTTGATTATTTCTTCGTAATTGTGTTTGGATGGGGAGTTAAGGGTGCGGCAATTGCAACAGTTATAAGCCATATAATCAGCACTATTTATTTTATAGTCTTTTTTATGTCCAGCAAGAGCATATTTAAAATCAAGCTTAATATGTTCAAAATAAACAAATCCATATCCCGTGAAATTTTAAGTCTCGGAACTCCTTCCTTTTTGATGGAAATTATCGGTAGTGTGATGTTTTTACTTTTTATTAAGATTGTTCGCCGGTACGGCGGAGATGTATATATTACTATTACCGGAATCGGTATCAGAATTATCGATCTGATATTTATGCCTATTCTGGGAATAAGCCAGGGTTTTTCTCCTATTGTGGGATTTAATTATGGAGCGAAACTTTATCCAAGAGTTAAAAAGGTCTTAGCGGAAGCATTTATCTGGAGCTCGGTTATATCCATAGCAGGATTTATTGTTATGGTAATCTTTCCTGAATCGCTTATAAAGATTTTTACCAGCGACATGAGCGTGGTAGAAAAAGGAATCGGACCTTTAAGGATGATAGCAATGCTGGCACCTTTATGGAGCTTTCCCATACTGGGCAGCACATTTTTCCAGGCTATAGGTAAACCCAGACCTTCTCTGGTTATAACCCTGTCCAGGGACCTGTTTTTCTTTATGCCGGCTATTTTTATACTACCTATTTTCTTTGATCTTACGGGAGTATGGATTTCCTGGCCGGTTACTGATTTCTGCTGCTTCTTTATAACCACCATATTTTTAGTAAAAGAGATAAAGACAATAAACAGAAATATAGAAATGGGAGGGACCAAGATAGCATAATTCCCTTATTTGTTTATGCTGTTTGGCCGGCTACTGATTTAAAAAACATTTTTCCGTATTGAAAAATATAATATTTCCTCATATTTAATATGTTATAATATTTGATTGGTGGAGAGATGGCTGAGTGGTTTAAGGCGCACGCTTGGAAAGCGTGTAAGCGGCGTAAGCTGCTTCGAGGGTTCAAATCCCTCTCTCTCCGCCAGTTATTCTTCATTTCATAATAGAAGTTGATATGGATATTGAGCATAAAGTTAATGATGCAATAAAAAAACTTAAGTCCCTATCAAATCCTAAGGCGGTTAAGGGAATGGCAAGATACGGGATTAATCCGGAAAAAAATCTTGGCGTATCAATTCCGAACTTAAGACAGATTGCCGGAGAAACCGAAAGAAACCATATGTTGGCCCTTAATTTGTGGTCGACCGGCATCCATGACGCCAGGATACTGGCGGGAATGATTGACGAACCGGCTAAAGTTTCCGAAGAGCAGATGGAGGATTGGGCAGGTGATTTTGATTCCTGGGATGTTTGCGACCAGGTCTGCATGAATCTCTTTGAAAAAATTCCTATTGCTTATGGCAAGGCAGTAGAATGGAGCGGCAGGGATAAAGAGTTTGTAAAAAGGGCCGGATTTGCTCTTATGGCTATACTTGCGGTAAAAGATAAAAAAGCAGGAGATGAAAGATTTATAAAGTTCTTGCCATATATCAAAAAGGAGTCGGCCGACAGCAGAAATTATGTAAAAAAGGCGGTAAACTGGGCCTTAAGGCAAATTGGTAAAAGGAATATCAGGCTTAATGAGCTGGCTGTCAAGACAGGAGAAGAAATTTGCACCTTTGATTCCAATAGTGCAAAATGGATTGCATCTGATGCTCTAAGGGAGCTTAAAAGCGAAAAAATTCAGAAGAGATTGATTGATAAAGAAAAGAAGAATAAATAAACCTTATTGCAATGGAAACTTTATTTTAACCAGGCGGTTAGGGTGTATTGATTTATTAAAATAAAAAATGAGGATATAAAATGTTAATCGAAAGGGGAACAATATGGCAGGTCAGGAGACATTAATTGCGTACTGTGGTCTTTTCTGCGGCGAATGTTTTAGCCATCAGGGAAAAATTGCCGATCTGTCCAGGGACCTGAGGAAGGAACTCCGGCAATCAAGATTTGACAGGACCGCGGAATCATTATCCAAAATTTCTTTTTTTAAAATTCTTAAAAACTATCCCCAGTGCTATGAAGTATTGGGCGCCATGGTAAAGCTAAGATGCAAGGCTGCCTGCAGGGGCGGAGGAGGAGACCCTAATTGTGCTATCAGGAGATGCTGCCGTAAAAAAGAGCTGGAGGGATGCTGGCAGTGTGAGGACTTCGAGGACTGCAGAAAAATGGATTTCCTGAAGGCAAACCATGGAGATGCACATATAAAAAATTTAAGGAAAATAAAGAAAAAAGGGGAAAAAGAATTTTTAAAAGGTGAAAAGCACTGGTATTCAAAGATTAAAGAGTAATATTGCCGGTGGTACGGAGAGATGGCTGAGCTGGTCGAAAGCGCTCGACTCGAAATCGAGTGTACCGCCATAAGCGGTACCGTGGGTTCGAATCCCACTCTCTCCGCCAGTTAGGAAATGGCTGTCTGCTCTTGGAATAATTTGATATTTTAAGTTTTGGATTGGCTTGTTGGCAACTTCGTTTATCCACGGCCATATTTGTAATTATGAGCAGGGGAAGGAGGTGTGAAAATGGGAATATTTGCTAAACCTAACATTGAAAAGATGAAGGTCAACAAAGATGTCAGAGGTTTGATAAAAGCCCTGGGGTATAAGAAAGAGGCTTCTATTCGACGTGATGCTGCAGAAGCTCTCAGGGATGTAAGTGATGAAAGGGCGGTAGGACCTCTCATCCAGGCTCTGCAGGATGAAGAGAGAGCGGTTCAGCACCAAGCGGCATGGGCCCTTGGAGAGATAGGAGATGCAGGGGCAGTGGAACCTTTAATCGAAGCTCTGAAGATGAAGAGGGGATGGTTCGGAGCGGTATGGGCCCTTGGAGAGATTGGAGATACAAGAGCGGTAGAACCTCTCATTAAAGCTTTAAAGGATGAAGACGATTTTGTTCGAAGAGCAGCAGCAGAAGCTTTGGGAAAAATAATAAATGCAAGAGCGACAGAATCCCTAATTGAGGCTCTGCAGGATAAAGATGAAGTTGTCCGATGGAGAGCAGCAGAAGCCCTCGGAAAGATAAGAGATGAGAGGGCGGTAGAACCTCTTATTCAGGCTCTGAAAGATGAAGAGCTAAGAGTTAGAAATAGAGCATCAGAAGCTCTTGTAACTATAGGAGAGCCAGCTGTAGAAACTCTCATTCAAGCTTTAAAAGACGAAGATAGCCGTGTTAGGCAGAAAGCAGCAGAAGCTTTTGTTGGAAAGATAATAGACGAAAGAGCTGTAAAACCTCTCATTCAGACTCTGAAGGATGAAGATGAAGGTGTTCGAAAGAAGGCAAAAGAGGCTCTTTGCATTTTTCCAGTCTCTGTACAACTCGTTCAGGCCCTGAATGACAGAGATGATTTGATTCGCGCAGGCGTAGAGGAAGTAGTCGCCCACAAGGGTAATATTGCTGAAAATATTAGAGTATTTGCCAAGATTCTTGAAGGTAACGATGTAGATGTTAGTGGCAAGAGAAGTCTGATGCGCATTCTCCAGAAAATACCCGGTATGCTAAAGACTCTTGACACCTATAAAATACCCCCGCTGGGCACAGAGGCAGGCAATGATGATTAACTTTGAGGAAGTTAGGAGTTAATTATTATGTTTCTTGCTATACCCAAACAAGTAAAAACATCTGCAGGTCCCTGGAACATGCTATTTGTAAAAAGGCAAAGGAACTCAGGCATTCCCAATTATTCTTATTTACTTTTGATAAGGAAAGTCTTTATTCGCACCTGCACTGGGAAAAAATCGGAGAAGACAGTTTTAGGGACAGATCGGTTAAATTAATGAAGAAAGAATTATCATTGGAGCAGTATGAGTATGGAAGAAATGAATATAAGAGTTAAGAAATCTGAATGTTTATATTATGATAAAAGAGCTGACGAATATGATGAGATATATACATTAGGCAGAGGCCCGGCTTCAATAACAGATCCAAATACATATAGAGATGATGTTATTAAGGTAAGGGAATCAATCAAAAAGCAAAATATCAGAGGGATGGTTTTTGATGTTCCTTGCGGAACTGCGTTCTGGATGCCTTCATATTACCGGAATGCTGATCGGATGATCCTTATCGATCAATCGGCAAATATGCTAAAAAAGGCAAAAGAACGTGCCGGAGCCTTGAATTGTCTGCAGAGGTGCCAATTTTTTAAAATTGATGCCTTTCATCTGGGATCTGTTAAATTAAAACCCTCAGTATATTTGATCGGATTTTTTTTAAGTCATTTAACACCTGAGGAAGAAATTAAATTTTTCTCATTGATAAAGAATAAAATTGACAGGAAAGGAAAAATTATAATCCTAGATTCAACATGGTCCGAAGAAAGAGCAAAAACAAGGAACAGGGCAGGAAGGCAATTGCGAAAATTGAATAATGGAAAAACATTTGAGATATACAAAAGATACTTTACCAGAGAGGATCTTAAAAATATATCAAAAAGAGAATCTTTATCTATTAATATTGAATATTTCGGAGGAGCGTTTTTTGCGGCGGTTTTAATTTTATGAATAGAATAATTGAGAAAATCAAAAAGATATGTCCGGATGATTTATATGAGATCGGACATGCTTTACTGCAAGGAATTTTGTAGAAAAATATCAATGGAAAAAATTGGAAAAGAAATAAGTTTATGCGGAATCTGTATATCCGTTTGTCCCCTAGGTAGAAAATAAATGTAAAATGGAATAAACATTCGAAAATCTGATTTAAGGAAGTTGATATGTATAATATTGAAACGTTAATAGCCAGTATTTCATATTGCGGATTAATCTGTAAGTTATGTTTTCTTGAGGAGAAATGTGATGGATGCAGGATCGTCAATATTAAATGTGAACGGAATTGTTCAGATAAAGGATGTTACCAGAGGAATTGCTGCATAAAAAAGAATTATGAAGGTTGTTGGGAGTGTAACGATGTATATAAATGTGAAGAGGGGATATATTCGTTGGGGAGATATTCCAAGGTAAAAGCATTTGCAACTTGCATAAGGGAAGAGGGGAAAAAGACTTTCATAAGATATGTATTGGACAATATGAAAAAAGGTTGGAGCGTTGAAAAAGGGAAAGACTATGATAACAAACCGATAGAAGAAGTACTGAAGATGTTAAGAGGGAAATAAAGATGCATGCTGTACAATATAGAAGTAATTTCCTATAATCCCATAAGCAACACAAGATTTACCAGTATAATGAATAAAATTTTTGAATGAGGTAATTTATTTTTTATTATAATTTATTACATACTGTATCTCTTTAATCACACCATATTTTTTCAGTCAGTAGAGCCTTTTGAAAATGAAATTCACGGGACTATAAGTTTAATGAAAATAGGAAGACATAAAATTAAATTAATAATATTCGATATGGATGGATTGATGTTTGATACTGAGAGATTGGCATCTATATACTGGAAAGAAGCAGGCAAAAAGTTTAATTACAAAATTGATGATAGTATTTTTGAGAAAACAATCGGTTTGAGTATTACAGAAACAGAAAAAATCTATAAAGAACAATACGGAGCAGGTTTTCCCTTTGAGGAAATAAATAATGAAAGAATAAGACTTACGAAAAATCACGTTCTGTCAAAAGGAGTGCCCTTAAAAGAAGGGCTTTACGAGCTGCTGGAATATATTGAGGCAAAGCAGTTGAAAAAGGCGCTGGCAACATCAACGGATAAGAGCAGAGCGGAAATGCTCCTGAATTTATCAAATACCAGAAGATATTTTGATGCTGTCACTTACGGTAACGAGGTAATGAACGGAAAACCCGATCCTGAAATTTTCCTTAAGACATCCAGGAAAATGAATTGTCCGCCGGAGGCCTGTATGGTTCTGGAGGACTCGAAAAATGGAATAACAGCAGCATATAGAGCAGGAATGCTGCCGGTTATGATTCCGGATATGAATGAACCAGAAAAAGAGATTGAAGCGATGTTATCTAAAAAATTTAATAGCTTAATAGAGGTCAGGGATTATTTTAAGCATAATTTAAAGGCTTAGTGTGCCAGAGGCCACATAAAATTATTGGAGTAGATAAACCTTAACGAAGAGCCCAGGATAATTGAGCTGCTGCAAAATGGATTCTATATTGCAAATTTATTTGTACCGCAGATGGGTTCTTTACCGGGTAAGCCCAATTCTCTGATCCTGGGTTATCTTGATGCGGCATACAAATTCAATATCCAAAAGTAGATTTTTAGTTCCATAAAAATTATCGGAATGAGGATCTTGACTGGATGATTGTTTATCACTTTTAAGTAATATCGTGATCCGGTAATAATAATTTTATATTGATGATTAAAATAAGAGAGATAAAAGCAAGATCGATCATAACCGCATCAAATCTGCCGGGAACGGATTATGTAATAAATCCATATGTAGGCTGTATTCATTCCTGCCTTTATTGTTATGCCAGGTTTATGAAGAGATTTACGGGGCACAGGGAACCCTGGGGAAGATTCACTGATGTAAAAATAAATGCAGCGGATTTAGTTCCGGAAAAAACAGACAGGTATAAAGGAAGGTCAATTTTTTTAGCTTCGGTTACCGATCCATACAATCCTCTGGAAAGAAAATATCAGCTTACCCGGAAAATACTGGAAAAACTTGTTCCGCTTCTGCCGGATCTGGGAATACAGACTAAATCAGATCTGATACTAAGAGATATTGATATACTGCAGCAGTTTAAAAATTGTCAGGCGGGACTGACAATAACTACCCTGGATGAGAATTTAAGAAAGGAAATAGAGACCTCTGCTGCATCTGTTCCAAAAAGGTTGGAAGCGCTTGAAAAATTAAAAGAAGCCGGAATAGGCAACTACGTTTTTATAGGCCCCATACTTCCTTTTTTAACAGACTGGAAGGAGATTATCCTAGCTGCCAAAAACTTTACCGATTTTTATATGTTTGAGGATCTTAACATAGCCGGCACGGTCTGGAATTCCGTAAAAAAATGGCTCTCCGAAAAGTATCCGGACCTGCTGGGAAAATACGAATGCATCTACTTTACTAAAAATGATTATTGGGATAAAGTTGAACAGGATATAGAAAAGTTTTGCAAAAAACAAAAAGTGAGCTTTAAAATTTATTTTCACCATGGGAAAAAAAGTCAACGGATTATTCCTGGCAGTCAATGTTAAATGTCGAAGAGAATAAAAAAATTAAAATAAGAAACGCCGTAAGAGGGGATCTTGAAGCCATAACCGGGATATACAATTATGCTGTTGTGAATACAATGGCTACTTTTGATACCAGGCCGAAAACGGTAAAATCCAGGGAAAAATGGTTTGGCAGGCATTCCGGCAGGCACCCCATTATAGTGGCAGAAAACAAAAATACTGTTGTCGGCTGGGCCTCGCTTTCACAGTGGTCGGATAGATGTGCTTATAGAAATACTGCTGAAGTATCGGTATACGTCAATAAGGATAATCAGGGTCTGGGAGTAGGCAGTGTGTTGATGTCAGCGATAGTAGGACTGGCACGAAAGAATAAATTTCATGCGGTGATTGCCAGAATAGCGGGGGATAATGAGGTAAGTGTCGGTCTGCACCGGAAATATGGCTTTTTTAATGTGGGGGTGTTAAAAGAGGTTGGATTTAAATTTAACCGTTATGTTGACGTCCGTCTGATGCAATTAATCCTGGAGGAAAATGAAGAAGATTGATAATCACGGGATATAGAAGCAAAATCGAAAATCATTTTAGAGAAAAATTAAAGTTAATTTACGTTTAGGGAGGAAAAATGGAAAATTTTACATTTAAGAATGCCACCAAAATAATTTTTGGAAAAGATACCGAGAATCAGGTGGGAAAAGAGGCAGCCGCATACGGCAGCAGGATTTTACTGCATTACGGAGGGGGAAGCATCAGAAAATACGGACTTTATGATAAAGTTATGCGGTCATTGAAGGATGCCGGCCTCAATGTAATCGAACTGGGCGGCGTACAGCCCAATCCCAGGCTTGAACTGGCAAGAAAGGGAATAGATATATGCCGTAAGGAAAAAGTTGATTTTATTGTAGCAGTTGGCGGGGGAAGTGTAATTGATTCAGCTAAAACTATAGGAGCAGGAGTACCTTACAGCGGTGATGTATGGGATTTCTATGCAGGTAAGGCCGTAGTGGAAAAAGTTATTCCTGTGGGAGTTGTTCTTACGATACCCGCCTCAGGCAGCGAGTCAAGCAGCAGTGCGGTAATAACCAATGAGGACGGGCTGTATAAGAAAGGCTTTATCAGCGAGATGATGCGTCCCGCATTTGCAATTTTAAATCCTGAGATTACTTATACCCTTCCTGCTTATCAGACTGCCTGCGGGGCAGCTGATATAATGGCGCATATAATGGAAAGATACTTTACCACGGTAAAAAACGTTGATCTTACAGATGGATTATGCGAGGCTGCGCTGAAAACAATTATTAAAAATGCTCCGGCAGCGCTAAAGGAACCGGAAAATTATGCAGCTCGAGCCGAGATTATGTGGACAGGTGCCATTGCCCATAATGACCTGCTGAGTACCGGAAGGATAGGTGATTGGGGTTCTCATAAGATAGAGATGGAGATAAGCGGATTATACGACCTTGCCCACGGCGCCGGACTGGCAGTTATTTTTCCCGCATGGATGAAATATGTATACAGGCAGGATATGGAAAGATTTGCCCGGTTTGCAGTGAAGGTATGGAACCGGGACCCTGATTTTTACGATATTGATAAAGTGGCCCTGGCAGGAATAGAAAGCCTTGAAAATTTCTTTAAGCAGATAGGGCTGCCCGTTACTCTTAAGGAAGCAAATATTCCTTATGACAGATTGGAAGAGATGGCCGGAAAATGCACCCAACGGGGGCCGATTGGCAGCTTTGCCAGGCTGGAAACAGATGATGTGCTTGAAATATTGAAGATGGCAAAATAAGCGGTACCCGGCAGCTAAATTATCTAAAACATAAATATGAGTACGGTCAGATATCTGGAAAAAGATAGAATTATTTATCAGGGGATCACTATAGAGCAGCTGATATGAAAAATTTAAGCTATCTATCAGCATTCTTACTGTTTCTCAGGTTCTTTTCAATGAAAGGGAATAGAAAAAGTATAAGGATTGTAAATAGGATAAATATCATTTCATAATTTACCAGCTTCACAATTCCTATAATATCTGCGGCTTTTCCCAGAAAGATCATGGTAACAGCGGCAATTCCGGGGCTGAGCCCCAAAATCAGAGAAGAAGCCAGGCTTATATTTTCGGGCAGAAGGTCCTGCGTCATTCTTATGCATACGGGCTGGATTGAAATCAGAAAGAATCCCCCAGCAGCGAACAGGATTATGGACGGGAGCCCGGACGTTCTGAAAGTGAAGAATAAAAGAGGCACTGCAATGGCAAAACCGCACTGGATGATCAGGCTGCCTTTTTTGAAGTGATCAAAGAGGAGTCCGGAAATAAGTCCCCCTGACCCGCCAAGTGCCCCGAAGAAGAATAAAACAACCCCCATATTTATAAGGGTTACACCGGCACCCGTGTAGTACAGGGGCATATAGGTTATAAGGGTGATCCATACAATATATAAACAGTAGACTGAAAGCATGATTATAAACAGAAGGAATATCTTTGTTTTATTTATTTTCCTGATTCTTTTAAACAGGCCGGATTTATAAACGGTCCTATTTTTGTATTGTATATCAGGGAGTAATTTAAATAAGACAATTACCATAATTATTCCGGGAACCATGGCGATCGGGGTAAAGGCGGGATCGAGCTTTTCAATGATCAGTATTATAAGGAGTGCGCCGAGTGCGTTTCCGAAATTTCCTCCGAAGTTAATAATGGAACTCCCCAGCCCTTTTTTACTGCCGCCGAAATGTCCGGCGATGGCGGCACTTGCGGGGTGGTATGCAGCAATACTTAAGTTCCCCAGAAACAGGAAGGCCAGTATAGAGTAATAATTGGGCAGTATTCCGATTAAACTAAGAAAAATAGAAGTAAAGAGCGGACCGGCTATTATGTAATATTTTAATCCGTGGCGATCAGAAGCATAGCCGAAAATCGGGGAAAAGAGACTGTTAGCAATAACGCTGGTGGCAGTAAGCAGCCCCACCTTAAATAGTGAAAGATCAAACCTTAAACTGAGTACAGGTATGAGGCCTATTATGAAACTCTGATATATGTCGGTAACAAAGTGGCTGCCTGCCGAAAGAGAAATCTGCAGTTTATTGAACCGGCTGTTTATCTTATTCATTTTCTTTTTACTAACATATTTTTTATAAAGTATTTATCCTGTTTTAAAAACAGCGGAAACTTTAAATCCGGATTTTTAACTTTAATTTAATACTGATCCGGACAAGATTCCAAACTACTACCTGTATCTTGACATTACATACGGGAATAATAACAGTAGCATAGATGCCAGTGCCGGTATTATTAGAACATAGTTTATGGTATTTATCATCCCAATATTATCTGCAATTTTCCCTACCAGAAGAACGGTAGCCGCAGCGGTTCCTCCGCTTACTCCCATGACTATGGAAGAAGCAAGACTTACATTACCGGGGAAGATGTCCTGCACCACCCTGATGCATAATGGAAGGGTTGAGGTTGCAAAAAGTCCTGCCAGTATGAATAAAGTTATGGATATATTCAGGGGTACCCTGAATATTAAATAAAAAAGAGGAACGGATATAATCAACCCGGCCTGGATTACGGCAGTTCTCTTTCTTATTTTATCAGAATAGTAGCCTAGAAAAAGTCCGCCGATGCCTCCTATTAAAATATAGGCCATAATTATGTATCCGAAATTTATAAGCTTTACTCCCTGATCCGTAAAATATAGTGGCATAAAGGTAAACATGGAAAGAACGGTCAGATCTCTGGAGTAAGAGGCAAATGCTATAAGCGAAAGCAAAACAAGTTTTGTTTTTTTAAGTCTTTTTAATTTTTTAATAAAATCCGCACCGGTGTTTTTTGTTCCGGACTGGAAAACCGATGGGGGAAACTTTAAAATTACCAGTGCCAGGATAATTCCCGGAATGGCAGCTAGGGGTGTAAACTTAAGGCCGATTTTGTCTACGATAAAAATAACAAATAATGAGCCCATTGAAAAACCTATGGATCCCCCCAGGGATATAATCGAATTTGTAAATCCTTTTCTGCTTCCACCCGCATGGCTGGCCGTGGCCGCAGTAGGCGGGTGGATGGCGGCAACACCCAGATTCCCCAAAAACAAGAAAGCCAGGACATACCAGTAACCTGGTACCAATCCCATAATACTTATAAATACAGAGGCAAACAGCGGCCCGGCAATCAGGAAATATCTTATGCCGTATTTATCCGAAAGATATCCGAATACTGGCTGGGTGAGACTATTGGAAATGAAATTCATCGAAATCAGGACGCTTACCAGAAAAAGTGAAAGTTCCAGTTTATCCGCCAGTATAGGGATAAGCCCCACTATGAAACTGGCATAAGTGTCAGTAATCATATGAGTGCTAAAACTTAAAAGAATCCTGGTCCTATTCAGTTTTCTATTGGAATCGGTCATTTGAATGGCTTTGATAATTTTTTATCGATTAAATACCTGAATAAAAATTCTACTATTTTAAAATAAATGTTCAACAGTTATTTGGGAAATAACTGCGCACAATAACCGGTTTTATTTTTTCAATTATTTTTATATAATCAGATTGGCCGTGCTAGGTGGGGAGCTAGCGGTGCCCTGTAACTCACAATCCGCTATAGTGAGGCTGATCAACAGATATGAGGTTTATAATAGTAAGGTTGGCACTTATATAAGTGGCGTTGAAGGTCGGGTCTTGTGCGGCGGAGGGTTACAAACCCCGTCAGATCCGAGAGGAAGCAGCGGTAAGTAATATTCTCCGGGTGCCACAAGCAAGCCTGGCTGGAGTTAACTGTATAAGTTGCACTTGTTATTATAAATCAAGATCTGGGGCACGGTCATTTATTATTAATTAAGCATTTGTAATTTTATGAGCTATATTTCATTTTATAGGAAGTGGAGGCCGCAGAATTTTGAAGATATAATCGGCCAGGAATATAATATAAAAACCATAAAAAATGCCATATCAGGTAACCGGCTGTCGCATTGCTACATATTCTGCGGTCCCAGGGGGACCGGCAAGACATCAACCGCAAGAATACTGGCAAAGGCCATAAATTGCACCAAAGGCATTACACCTGTTCCATGCAATAAATGTGAAAGCTGCGTAGGCATATCCAACGGCTCCAACGTGGATGTGATAGAAATTGATGCTGCTTCAAACAGGGGAATAAATGAAATAAGGGAACTCAGAGAAAAAGTAAAATATCTGCCTGCTGCGCTCAGGAAAAAAGTTTATATTATTGATGAGATACATATGCTGACCATAGAAGCTTTTAATGCACTGCTTAAGGTTCTGGAAGAACCGCCGGAACATGTTATATTTATAATGGCTACTACCGAACCCAATAAAGTAATACCCACTATAATGTCCAGATGCCAGAGGTTTGATTTTTTCCCGATACCAATGGATAAAATAAAAAAGAGACTTTTAAAAATTGCTAAAAGCGAAAAAATAGAAATAAGTGATGCAGCCCTCAGCCTGATTTCAAAATATGCGGACGGCAGTTTAAGAGACGCCGATGGTATACTTGAGCAGCTGGCAGCATTTGGTGATAATAAAATTGAAGCTAAGGATATTTCTTCACTGCTGGGGGCCGTAGATTTGGATTTGCTTTTTCAAATGACTGATATTTTAATTAAAAAAGATCTAAGCTCAGGGATTTTTTTGACAAATAAGATTATTGAAAGCAACCAGAATCTTAAAATGTTTGTATCGGAATTCATTGACCACCTTTATGATCTGTATACAATTAAAAACTTTGAAAAACCTTTTGAAATCGTAAATGTCAGTGATGATTTTAAGGATAAGCTTGTGTCACAGGCAGGGGAGCTTCAAAAAGAAGAACTGGAATTTTATATTGAGCTGTTTACGGACCTGCTTAAACAGGTAAGATGGGGCGAGAGTTCAAAAGTATTTTTTAAATCGGCAGTAATAAAAGCCATTAATTTTATTATTCAGGACGAAAAAGAAATTACAAAAAAAATCAGCCTGCTGGAAACCAGGATAGAATATCTTAAGGAAGAAATAAATAAAATCAATTTAAGTCATAGCAAAGATGAAGCCTTTCCCGGGCATACTGCAGGCGCTGCTGCTAATGATTATAGCGATGAAAATGATGATTTTGATATCATTAACAGCGAAGAAATTGATAAAATGGTAAGCGGAGTGGAACTTTCCGGCGGGAGTGCCAGAAGTAAAAAAAAGGCTGCGGAAATTGACTTGATTCAGAGCAATATGGATAAAATCTGTAAGGTTCTAAAAGATAAAAAAATTTCAGTTTATGCCATGTTCAAAGAAGCTGTACCTGATAGGATAGAAAACGGCATTATTTATTTCAGTATGGATGAAAAAAGAAAATGGCACAAGGATCATCTGAATAAAAGCAGTAATATTGATTTGATATCCGGTGTGATAAAAGAAGTTACCGGCGCAGATTTTAAGATTAAATTTGAAATTGGGGAGAAAATGAAAAACACTGCAGCTGAAGGCGTCCCAGAAGGCAAAACGGGTAAAACAGCGCTAAATCCAGGCGGCAGTAAAAATGTAGATGCAGGGAATAAGAAAAAAGAAGACGGCAGCGCCGGAAAAGATGTATTTAATTATTTTGAAAAAAAATTTGATATAAAGGAGTAGAAATTGAGCTTTGATTATGGAAATATGATGAAACAGGCAAAGATCATGCAGAAGAAATTGCTGGAAATCCAGCAGGAACTAAAAGAGCTGGAATTTGAGGCTTCTGCAGGAGGGGGTGCGGTAAAGGTAAAAGTGAATGGCAGCCAGGAGATTTTGGAGATAAAGATCAATAAAGATATGGTTGATGAGGGTGATATGGAAATGGTTGAGGATATGGTGATGGTTGCCGTAAATGATGCCTTGAAACAATCCAGGGATGAAGCCAAAAATAGGATGGCGGGCCTTACCGGGGGAATGAGTATACCCGGATTGTTCTAGAGCGGCAGGCAAGCGGCGGCAACTCAGGTCTTTTTTTTTAATTATAACCTGGCTATGGATTATAAATGGCTTTATATATAAAAAGTGTAGAAAACTTAATAAGAGAATTCAGAAAACTTCCCGGGATAGGACCCAAGTCCGCTAAAAGGATTGTATTCTTTCTGCTCAAGCTCTCTCATGATGATATTGTCAAATTTTCCAAGAGCCTTGTTGAAATGAAAGAAAAAGTCAAAGTCTGCAAATCCTGTTTTGGCCTGACCGAGGAAGAAATCTGCAATATATGTAAGGATCAAACCAGAGACAGGAAAAAAATATGTATAGTGGAAGAAGTAAGCGATGTTATGATTATTGAAAAAACAGGTGAGTACAGGGGGCTGTATCATATTCTTGGAGGATTGCTGTCTCCCATAGAGAATATAGGGCCAGCGGAAATAAAAGTGCCCAGACTTCTGGAGCGTATAAAGACCGAGGGCATAGAAGAAGTGATAATTGCATTGAATCCCACTGTCGAAGGTGAAAGTACGGCCATGTATTTAAAGAAAGTAATAATTCCCTTAGGGGTAAAAATCACCAGGTTGGCAAGCGGACTCCCTGTAGGCGGTGATCTGGAGTATGCGGATGAGATAACCATAGGCAGGGCAATTTCTGACAGAAGGGAGCTTTAGCTGCTTTTAATTTTAAGCACGCTTTGGCGCACTCCGGTTTATTAAAAAAACAAATTAAATGTGCTATAATGCAGTGATTTTATGTTTGGATTCTTACCCAGACACTGGAATGCTTATTAAAAAAATACTTGTGAATTTATGTATAAAGGAGTCAGTAAATCATGAAAACCATGAAAACCATGGACGGGAATATGGCAGCGGCATATGTGGCTTACGCTTTTACAGAAGTTGCAGCTATTTATCCCATAACACCTTCTTCACCTATGGGAGAATATGTTGATGAGTGGGCTGCGCATGGCAAAAAAAATATGTTTGGACAGATAGTGAGTGTAAGCGAACTCCAATCCGAAGGGGGTGCATCAGGAGCAGTGCATGGTTCGCTGGCCTCAGGGGCCCTTACTTCGACTTTTACCGCATCTCAGGGACTTCTTCTGATGGTGCCCAATATGTATAAGATTTCAGGAGAACTTCTTCCGGGTGTGTTTCATGTAAGCGCCCGTACATTGGCGACACATGCCCTTTCAATATTTGGTGATCACTCGGATGTAATGGCAGTAAGACAGACAGGTTTTGGAATTCTGGCTTCCGGCTCAATACAGGAAATTATGGATATAGGAGGAGTGGCACATCTGGCTGCCATCAAATCCAGGGTACCTTTTCTGCATTTCTTTGATGGATTCAGAAGTTCTCATGAGATTCAAAAAATTGAAGTAATTGATTATAAAGATTTAAAAAAACTTATTGACGAAAAAGCCTTAAAGGAATTCAGGGGAAGGGCTTTGAGCCCGGAGCATCCGGTTACCAGGGGTACCGCACAGAATCCTGATATATTTTTCCAGGCAAGAGAATCATCAAACAGGTTCTACCAGAAGGTTCCGGAGATAGTAGCGGATTACATGAAGGAGATAAGCAAATTAACCGGAAGGGATTACAGACCCTTTAATTATATAGGAGCAAAGGATGCAGAGTATGTGATTGTGGCCATGGGTTCGGTCACGGAGACTATTGATGAGACTGTAGAATATTTAAATAAACTGGGAGAAAAAGTAGGGGCAGTAAAAGTTCATATGTACAGACCCTTTTCTACCGAACTGTTCCTCAAATCGATACCGGAAACTGTAAAAAAGATCGCCGTACTTGACAGGACAAAGGAACCGGGAGCTACCGGTGAGCCTCTTTATCTTGATATCAGGGATACGTTTTTTGAAGCGGAAAAAAGGCCCGTTATCGTGGGGGGAAGATACGGTCTAAGTTCGAAGGACACCACCCCGAATCAGATAAAAGCTGTGTATGATAATTTAAAACTTTCTGTCCCTCGAAACGGATTTACGATAGGCATAAATGACGATGTTACCCATACCTCTCTTGAAATAAAGGACGAAATTGAAACCGCACCCGAGGGAACTATACGCTGCAAGTTCTGGGGTCTGGGCTCGGACGGCACGGTGGGAGCAAATAAAAATGCCATTAAAATAATCGGTGACAATACCGATCTTTATGCCCAGGGCTACTTTGCCTATGATTCCAAGAAATCAGGCGGCATTACCATATCCCATCTGAGGTTTGGCAAAAATCCCATAAAATCAACCTATCTGATAAGCGATGCTGATTTTGTGGCCTGTCACAACCAAGCTTATATAGGCCAGTACGATTTGCTGAAAGGATTAAAGCAGGGGGGGACTTTTGTTCTTAACTGCCAGTGGGATCAGAAGGAACTGGATGAAAAGCTTCCGGCAGATATGAAAAAATACATATCCGGCCATAATATTGATTTTTATATTATAGATGCTACTGACATAGCGGCAAAAATCGGGCTGGGCAGCAGGATAAATATGATCATGCAGGCTGCTTTCTTTAAACTGGCAAAGGTTATACCCATAAATGATGCGGTAAAGTATATGAAAGAAGCCATAAAGAAGACCTATGGGAAAAAAGGTGAAAAGGTTGTCCAGATGAACTACAAAGCGGTTGATAAGGGCATTGAATCGATTAAAAAAATAAAGGTTCCTGGCGGGTGGAAGGACGCAGTTGATATTAAGAGCACGGTAGAGGCCCAGGAACCGGATTATATAAAGAATAT
>Ga0315550_1000281_pt1 | contig 30747 bp, 30 predicted proteins | sample SalMarSW160190MG_2_FD_203100 | JGI IMG/M metagenome (GOLD analysis project Ga0315550, IMG submission 203100) | Salt marsh sediment microbial communities from the Plum Island Ecosystem LTER, Massachusetts, United States - Salt Marsh Sediment SW1601-90 ...
AAAATAATACTTCCTAGAATAGACATAACACCAAGTATCCAATATACTGCTGAAAAAGGTATTAACTCATAGAGAAGACCAGTTTGTTTAGAGAATGGATAAAAAAACATTATTTCTGGATAAAGTACTGCATCAAAAAAAACATGAGAAATTAATCCTAAGATCGCTGAAAGAAGTGAGATATAGATATTAAATTTCGGTAGATACCTTTCTAACTTGAATAACCTGTAACACAACCAGCTGAAAAATGAAGTAGGTATGAAAAAAACAATCACACCTAAAGTACTATGCATAATGCCATGCATTTGACCAATACCAGTTATTAAATAAAAAATAGGTTCTAAATCTATAATCACTGTTCCTATTAACAATGCAATTGGATCTAAAAAAGGTAGAATACTAAAAACAAAAATAGCAAAACCTAGATGTATTGGAGTAAAAGGCATCATATATATTTAGAATGAACCTTAATATTTTTTTTCCAAACGAACAGATGCACATTTTATCTTATACTTTCAAATTGTTATAGTTAATTTGTCTTTTTCTCACAATATAGGGAATCAGGAAAAACATTGTAATGATTGTCATAAATGACATACTAGCAGTTTCAGTTTGTGTTTCTGTATTAGTATATACAAGTAGTGGTGTAAAATCATATATTGTACCTTTTAATGAAAGAGCAGTAGAATTAAGTACAGTAAAAACTGATGATTCATTATAAAACATAGGAGATTGGCAATAGTAGAGTGTATTTTTGCTAACATATTGTTCGTAATGGTGTTCATGACCATATAGCATCACTTCTATGTTGTATGATTTTCTTAAATTAGTAGCTTGACTCTGATAATTTGAATGATAAAACATTACATTTGGATTTATGCTTGTAAGATCCAGAATTTCTTTGACATCGTTGAGATAGGTTTCACTTAGACCATTTATTGTTGCACTATAGCCAATAAAAGACCAGTTGAGAAAATCAAAATTCATGATAGGATAAGAACCTAAATACTTTTTCCACTCTACTGGAGGATCATCAGGAAGAGGTGCTGAAGAATCCAAATCATGGTTTCCACCAATTATATATACAGGCATATCAAGTAAATCAAAAGCCCAGAGACCAAGTTTTATTTGTACACTTGCTGCAAGAGAATATCCTGTTGCGGGGTCAACAAACATTTGGGCAGAAGCACCTTCAATTAAATCACCTGTAAATATTGCAAACTCTACATCTAATGCTTTAAGTTCTTGTATTAAATTGAGGTTAATATCAGTAGTATTGTATATGTCATAAGATGGAAAATGGCTATCTGAAATATGTAGAAAATTGAATGGATAGGATTTTTCTTCAACAATCTTTACTGAATGTGTTTGATAATCATCACCTTCACTGCAATTTAATTGAAGATCATACAGACCAGCTGAGTTTACAGTTGGTTCTACGTTAAAAGACCATCTATTATTCAAGTAGTTGGAGTTGAGAACAATTAGATCGATTATTGTAGTATCATTTACTAAAAAGAATTCCCACTCATCAGTATCAGCTTCTGCATCTACAACTATTTCAAAAGCTTCATTAAATTCTACAATCTTTGGATTTCCTTTATTTGGATAGAGTATCATATCGATTGGCCTTGCAACTAGACTATATCTAGGGTAACTAGTTTCATTGAAGTATTCTGTAGAAGAAGTTGCATTTATCGCATTAAAGACAGGAAAAGGTTCAATAACATCTGAATTAGAAGCTTGTGATGAATACTTTTTCAGAGAGCTTAAACTAAACATAATTAGTAATAAGAATAAAACACCTATTTTCTTTTTAAATTTTGAAATCATTGTTTCTAGTAATATTTTGTATGAAATAAATCTTACTGTGACAAAAAAATAGAAAAAACAGAATATTTACAAAGAAGGGATATCAAAGGCTATATCAATGGATAGACTAAAATGAAAGATAAGCAAAACTGGTCTCTTGATAATATTCCAGATCTAACAGGTAAAGTAATAATCATCACTGGAGCTAATAGTGGCCTTGGTCTTGAAATTACTCGCGTTTTATCACATAAGAATCCACAGATAATAATGGCATGTCGAAATCTGGAAAAAGCAGAAAAAGCTAAATCAGATATTTTGAAAGAAAATCCTAAAGCATTGCTTGAAATCATGCAGATAGATTTATCCAAACAATCCTCTGTTAAGAAATTTGTAAAAGAATTCAAATCAAAATATGACAGATTAGATGTTCTTTTTAATAATGCAGGAGTAATGTTTGCTCCAAAAATGATAACAGAAGATGGATTTGAGTTTCATATGGCTACAAATTATTTTGGACAATTTATTTTAACTGGACTGTTATTAGATACTCTTGAGAAAACAGGCAATTCGAGGGTAGTTTCTATAGCTAGTATGGCTCATAGATTCGGTAAAATCAATTTTAAGAATTTAAACTACGAAAAGGGGATATATAATAAAATCAGAGCATATAGTAATAGCAAAATTGCAGATCTTTATTTTGGATATGAATTAAATCGAAGATTAAAGAAAAAAGGTAGTTCAGTAATAAGTACAATAGCTCATCCAGGATGGACAAGAACTAACCTACAAACAGCAGGTGGAGAAATTGATCAATCTAAAGGTCAAATTAGATTTTGGAATTTCTTGAACATCTTTATGTCTCAAACAGTAGATATGGGTGTGCTCCCTCAACTTAGAGCAGCATTTGATCCTAATACTAAAGGAGGAGAATACTATAGTCCAGAAAAATTCTTGCATCTAAGAGGTTATCCTATAATTAAACCATCAAATAGGAGATCTCGTAATCAAAAAATCGCAAAACGACTGTGGGAATTATCAGAAGAATTAACTGGAGTTAAATATAATCTTTAATTTTTATTATCGTAAAAAAGTAATAAAGAATATTTTTCTCACAGTTTCTTTCTTAAGAAATCATAGGATGCAGCATGTTCAAATCCAACAGCTTTGAAATCCTCAGCTTCTTCTTTTTCAAGTTCAAGATTTAGATTTAAGAAGATAATAGCTTGTTTGAATCCCTTATCTTTTAGAGTAGTAAGAGCATCAGATATTAGGTGTCGTTTCAAATCTGAACTTTTTCCGACTAAAAGGGAAGTTTGACCTGTAGCTTCGGCATTGCCAGAGGTTGTAGCACAATAAGCAAGAATCTCATCACCATCTTTGATAACACGATAACTAACTAAATTTGGATTATTAGCTATTCTGTTCACATAAGTTTCAAGATTATCTCCTGTTAAATTTGGATAAGCTGCGTTTAACATCGTTCTTACTTGTTTTACATCTGTTTCATGGTTGTAATCTACAATTTCATGTTCTGTCTCAAAAGGATTCAATTTTGATAAATCACACAAGAATAGATCTCCAGCTGTTCGAGTTTTAGCGAAACCTAATTTTTCTGCTAATTCATAGTAATTATCATTAAGAATTGTTTGAGGTGTCTCTATCTCAACAACTCCTTTTTTCTTGAGTACTTCAACTAATTGATTGTATAATAGATCAAAAGCTCCTTCGTTACCTGGAAGAACAAAAGCTAATCTAGATTGTGCTCTCTTAATCTTCTTTTCATCTTCTTCTACTTCTGCAATGTTTGCACCGATAAATCCTACCATCTCCTCTCCCTTAAAACAATAGAGTCGAGTTTCAGGATCAAAATCGTCAGCAGAATATCTTTCTTTAAGCTGTTCTACTTGAGTTTGACCATAAGCAATCCATCTATTTGCAAATGTATTACCTATTTCAACTTGCTTTTCAATATACGATTCATTATAAGGTTTAATCACATAATCTGACATGCGATTTCAGAATCAGTGACACTTATAATAATTTCGAGAGGAAAAAAATAATCAGGATAGATTACCTCTGTATAATATGAAATTATAGAGGGCTCTTTTCTTTTCTTGATCTATTTCATTTTGAATCTGATAGCAGTAAGAACAATCTGATTCTTTGATGATGTATCGTTTTTCTTCTTTCTTGATGGAAGTTATCATAATTTGCACAATGTTGTTTCTTAATATAATGCTTGTTTGCTGAATTCTAAAATAAGGAAATACATGAAAAGATGAATAAATGAAAAAGAATGTCGACAAGAAATTTAAGTATAGAAAAGGAAGTATTTATTTGAGAATGTTAATTACAAAGAAATTAGTTTTTATTGTAACTGCAGCAATTATAGTATCAGCTAGTATAGTTGTTCCAACAGTTGTTATTCAACTAAATTTAAGAAATGTTGATGATTCAAATGGGAATCAAATCACAAATCCTATAAATCCGAATGATGAAAATGAATCAGCACCATTTGTAGAAATAATTACCATTGCAGGAATCAATTTTACTTTCGATAATTTTTTGTGGAGAGATTTTATGCCCATTTGTCCTCCTGGAGGTACAGATTTGATGGCGGTTATTCATCTAAAAGCAATAAATGAAACAAATTTTCCTATAGAGAATTATACTTCTGAGCGAATGTGGGTTTTTTATAATGATGAAACATGGACTGCTAATTTACAACTTCTAGAAATAGGGGATCCAACACAGAATTCAATCACATTAAGAGCAGATGGAGGACCGAAGTGGGGTCCACATGTCTATGTAAACATAACTCTGGAAATAATATATCAGGGATGCTATCAATATTATATCTCTGCATTTAATCAAGAGATTTGGAGAACTGATTAGAATTTTATTTTTTGAGCCATAATATTTTAATTCTTACCCATACCTTAAAATTAAGCAAAATAGAGAGAAGAAGAATATTGACAAATTTCTTTTTTATCCTTGGTATCATACTTGCACTAGCTGGAGGTTTAGCTAACAACTCAGGTGCTCTTTTACAGAAATTTGCAATTAATAAGATTCCAAAACATGAAAGAGGTAAAGGATTCTACAAGAAATTATTCAAAAGTCCTTATTGGGTCACAGGTTTAATCTTGATTATGGGGGCAAGTGGAGCATTACTGATGCTTGCTCAGATGTATATAGGGGGAGCTTTGATTCCAGGATTAGCATCTGTTGGAATGGTTGCTCTTGTTATCGGAGCAGTCAAGATTCTTAAAGAAAAAATAAGACTTTCAGAATATATAGGAATTTTTTTGTTAATTGTAAGTATTGTTATGATAGGAATAAGCGCTCTTGACATTACTGATGAAGACATGGTTAATTTCTCAGAAACAAACTTCCTTATCCGTTTTGGAATCTTTACAGTAGTATATCTTATTCTGTGGATAACGAGTAGACAGATTGGAAAGAGAGTAGTAAAAGGTAAAACCCTTTTTCTAGCATTAGGAGCAACCTTTCCTTTTGTAGTTTCGAACGCGTGGTTACAACCATTCATTTTTCTGTTTAAAGAAATGATTGCAGGACACTTTACAGCTCTAAACATCATCTTATTCATAATTTCTATCATAATAGTTGCAATTATCAATATTATAGGAATAGCCCATGTTCAGGATGCTTTCAAATATGGTGATGCGAGTAAGATTTATCCAATTGGACAAATACCTACACAGACCGCACCTATAATTCTGTATTATGGTATTTATCTCAAAAATTCTCCTCTAAACTATTCAATATATATGATTATTTTTGGTGTAATTATTATACTTATCTCAGGTTTCCTATTGGGTAGGATACAAGGACAGATAGAAACAATGGATATAGATGAAGAAAAAAAAATAACTAACGCAAAATTATCTCAAAATTAAATTTTTGAATATCTTTCATAAATTTTTATCTCATTTATTCCCTAAGAGATAGTCACACCTTTTGTATAAATAGAGATACTGGAAGTATATATTTATTGTAGGCGCATACCTATCTTTTGATGAAATTTGTCAAAGAAAAAGCTTTAATTAAAGGATAAAGAAAATTTATGACAGTATCCTATTGGAATAATAGGTGAAAATTATGACTGATGAAAAACTCACAGAAGAAGAAATTGAAAAATTGTTAGCTAAAGCTAAAGAACCCTCTGCAGAAGCAGTGAAATTGCATCCTTATTATAAGGGAAAAATTCAAACTGTTTCTAAATGTAGTGTTTGGGATTTTGATGCATTTGCTGTCTGGTACACACCAGGTGTAGCTCAAGCTTGTCGTGAAATTGTATCTAATCCAGCAGAATCCTTTAGAATGACAAACAGAGCTAATACTATTGCTGTAGTCTCAGATGGAACAAGAGTATTGGGACTTGGAGACATAGGTCCAGAAGCAGGTCAGCCTGTTATGGAAGGAAAATCATTATTATTCAAATATTTAGGTGGAGTTGATGCTTTTCCACTTAGTATTGGTAATCATTATGGTACTTCACCTGATAAAGCTAAAAGATTAACAGCTGAAGAAATTATAAATTTTGTAAAATTACTCCAACCCTCTGTTGGCGGTATTAATCTAGAAGATATCTCTAAACCTAAATGTTACACTGTTCTTGAAACATTAAGAAATGATCCAGAAGTTACTATTCCTGTCTGGCATGATGATGCTCAAGGAACAGCATCTGTTGTTACAGGAGGTGTTATTGGTGCAGCTCATCATGTTGGTAAAGACCTTGATCAGCTCAAAGTTGCTATGTTAGGTGTTGGTGCTGCTAATACCAGAACAGCTTATGTTCTAAATGCAGCTGGTGTTCCACTCAAGAACATAGTTATGGCTGATTCTAAGGGTATTATTACAAATGATAGACAAGACATTATTGACCAGAAAGATTATGATACTTTCAAATATGATCTTGCTCAAAAAACCAATTCAGAAGGTCTATCAGGTGATTTTGGTGTAGCTATGGAAGGAGCTGATGTTATGATCTCAGCATCCAAATCTGCCCCTGGTGTGGTTAAGAAAGAATGGATTTCAAAGATGGGTTCTGATAGCATAGTCTTTGCATGTGCTAATCCTATTCCTGAAATTTGGCCATGGGACGCAAAAGAAGCTGGAGCTAGAGTTGTTGGTACTGGTAGAAGCGATTTTGACAACCAAATCAACAACAGTCTAGGATTTCCAGGTATCTTCAGAGGTACTTTAGATGTCAACGCAACTACAATCACAGACGAAATGTGTGTTGCTGCAGCACAATCAATAGCTGATATTGCGATTAAGAAAGGCACAACAGACAAATATGTCCTACCAACAATGGATGAATGGGAGCTTTTCCCACATGAAGCAACTAGTGTTGGTATGAAAGCTATTGAACAAGGTGTTGCTCGAATTGTTATGGAAGAAGATGAACTTCTCAAGATAGCTGAAGAAAAAATCAGATATGCTCGTGACCTTACCAAGAGTATGATGGATACAGGTTATATTAAACCAAAAATTTAGGATTTTCCTAAATTTCCTTTTTTATTCTTTTATTTTTTGTTTATTATAAACTAAATTTATTTCTCTTTTCAGATACAATTATTGATAGTTCATTTACCATTATTTATTAATGTTTAATGTAAAATTCCCTCGTGTCATTCAGAATTCGCGAATTAGATAATGAAGAAGATTGGATTTTTTTTGATGACTTGGAATTCAAATCATTTTTAACAACTGTAAAAAATCCAGATAACTGCACAGAACAAGAATTACTTCAGAAATACAAAGAATTTGATGAAGCTGACCCTCTGGATCCTAGGGGATTCAATCACAAAATTTTCATAGCTATTTCTGATAATGGAATACAAGCTGGTCTTATCTGGCTTTGTAATAGGGAACCTTTCTGGAGATTTAAGCAACAACATGTTTGGATTTATAATCTTCACGTTATACCTTATTTCCGTAAAATGGGTTTAGCTAGACAACTCATGTTTAAAGCAGAAAAATGGTGTCTGAATCAAGGATTGGATAGATTAGCATTGCATGTTTTAGATGATAATACTGCTGCAAGACATCTCTATGAGAGTTTGGATTATAAATTAGTTGCAACTCATAATGAGAGCTGTTTCTATGAAAAGATATTAGGATAGAAATTTCCGATACTCAAAAAACTCATTAGCCTTTTACAAAGAACTTATATTCCATTTTTCCCTATTTTTACTAGGATGTCTGGCAAACAAACTCTAGAGGATTTTGAAGATTTTTTTGATTCTACTACGTTGTCTATAGTTATTATCCAAGACATTCATAAAATTGTTTATGCAAACCAAACTTTCTTTGATGCTAGTGGTTATAAACCTGAAGATCTCAATGAGACCACGCTCACCGACTTAGTTCATGAAGATGATCGTCCTATTGTTCAAGAAAGAATTAAACTACTTGAAGCTGGTGAAAAACCAGAAACAACTATGCAGGTTAGGATTATTAGAAAGGATGGAACTATTGCTTTAAGTAGAATTCAAGCTTATGATTTGATTTTTAATAACAAAAAATCCAGAATTTTAGTAGGTAGCAATATTAGTGCAGATCCCCTTATTGAACAATCGCCAGAACTTGTTTCTTCCATACTTCAAACATTAACAACTCACAGTCAGTTGGGATTTTGGGTTGATGATATCAATGATCACACTATCTTCATTAATGATAGATTGTGTGAGTTTCTTGGTTATTCTTTTGAAGAAATAAGTGAACATTCTGTTACAGATTTCTTCCATCCTGATTCTCAAGAGATATACTATCAAGTTCTTAAAGAAAGAATGGAAAAAAACCTTACTGCTAGTTCATACGAGCTAGTTCTTATTAATAAAGATGGACGTCCCAGCACTTTTCGGGTTATAGGTTCGCTTTTGTATGACAGAGCAAATAATCCGATTGGTTCAGTAGGTTTTTTCACTAATATTGAAGCTACAAAGAAACTTTCTCTTACAGTATCAGTTTTAAACAAATATGCACTGTTCTCAAGATATAAGGATCTTTCATCCTTTTGGGATAATGTACTGAATGATTTGATGGACATCTATTATGCTGAAGGAGGGTTAGTTTTTCTAGATGGTGAAACAGTTGCACAAAAGGGAGAATTTTCCCCTAATTTCAATCCACAACTTATCTTGGAAGATATAGCAAAAAGTGGAGAAAATGTTCTTCATTTTCATAAAGATTTCTCGAATATTTCTGAAGAAACTAGATCATGCGTAGTTATTTCTCTTCACTTGAATCAAGTCCCAGCTGGTTTTATTCTGCTTAATTCTTCTATTAGTAATCTGTTTTTACCAGAGGATATAGATTTAATAACTGCTTTCTGTAGCCAGATATCACTTAACTATGAGCATCATTTCCTCTATTTGCAAAGTGAAGAGGAGAGAGAATTTGTTTCTGTTTTACTAGATATTATTTCACATGATTTTCTTAATGCTAATACTTCAGTTCATGGCTATTTAGAACTTTTAAACCAAAGTGCTGAAAGTGTGGAACCTGCCAAATTAAAAGAGTACATTCAAAGAAGTATCAGTGTTGTTGAGAGAAGTGAGAGGATATTACAAACAGTCCAACAATTAACGAAAATCCAAAAAGAGAGAAAAACCAGAAAATTAGTCTACATTAGATCTCTTCTTGAAAATGCTATAGAAATGCAGAAATCAATAATCTATCCAAAGCTAATTAATATAAAATTAGATTGTGCAAAGAATGAAAATGTCATTGCTGGTGATTTGCTGGAAAACGTTTTCGAGAATATAATTAATAATAGCATAAAATATACCAACGAGGAAATCCCAAAACTTGACATCATATGCCAATCTGTAAAGTTAGACGGAGAGGATATGGTTGAGATTAAATTTACAGACTATGGCATTGGAATTCCAGATGAAGTAAAACCTATGTTTTTCAAAAGACTCTCTCGTGGTGATCATCGTTTCCAAGGAGGATCAGGTTTAGGTCTTTATATGGCAAGAGTGATCATCAATTCATATAATGGACAGATACGTTTTGAAAATCGAGTCGCAAATGACCACACTAAAGGTACAGTAGTTGTTATTGTACTACCTTCAGGAGGATGAAAGATGGCAACAATCTATATTATTGATGATGAAGAAACAATTCAATTCCTCTACAAAGAAGGTTTAAGCTTAGAAGGACATAAAATCATTGGAACAGCTCAAAATGGTTCAAAAGCAATTGAGGAGATTAATAAGCTTAAAAAATATCCTGATGTAATTATTCTAGATCATCGCATGCCCATTAAGAATGGCCTTGATACTCTTAAAGAGCTGAAGGAATACAAAATAATAAACAAATCAAAGATTCTCTTTATCACAGCTGATCCTACTGTTAGAGAAGAAGCTGGAAAATTAGGTGTAACAAGTTTTATCCAAAAACCATTTAGTATCATTAAATTAGGCAAGATGATAACTGAAATGATTAAATGATAATAACATAATTTTAAAGAGGAAGAATATTTTTATTTCCTTAATACTTGTTGATAGTGATAAATATGTTAATATTAGGTCCGACAGAAGATTTAGAAGAGGAACAAGAAGAAAACGCACAAGCACGTCCTAACGAAAAAGATCTCGGTATCATTGGTTTAGGTCCTGCAGGATTAACTGCTGCACTTTATGCATCTAGGTCAGGAGTTTCTGTGGTTCAAGTTGGACTCGACTACGGGGGTCAAATGGGTTTAGCTATGGAAATAGAAAATTATCCTGGTTATGAGATGATATCTGGTATAGAATTGGCGGATAAAATGAAAGCTCAAGCTGAGAAATTTGGTACAAAAATAGTTTTCGGTGAAGTGTCAACTATTGATATACTCGAAAATGGTAGATTTCATATCAAAAGCGATATGGGAGACTTTGTTGTAAAAGCCTTGATCTTAGCAACGGGGGGTAGACATAGGGAACTAGGAGTTCCTGGAGAAAAGGAATTTGTAGGAAGAGGGATGTCGTATTGTGCAACTTGTGATGCAGCTTTCTTCAAAAACAAAACGGTTATTGTGGCAGGCTCAGGCGACGCTGCTGCTACTGGTACTTTAGCTTTAAGTGATGTTGGTGCAAAAAGAATATACTGGATTTCAAGATCAGACTATCTAAAATGCGAAAAAATTTACATAGAAAGAGCTAAAAACAGAGATAATATCACCATTCTTTACAACAAACAAATCACTGAGATAAAGGGAACCAATACTATTGAAGAAGTAGTGTTTAATGATGGTAATTCTCTAAAAGTTGATGGAGTTTTTGCTGAAATAGGCTCTATCCCTAACGTGGAACTTGCTCAAGCTCTTGGAGTTGAACTTGAAGAAGGTCTTATCAAAATAGATGATGAATGTAGAACAAATGTTACTGGAATTTTTGCTGCAGGAGATGTAACAAGTAAGATAAATAACCCGCTTATGAGACAAATAACCACTTCTACTGGTTTAGGAACAGTTGCAGCTTTGAGCGCTATAGAATATCTACAAGGATTAAAAATTAAAGGATGAAGAAAAAGATTATTCTTTCTTCTATATTATTTTTTACTCTTTTTATAATTCGCTTGTAAAATATCTACCTTTTTCTTATTAAGTGGATATAATAGTAAGAAAATTATACCAAGAACAAGAGCTCCTGCTGGGAACCAAGATACAAGAGACTTAAGTTCGACAATAGGTGGATTGCTTGTAAAGTCTACTTCATGGAAAATACTCCACTTGCTTCCTAACATAATGAATATTGATACAATGGCTAAGATACCAGATAATCGTATTATCAAAGCGTGTACTCCATAATATGAAGCTTCTCTTCTCTGATTCGTTTGTAATTCGTCATCATCTGCAATATTAGAAATGTTCCTATCAATAAAGTAAGGAGAACCACCTAATCCTATACCGTTAAGAGCCATAATTCCTAAAGCTACAAAATAATTGTTTACAAAGAAAAGTGGGATCAGCACTAATACCCAATATATCTGTGACAAAATAAAGCCTAATTTGCTTCCTAGTATACTATCGACTTTCGACCATATCAGCACACCTATTGCAGATGAAAGAAAGGCTACCAATAAGAGTAAAGCAGCATATATACCATAGTTTGATGCCATCCAGTCAGCACCTGCATGGATTCCTAAAACGTATTTAGAGAAATAAGGTATAATCATTGGGAAGAGAGCGAATATATACCAGTTCATCATTGAACATAAGACAAAAATAAGGAATTTCTTATTCTTTAGAGTTATCCAAATGGATTTAAGAACTCCAATGGTATCTATTTTCTCCATATGTTCTAAGGGAGGTTCTTTTACACCCCATTTTAAATTGACCCATGCAGTTATGAAGACAATAACACCAAGAGCAGCACCAGCTATCCAATATTTATAGTGATTTGCAGGATCAGTTAAATCGCCAATTATGAAAGTAGGTAATCCCATTGCTAAAATCAAACCAACTATCATCATCAATCTTCTACCAGCACCAGCTTCTTCTCTTTCTTTATCGGTTCTAAACATCTCGGGATATAACGAAGTTCTATTGAGAGAAAACATCGTATAAATAGTATCAAACAAACAAATAATGACAAAGAAGTAGATTGAAACCCAAACAGGATGATTTGCATAAGTAGAAAATGGTGTGAAAAGAAAGAACATGATAAGTGACAGAGGAATCCAAGCTACAATCATCCAAGGTCTTCTACGTCCACCCCCAAATTTTCTAGTTCGAGTTTTATCAGAAAAACCTCCTAAAATTGGATCATTAAACGCATTGTAAATTGACCACAAAATGTATATTATTGTAACATATTTTAAATCAATACCAACAATGGAATAATAAAATGCGAAAATTAGAAAGGAGAATCCTTGATAAGATACAGCATCAGTTATTTCACCAGTCGCAAAAGCTAGATTAAATTTCAGAGGAACAGCTCTTTTTGATTTCTTTTGTTCTTTTTCCATAGCGTTTGTGTTCAAAACTTAAATAAAAACTTTTTTGGAGATATACTAATTATCTTAGATATTTTAATAAAAAGGAAGTGGAATTAATTAGGATAGATCTTCCTCTTTAATTTGGCTAAGATATCTCTCTCGTTTTTCTTTCATATATGCAGGAATCGGAACATCCCACCAACCCCACGCAGGAGAACCAGTATATTTAGGATCTCTATTAACCATTATTTCAATAATTGCAGGTTTTTTTTGTTTAAATGCCATTTGGAGAGCTGGTTTAATCTGGTCGTTTTTTGAGATTCTAGTGGACCAACATCCAAAACCCTTTGCGATATCAGCAAAATGAGGAGTACATACTTCTCCATTAGAATCTTCGAATTCAGTAGCATAACCTCTCTCTTGACCAAAAACAGCTCTTTGTAAATCGGTGATTGCAATCCATCCAGCGTTATTTAGAACAATAACCACTACATTTAGGCCTAACTGTTTTGCTGTATGGAGTTCTTGCATCGACATTAAGAAATCTCCATCTCCCACGAGTCCAATAACTTGCTTATCTGGTTTTCCAAGCTTAGCACCTATAGTTGCAGGAAGTGTATAGCCCATAGTAGAAAAACCACCAGCTGTTATACAAGTATGTGGTTCGTAGAATTCTATCTCTTGAATCATCTGAGCTTGTACATTACCTGAACTAGTTACAATAATTGCGTCTCTATCCAAAAATTCCCTCACTTCTTTTAAAACGCAAGATATCATAACTGGCTCCATTTGGGGTATACGCCAATCTGATAAGAATTTATACCATTCTTCTTTTAATTGATGGATCTCTTTAAAATACGCTGTTTCTATATAATTAACTGGTGCAAATTTCCTCTTCAATATCCCTAAGAAATCGTTTAGTATAGCTTTAGCATCACCAACAATCCCAATATCTACTGGATAGTTTTTGCCAATTTCATTAGGATCTATATCAATATGTATGAGTTTTGTATCATCGGTTTCTGATCCAAAATTCCATGCAATTCCTTTTCTGTAAGAACAAGTAGATTCATCTGCAAAACGTGTTCCAACAGCTAATACAACATCAGCTTTTCTACTTAATTGAATACCAATTTTAGTACCTTTAGAACCTGTTGCCCAGCCAAAAAGAGGATGATCATTTGGAAAAGCATCTTTTGCCATCATTGAAGTTAAGACAGGAGCTCCAGTAAATTCTGCTATTTCTTTTACCTCTTCGAAAGCTCCTGAAGAAACTACACCACCACCTAACCATATTAGAGGTCTTTTAGCTTTCATGAATAATTCAGCAGCCATCTGAATATAGTTAAAATCACCACGTAGCTTTGATGCACTCCTTCTTTTAAACGGATCAGGTACTTGTCCTTCAACAAAATCACATTGAACATCCATTGGTAAATCAATGTGAACTGGTCCTTTTCTACCTGTCATCATGATGTTAAAAGCTCTTTGTATAACTTTGGGTATTTGATTAGCTGAAGCTAACTCAAAAGATCTTTTAACTATTGGTTCAAGAATTCGTGGCATCGAACTGTCTTTGTGTCTTTCAATTTCTTGAAGCACTCCAACTCCTCTCATATGTACATGCGTATCTCCTGTTAATACTAAAACAGGCATAGAATCAACATAAGCATCTGCTAAACCAATAGCTGTATTAATTGCCCCAGGTCCAATGCTTGTAAATACTACAAGAGGTTTACCTGTTACTCTATAATGACTTACAGCCATATGAACGCCTGCCATTTCTTGTTTTGGTTGAATAACTTGAATTTCATCTTTGTACTTTAGTAAAGCATCAGTAAATCCTAAACAACCATGACCCGGAATTCCAAAAATATAATTGACTCCTTCCTTTATCAAATATTCAATTATAACTTCCGAACCAGTTAATTGTTTATTAACGTTTTTTGACATACAAAATAAGAAAAAAGAGGAGATTTATAACTGTATCTTGACTTAAAACTTCTTTATTCTCATTCCAACATTCTTCAAAGTATCCAGAAGACTCGAGAATAACTGAATTTGGAAATGCAGTGCTATTGGATGTTTAATATTTATCAAAGCTTGATTGAATTCTTCGATAGGAGGTAGAATTAGATTCATGGATGTACATTTATTCTGCTCGAAATCAACATCTACAAAAAACATAGTTGGTCTTTTATTGAGAAGATTCCGGAAACCTTCTGCATTCATAAGCCTCTTGATTGGAGGGACTTTCTGAAGTCTATCAGATGAACCTAATTGAGAGATTTCTAAATCTGTAATAGTTTTCCTCCTTTCATCTATCAATTTATGTAAAACTTCTTCATCTTTAGAATTGATTAAGATAATAATTATATTCTTCTCTACAGTATCAATAATATCTTTCAAACCAGCATAGACAGCTCTTTTACCTTCAAAATAAGAAAAAAGATCTTCAACTTCTCTTGTTCTTTCCTCTTCTTTAATTTGCTCAAAATATCTGTTTGCAGCTTTAACTTTATTCTCCAACTCTTTTTCCAGTGTTTCAATTACAATTTCATAAGGTACAGCTGTGAAAGTATCAGGAGTTCCTCTTTTACTTTGCCTTGTAACAAAGGTTTTCTGCACCAAGCTCTCTAAATACCCATAAATTTTAGGTTGAGGAACTTCAGCAACATTTGCTAGAGTAGTGGCATGCGTAGATCCCATACCAACGAGAGAAGTATAAGTTCGTGATTCTCCTAGTGAAAGTCCAAGACTCGAAAGAGCTTTTATTGCATCATCTTTAGAGAAATAAAGAGAGGATTTAGGATTCATTCAACCACCTTAATCTCTCATCCTATCTCTAACAGTGATTACCGCTAGTATAAAGAAAATCAAACACATCACAGCTACAACAGTAAAATCTAACCATAGTTCTTTAAATCCCCAGCCTTTAAGCATTATACCTTCAAAGAGGTTAATTCCATAGGTTAATGGTACTACATATGAGACAGGATAAAGCCAAGCTGGCAAACTGATAGTTGGAACAAATAGACCTCCAAGAGCCATACTAGGAATAGCTGTTAAAGGAGCAAATTGAATTGCTTGAAGCTCATTTTGTGCAAAGTTAGCTAAAAAGACTGCCAAAAACACATGTGCCATTCCAAATAATAAAGCAGCAAAAATCAACAAGAAAACATTACCTTGAACTTTTGCTCCAAATACAAAAACACCAAAAATTAACACAAGTGCTATCATTATGGTTGCTATTAGAAGCAAACCAATAACATATCCAAGTAAACGTTCAGAAGATCTTAAAGGAGTTGAGTATAATCGGTCTTGAGTTCCTTGAATCTTCTCTCTAATGAGAGTAATCACTCCTACTATTACTAGAAGAAAGATAAGAACAAACGCTATAACAGCTGGAATTCCAGTATCTAGTCCTGAAAATTCTGCACCACCAAATGCTAAGGTTTGTACTACCCTTACACCATTCCCCCCAATTGCATTCTCCATAGCATCACGTAAAGCTCCTAATAGACTTGCTCTAATCGTAGGTTTTGTCCCGTCTAAATAAATGAAAATTTGAGCAGAAGTTAGGTTTCCAGCTAACATTTCGAGAATACTTGTTGTAAAATTTGACGGAATTAGAATCACTGCATAATAGTTTCCATTCTCAACTTGGCTTATTCCATCTTCATAAGTCCCATTAGTTAACGTGACTCTTGTATCATTCACTAAATTATCAACTATCAATGTTCCTAAGCCAGAATCTTGATTGTCAATCAATACTGGGAGATTTATAACCTCTCCACTAAATGCTAATCCAAAAATTAGCATGATAACGATAGGAACAATAGAAAGAAGTGCAACGGTTCTTCTATCTCTTCTAAACTGGTTTATAGTTCTTAAAGCTATAGCCATAACTCTTCGCATAGAAAAAGCTAAATTCTTGGGTTGAAATTCTTTTTCAGTTGATTTCTTTTTATTCTTCATTTATGACCTCACCTTCACTTAATTTTATGAAAATCTCTTCCACTGTCTCAGCGTTATGTTTCTTTTTGAGCTCCTCAGGAGTGCCTTCTGCAATTAATTTTCCAGCTCTCATTAGTCCTATTCTATCAGCTCTTTCTGCTTCATCCATAACATGTGAAGTAATTACTAAAGTAACACCTTTATCTTGTAAAGATCGGAAATAATCCCAGAAAAATGATCTTAAGACAGGGTCCACACCTACTGTAGCTTCATCAAAGAAAACAATTTTTGGAGAGTGAATTAAAGAACATGCGATACTTGTTCTCCGTTTCATCCCCCCTGATAGGTTTTTTACCATAGTTTTGCGTTTTTCTTCAAGTCGAAGTATTTGGAGCAGCTCAGTAAACTTGGTCTCAAATTCGCTTTTATTCATACCATATATTCTAGAGAAGAAACGAACATTTTCTTCCAATGTTAAATCTTCATAAATAGAGTATTCTTGAGGAGCCAAACCAATATAATTGGTAATTAAACGTCTTTTCGCTGGTATTGGATACCCAAGAACTTTGATTGAACCTGAAGTTGGAAAAAGAGCTCCACTTATCATGTTAAGTGAAGTGGTTTTTCCGCTTCCATTAGCTCCAATTAAAGCGTAGATTTCTCCTTGTTTGATACGAAGATTTAAACCATTCACTGCTTGAACTTTACCAGTCTTGTATATCTTTACAAGATCTTGTGTTTCAATAGCATATTCAGTTTCAATTGTCAATCTTTATCACCACCAAAGCATATAACTACTACTTATGTTAGTAGTAATCATCTTTATAAATTTTTTGTGAACTACTACCATCGATAGTAGCAACAGCACAATTCAAAGAGAATAAGAACACATATAAACAGTGCATTTAACTTAAAGACTTGAAGAAAGAAGGGATAAAGATGAATGAATCAAACAACAAAATCGGATTCAAAAAAAGTCTTCTGAATCAGTTTGATAAAAATTGGGAGATGGCGAAAATTGCTATTTATGCCTGTCCAGAAGATAAATGGCATAGTGGGACTGAAGACTGGGTATATTCCTTTACAATTTATCACATAATAGAAACAGCTGATTTCTATTCTAGAGATAATCCTGAAACCATGAAATGGGGTAAGAAAGCTGGGATAGACTGGAATAAAGATCAGAAGGAAGACATAGAAGAAAAAAAACTCAAAATTTCTAAAGAGTTTCTATTAAATTATTTAGAAGAAATTAGAGAGAGAATCAGATCTTTGTTATCAGAAACAGACGATAATAGTTTACTTCAAAAAGATGAGTTTCATTGGTTTGATTCAGTTTTTGAAAAACTTCTTTATCTTTTGCGTCACAATTCTCATCATATAGGTGAGTTAGCTAGAACTTTACGAGATTATGATTGTGATAGAATTAAATGGAATTAATTATAATTGATTTACTTAAAGCATACTTGAAACAAATACAAGCATAGTTAACCAAACCTTTCGTTTCACACGAGTTTTAATAATATACTAAGTGTAATTTTACTTGCAGAAATTAAATAAGGAGGTTTTGCAAATCTTTGCAGTTGGAGCTGAATTCTTTGTTTGGATGAAAATCCTTGGAGAAAACAAATTTAGTGTATCGCTTAAAAAATTGCCTAAAGCGTTTATAATCACATTTATTATAGTCCTTTTTTCGCCTTTTGCAATTTTTGAAAAAATACTATCATGGAAAAAATTACGAAATGTCAAACTAAAATATCAGCCAATTTTCATAATAGGTCATTGGCGTCAAGGAACGACCTTCCTCCACGAATTATTCAACTGTGATCCCAATTTTGAAGTTATGACTCTATATGAGAGTGTATTTCCAAATCATTTTCTCTATTTTGAGAGTCTCATGAAAAGGATTTTTGGTTGGTTTCTTCCTGAGACAAGACCTCAAGATGATGTGAAAATTGGGGTGGATGCACCTCATGAACATGATTTTGCTATTGCAAATCTGAGTTCAATGTCTCCTTATGTAGGAGTTTATTTTCCAGATAATCAAGATCTATATAACAAATATGCTACATTAGAAGGAATGACTGACAAGCAGATCAGAAGGATCAAAACAAGCTTTGATAAAGTGATCAAAAAACTAACTCTTCTAAAGAAGTATAAAAGATTAGTTTTGAAGAGTCCAGTTGATACTGCAAGAGTTAAATTCCTTCTTGAACTCTATCCAGAAGCGAAGTTTGTGCACATTATAAGAAATCCATATGAAGTATTTTATTCAACAAGAAGAATGCATAAAAAACTTGTACCTGTTTTTCAGTTACAAGAAGGATACACAGATTTAGACGAATTTATCTTCAAGATATTCGAAGGGATGTACAATAAATTTTATGAAGACATTAAAGAAATACCAGATGGGAATTTTATAGAAATTCGCTATGAAAATTTTGTTACAAATCCTAAGGGAACTATGGCTGAAATATATAAGAAACTCTCTTTACCAGACTTTGAAGAAGCTGAACCGTTTATGGATGATTACCTTGATAGAACAAAAGATTTCACCCCTTCATGTTATAATATCCCAGAAACAGAAAGTAGGTTGATCGACTCCCACTGGCATAAGATTATTGAAAAAATGAATTATAAAAAACCAATCTAACTTTTGGTAAGATGATACAGAAAATAGATAAGAAAAATAAAAACGCAGGATGATAAAACTTGTTTGCTATAGGTGCCAATCTTAAAACGTGGTTGAAATTATTGATTGAAAATGAATTTAATTTGTCATTATTACGCATTCCTCAGATCTTCATTATAACTGTGGTAATTGTATTTCTTACGCCCATAGAAATTATCGAAAAACTACTTTTCAAAAGAAAAATTAAGAAAATTAAAATGAAAATTGATCCTTTATTCATTTTAGGTCATTGGCGTCAAGGAACTACATTCCTTCATGAATTACTTATAAGAAATCCTAATCATAGTTATATGACAATGTTCGAATCAATTTTCCCTAATCATTTTCTCTATTTTGATAAATTCATAAAAAGAATCTTTGGTTGGTTTCTTCCTTCTACAAGACCCCAAGATGATGTGAAAATTGGTGTTGATGCACCTCACGAACATGGTTTTGCAATAGCAAATCTTTGTTCAATGTCTGTTTACTCAGGAACATATTTTCCTCTTAATCAAGAGTACTATAATCGATATGCTGCTGGTGAGAGGTTAAGCAATAAAGAAAAAAAGAAATTAAGGTATTATTATGAGTATATTATCAAGAAACTATACTATAAAAATGGAGATAAATTATTGATTTTGAAGGATCCTATTGATACAGCAAATATCGATTTTCTTTTAGAATTATTTCCAAATGCAAAATTTGTACATATAATTAGGAATCCATACGAAGTCTTTTTTTCAACTAAGAAACTACATGAGAAAACAATACCGATTTTTAGATTGCAGAAAGGTTACCCAGATCTTGAAAAATTAATTTTTAATTCTTATAGAGATATTTATGAGAAATTCTATCAAGATTTGAAACTTATACCAAAAGAGAATTTTGTAGAGGTCAAATATGAAGATTTCATTAAGAACCCTCTTACTCAATTAAAATTAATTTATGATAAGCTTGATTTGAAAGGTTTTGAAGAATCTTTACCAGAAATACAAGCATTTCTTAATCAGGAAGCGGATTATGGTCGAAGTAAATACAGAATCTCTAAAAAGGATAAATTGGAAATTTACTCGCATTGGGGTAAAATAATAGAAATTATGGGGTATAAAAAACCAGAAACTATAGTAAAATAAAAGTTATTTTACTCAATTTTTCATTCAATCAAAGATATGTGCGAAGGTACAGGACCTAAAAGAAAACAGAATATAACCAGAACACGATGTATCCATTTTAATCACCTATTACTCCAATAGTTGGGATAATTGGTTTAGAAAACTGGAATTTCTTTGTCCATATTGTTAAAAACAAAGTTCCTACGAAAATAATTATACTTGCGATCATCATTGTATTTGTTATTCCAATAGCATCCGCTGTTAAACCTGAAACTGAAAGACATGAAAAACTGAATACCTGTATATAGGCATTAGTTGCACTATAAGCTCTCCCTCTTACTTCGTTGGGAACCTCTTCTGCAAAATATGCATTGATACTAAGACTCATCATACCGTTAAGAGTTCCCATGAAAAATCCGAAAACACCAATTATATAGATTGAAGTTGTAAATTGAAAGATAAGATAATATACAACTAAAGAAAGTGCTCCAGAAATTATCGCTCTTGATCGTCCAATTTTTCGTTCATATTTCCCAAAAAGCAAATTACCAACAACGGTTCCTAGAGCGATGATTGCACCTATTATACCATATTCTGTTTGAGCTAGATTTTCAAAGAGAAAATTACCACCATATCTAACTTCGAAAATCCAAGGATATAGTAAAGGTCCAGCAAAAGCTGAACCTATTACTAATACGGTAAATAATAAGATGAGCACCTTGATGATTTTATGTTTAAAGATGAACGTTATACCCTCCTTTAGGTCTGAGTAAACTGTATTTACTGTGATTGATTCTTTTTCTCTTGATGCAGATGGGATTAGAGTAAAAAATATCACTAAACCAGATAACAAGTAACAGCCACTAACTATCCAGAAAGCAGGTGGCCCAAAGAACGCATATATTGGTGCAGCTACTAGAGGTCCTAGCACTGCAAATGTTTGAAAAATTAATCTACTTATACTGATTGCTTTAACATATAATTTTAATCCCACCATTTCAGGGATAGCTGCTGAACGAGGTGAAGCAAAACTTGCAGATCCTACTCCATCAAGAAAAGCAATCACTAGTAAGAAATAAAGATTATGAATAAAGGGGATGGAAATTATTGATATTGCACGTAATATATCAGAGGAAACCATTATCAATTTACGACTAATTCTATCTGCAAATACCCCGGATATTGGTCCGATAAGTATCCAAGGTAAAGTCTGTGCAGCTAAAACCAGAGTCATTTCTGTTTTAGACCCAGTAAAGCTATACACATAAAGAACAATCGAGATTCTGAAGACAGCATCTCCAAAATTGCTAAAAGTTTGACCAAAAAGCAATTTTACAAAATTTTTATTTTTAAATACATCTTTGAATGATGATTCTTCGTTATTTTGCGAAACTGCTGTAGTCATGAGAATTACCTCTCGAAGAAAAAGATTATTGAAGAGATCCCTTATACATTACATACTCTTCAAGAGATTCTAACACTTTTTTGCGCCATTCTTTTTGAATTAAATCTTGCTTTTTATTTTTACTAATCATATTATCACCTCTTTATTTTGAGCTAATCACATAGTACTGAGATATTTATTTATCAAATATCTGGATTGAGCTTTTGCTCTTCTTGTACGACGAGCTCTTTTGAGCTGATTCAACTCATTCTGTAATACTCTAATTTTTTCATCCAATTGCCTATCGGCCTCATTAAAGTCTAAATCTACATATTGTGTTGTCATTTTTTTCACCATTTTATGTTCAACAAAGCAACTCTAACCTCCAAGGAATCTTCCTGAGGATAAATTGTCACGCAGTGTTCTCTTTCTTTTCTTGTTGCTCTTCCTGCTTGTTTCTACCACTTCTTGCAGATCTTTGATGTTTTCATCTAACTTCTTGTTAATGCTTTGAAGTTCTATTTCGAGTTTTTTTGTTGTCATGCGATCACCTTTTTCTCACCTTTAGTGAGAACTGTTCTCACACCACGTAAGAATTCTACATATAAAAAGTTTTCTCACAATGAGTAAGAACTGATATCAGAATGATGAGAAAACTTAAATACTTGAAAGAGATAATTAAAAATAGTAAAGTTGGTAATAATGTTATATAAGGATTTAATTGATTATGAACCTAAACCTGTATTGTTTATTGAAGATGAAGCTACAATGGATATACTCCGTAATCCGCTCTATACTCCCATACTCTCAATCTTGAGACATGGAATAAAAACACTCAAAGAGATCAAAGATGAGTATAAAAACCACACAAAAAAAACAGAAATTCCTTCAGATAAATCTCTATATCGCCATCTAAAACAACTTAAAGATGCTGGATTAATAGCAGAAGCAGGAAGGAGAGTTTATACAGAACAGACTTTAACTGAAAAACTATTTAGCAGAACTGCATATTTCTTCTATTCTCGACCAAGTGATCTTGAAAAGAGGAATAGGGAGCAACATCAACGACAAGCTGAACTTTTAGCAAAATTATTTAAAATTACTTTAAATATTCCTCAACCGCCTTCAGAAGGTATGTTGAAGATAACAGATAGAATCAAATTAAGTAGTATAAATAGTCATGATGATCTTTTTAAGAATCATGTTGAAGAATTAGTTAAACTCTTTGAAAACGTAACTGCTACAGATCTTCAAGCGGTAGTAGAGATGTACTGGATTATCAAACTGATGTTGGGGAAATCTGAATTTGACGAAGACTTCAAGAAATATCTCAAAGTAACTTAAAAAACAGCTTACAAAAATTCATTCTTAATTTCCACAGCTTTTTTAACTGAAACCTGTACAAGTTTGAATAGTATGAAAAACGAGACTAAGAGTTTAATTGATGAGCTACTAGTTCGTCCTCATTCAGCTTTTCTAGCTACAATTGATGAAAATAACAATCCTTCAATAAGAGCAATTTTTAACTTAAGATGTAAAGAAAGATTTTCTCACCCAGCCAAAATAATAGAGGAGTATGATGACAATCCCTATACAGTATATATTTCTACAAACACTTCTTCTATAAAGATGAAACATATTATTGAGAACAACAATGTTGCAATTTACTTCAGTCTTCCTGATGAAAGCAAGGGTATGATGTTACAAGGAAAAGCAGAAATTCTTGATGATATTGAATTTAAGAAGAAAATTTGGGAAGAATCATGGACAATGTATTATCCTGAAGGGTACACTGACCCAGATTTTACAATTCTAAAGTTTATACCTATTGTAATGAGAGGCTGGTATAGAGGACAACATGCGTATAATTTTGAAGCATAACTAATCAAGATTGTCTAAATTTACATATCTGTACTAAAGACAAACATTAAATTCTGTTTACAAAAATTGAATTTATCATGCCTAAGGAAGAACAAGTCTTCAATGTGAAACTAATATCTGAATTTGAAGAGAAAGCTAAAGAGGAATATATCAAAGTTTCAGATGGTTCAGAGGTAAAAATCTTAATTACTAAAGCACCAAAAGATAGTTTTAATGGGTACACTTTCTTAATTATTCCCGGGTGGGGTACTATCGTTCCTGGTTGGGAAGAGGTCTTAATGGAAGCAATTAAGGATTTCAACATTTTATATATTGAGTCTAGAGAGAAAATATCTTTTCATCCTGGTAAAGGGAAAATCAAGAATGATGTGAATAGACTCGCTCTAGATGTAAAAGAAATCATAGAGCATTTAAAAATAGACCAAAGTAAAATTGTAACTGTTACTTCTTCATTTAGTACTCTCACTATAGCAGATTTATTGGGGACTAAAAAAATTATACCAGCTCTTTCAGTTCTCATTGGACCAGTCTATCAATTTAACATGCCGCCTACTACTAGATATATCTTCCACTTTTTTCCAACATTCTTCTTTTATCTTACAAAACCAATTTGGAGATGGTGGGTTAAGAAATATAAAAGCGAGGATGCGGTACAATATGCAAAATATATGCGTGTCTTGGAAGAAGCTGATCCAAAGAAATGGCGAGCAGTTACTAAGAGAGTTTGTTTCACCAAGGTTTGGGATTTATACAAACAAATCGAAGACAACTATGTAGTAGTTGTTGGCATGGAAAAAGATAAGATGCATGCAGCTGAATTAGCGAAAAAAATTGCTAACACAATTTCAGATGCTAAATATCTAAATATGGAAACAAATAGAGCAACACATTCAGCTGAACTGGTTAAACTAATTAGAGACTTAATGAAAAAAATTCCTAAGAGCTAAATATTTTGTTCGAAATTTGCTGATTTTTTATAATATGATTTAGCTTGTAATTATGGATACTTTTCATAGCGAAATTTTCAAAATTGCGGATTTTCTGTTTTTCTGTGGAGAAAGGTTATTAGAGACAGAAAGTTTCATATTAGAATTAACTAGACGAAAAAAAAAGACATCTGATGAAGATTGGAGAAAGAAAATAAAAGAATTCTTAGATGAATACAAAGAATACAACTGTCAGGTTGATGTATTAGATAAACGAACAAATGTAACATGTTCTCTTATAAATGTTAATCCTTTGAAACTTAGGACATTATACATGGAAATAATAGCTCACTTAGATTTAAGTACTCAATTTTCCATTATTCAAACTGATGAACCTCTGATTTATTTAATAGAAGTTAAAGATGAACTAGAAAAGATTGAATTAAGAAATTAAAATTCAGTTTTCTTAACCTCTAGGTAACTCCAAACAGCATCATAAGCATCTTTTTCTAATTCTTTTAGAGTTTCACTCTTATTGCTGCGAAGATATTCTTCGATATAAGGTGTAATAACGTTATTTAGACCAATTTCAATTAGTTGACTTCTATCAAAGTTGGAGATATCTTTTTTGTAATTGTTGAGTATTTTTGCTCCTTCATCCAACTGTTTGATTTCATATCTTGAACTCTTCACGAAGAAATTTTTCAAATACGCAATTTTATGCAAAAGTTCTGCAGATTTCAAATTTATTTTATGACGACCTTCAGGGATAAATCTTTCAGCAGTATAATCTAAACCTAATTCATAGCCATATTTATACCCCTTAATCTCTGGCCAGACTAGATTAAATTCCTCGAAAACCTTTCTGTCTAGATTCCCATATTTATCATTATTCCCATATAGTTTTACATACTTTGGATAAGTATCAGGAAAATACTGTAAAATTGTTCTCATAAATTGGTTCTTATTTCTTCCAGGTTTCAAAGTTAATCCCCAACAATAGATAAATTCCGCACCTGCTTCTTTTGCACTTTTATAGATGGTATTGATGTTTTCATCTGTATCTCCAATAAAAGGTAAGGAAGGGTAACAATAAACTCCTGAGTGAACTCCTTCTTTTCTCAGTTTACTAATTGCTTCAAAACGTTCATTTGTTGTACTAGCATTTGGCTCAAAGATCTTCTGCATTTCCTCATCTGCTAAAGTAATTGTGAAACTTGCACAAGCATACGTTTCTTCATTTATTTTTTTAAGTAAATCTAAATCTCTAAGAATTAGCGTATTTTTAGTCAAAAAGAAAACTGGGATTCTATATTCGTAAGCAAGTTCTAGTAGCCTCCTAGTCACCTTAATTTTTTCTTCAGCTGGTTGATAAACATCACAAACACCTCCTCCAATAAAGAGAATAAATTTACCTTTCGATTTATTATCAGCTGAATCTCTCAGATTTGGATAATAATCAACTAAAGTTGATGTTTTCTCACGATTAATTGGAAAGAAACCTTTCTTATTTAGATATTGCTCTAATAATTCTGGTGCATTTTTCTTTACTCTGATTCTTGTACCAAAATCATCATGCATATAGTAACCTTCTGATTTACCATCGCAATACACACAATCATGATAACAACCTTGATAGGGATTAAGATAAACTTCAGCCCAAGAGAAAAGGGATATTCTTGCAGTTCGAACTAAAGATTTAGCTTCATATTCTTCGATGATCATAGTGAAACCATTTTTACAGATTTTGATACTTTTCAATATAAATAATCACATATCAAATAAGAATTTATGCAAAAAATGAGAGAAAATTAGTAAGTAATTCCATGTTCAAGATAGTATTTCAAGATTGTTAGAGTTTCACCCCAACTAGTTGCATTAGAAAGCAATATTTTTCTACCTTCAGAGGTGTTTTTAAAACCATGCTCTTGAACAAAAATTATTGTTCCTTCATGAGCATAATCAAGCTTAAAATGAACAGTTGTATAATATGTATCATTATCAGGTTGCCATTTGAATGCAAAATGATATGGTCTGATAAATTCTGTTATTATTCCTTTGTCTTCAGAAATTATTTCTCTATTATTAGCATCCTTTGTTTTCCTTCTGAAATAGATAGTACCTCCAATAGTATTATCAACTACTGCACCTTTAGTAAACCATTCATCTAAGCCTTCTGCTGTTGATATAGAATCATACACTTTTTCAATAGAAGCTTTAATTATTGTTGAATGAGAGATTTCAGTATCAAAAATTTCTGACATTATTATCAGTAAGAAATTATTTCTTTATTTTTTAACTTATTATATTGAACAAAAATTTTGTTTCTTAACGAAATTATTCGCTTCGAATAGTCATTAATAGAATTTAACATCGAACTTAGTATCAGCTAATAATCTTAAATTAAAGTAGTGTTTACCAAAGTTGAGTTTTTTTCACGATTAATACTAAATTAGCCTATTCTGAAGCTATGAAGAAAATTGGTAGAAGCCTTAATAGGTTATACCATGTTCCAGATAGAATTTTAGCAGTGTCAAAGCTTCTCCCCAGCCAGTAGCACATGCTAACATAGCTTTTCTTCCTGTTGGAGTATTTTCAAATCCTGATTCTTGGACTTTGATAATTGTTCCTTTATCAGTTTCATCTAGCTTAATGTGAACAGTTGTAGCATATGATTTATTATCCGGATGCCATTGAAAAGCAAAATGAGTCGGTCTAGTTACTTCAATAACGGGTCCTCCATCTTCAATCACTCCATTCTGCACATCAGCTCGTTCTGATTCCCATCTAAACAGGATTTTTCCACCTTTCCTCCTATGTACTTCTGCTCCTTGTGTAAACCACTCATCTAGTCCTTCTGATGTTGATATCGCATCATATACTCGTTCAATTGGAGCTTTAATAATAGTTGAATGAATAATTTCGGTATCGAAAATCTTAGCCATTTTAATCAAAAATATTTCTCATTTTTATTTTTAACTTATTATGTTGGACAAAAATTCCCTTTTTATAGCGAAAACATTCGGTTTAAATATCATTCTTGCTGTGTGAGGTTCGTGTCTTCTAAGAAAGTTATTCAGATTTCAGTTCGAAATTTAGTAGAATATGTATTTCGTAAAGGAGATATTTCCTTAGGTTACTTTGGGAGATCACGATTATTAGAAGGTACTAAAGCTCATCAAAAAGTTCAGAAAAAAAGAGGTAAGGGGTATAGAAAAGAAGTAGTAATCTCCGACAAAATAGAAAGAAAAAAAACCATTTTATTATTAACAGGTAGAATTGATGGTATTTTTGAAGAGAATGGTAAAACAATTGTTGAAGAAATTAAGAGTACAGGAGGTAATTTAGCTCATCTCACTCAGCAATCCAATCCTAGCTATTGGGCTCAAGCTAAAATTTATGCATATATCTATGCCTTACAAAACAATCTACTGACTATAACTATACAATTAACGTATTTTCAGATAGATCAAAAAAGTACTCGCTCGTTTCAACAGGAATTCAATTTTGGTGAGTTGAGAGCTTTCATTGAGGAAACAGCAGATAAATATCTAGATTGGGCTAACACTCTTGCTGATTGGTTAGTTAAGAGAAACAGATCAGTTAAGTCACTAGCTTTTCCATTTGATAATTTTCGTAAAGGTCAAGATAAGATGGTTAAAATCGTAGGTGAGGTAATCGATAACAACAAAAAACTATTCTGTCAAGCTCCAACGGGAATTGGTAAAACAATAGGAGCACTTTATCCTGCAGTTCAGAAACTCGGAATGGATTTTGATTCAAAAATCTTTTATCTTACAGCAAAAACAACAACTAGATTCATAGTGGAAGAAACATTAGATATACTAAGGAATTCAGGTGTAAAGATCAAATCTACAACAATAACCGCAAAAGCTAAAATTTGTTTTAAAGAAGAGGTAATTTGTGATCCAAATTATTGTGAGTATGCAAATGGGCATTTTAATAGAATAAACGAAGCTTTGAAGGATATCTATAAAGAAGATTCCTTTAAAAAAGAAATAATTGAAGAATATGCTCGAAAGCACAAAATATGTCCTTTCGAATTTTCTTTAGATTTAACCAATTGGTCCGATTGCATAATTTGTGATTATAATTATGTTTTTGATCCTAGAGTATATCTAAAAAGGTATTTTCTAGAAGACAAAGGAGACTTCGTTTTTTTGATAGATGAAGCTCACAACTTAGTTGATAGAGCTCGTGAAATGTTTTCAGCAGAACTACAAAAACAACCTGTTTTAGAGCTCTATAGAAAAACAAAAAACAAATTACCAGCAATTTCGAAGATACTCAAACAGATAAACCAATACATGGTAACAAAGCGAAAACTATGCCAATTACTTGGAGGTAATATTCTTATTCAAAAAGAATTGCTAGAAGAGTCCTTTTTCAAGTTGTTAAGAAAGTTCTCAATTGCTGCAAATGAGTGGTTAGAAGAGAATATAATAACTGATTTTCGTGATGATTTTGTTGAATTTTATTTTAATGTTAGAACGTTCCTAAAAGTTGCAGAAGATTATGATAAACGTTTTATCACATATATCAGAAAATATGGTAACAATATTATAATAAAGCAATTTTGTTTAGATCCTTCATATCTTCTAAAAGAAGCGCTTAATAGAGGAAATTCTGCTATTTTCTATTCTGCTACACTTACTCCTCTCGAATATTTTAAAGAGCTACTTGGAGGAGATAAGACTAGTTCAAAACTTCTTCTTCCTTCACCTTTTCCAAAAGAAAATTTCTGTTTAATGTTAACTGATGGAATCTCTACTAGATATATTGATAGAGAAAAAACTTACGAAGATATTGCAGAATTAATTGGAAAAACTATAAATGCTAAAGTAGGTAATTATCTAGTCTTTTCTCCATCCTATGAATACTTGGAAGCAATTCTAAAGGAGTTTATTCCCAAGCAGAAAGAGATCGATATTATTGTACAGGAACAAAATATGACTGAAGAAGAAAGAACAAAGTTTTTAGATAAATTTTCTATGTTTGGCGAAAAGACGCTTGTAGGTTTTGCAGTTATGGGAGGAATTTTTGGTGAAGGCATTGATCTTATAGGTGAAAAACTTTCAGGAGCAATTATAGTAGGAGTTGGTCTTCCCAAAGTAAGTCCAGAAAGAGATATGATCAAAGAATATTTCGATAAACTCAATAATAGAGGATTTCTTTTTGCTTATACATATCCTGGTATGAATAAAGTTCTACAGGCAGCAGGTAGAGTAATTAGAACTGAAGAAGACAAAGGAGCTGTTCTTCTGATTGGAGAAAGATACTCTACAAGAACATACTCTGTGTTATTTCCAGATGCGTGGTCAGAAATACAAAGAGTATTCGACAGTATAAGTTTGACAACAATACTCAGAGAATTCTGGAAAGAATAAAAAAAGAACTAAAGCTCTCCTTTAAGATAATTATGAATAGCTTCAGTTTTTGTAGATTTAATAATCTCTTGAACAAGATTTTCAAAAGCTGTTTCGACATTATCACCGTATTTTGCTGAAGTTTCAATATAAGGAATATCATATCCACTCCATTGAGAAAGTGCTTTTGCATATTTTGCACCATATTCCTCAGGAATAGTTGTGTGTAACGAACCTCGAAGGTCATTCTTGTTCCCAATAAGAACCATAGGTACTTTCCTATTTTTATTGTTCTTAATTAATTCACGAACCCAATTTGCCAACTGTTCATAAGTATCAGGTCGTGTGATGTCAAAAACTAAAAGAGCACCTCTTGTTCCTATATAGAAACCTTCGCGGACTGCAGAAAATCTAGGTTGCCCTGCTAAGTCCCAGATAATCAAAGTGACTTCATAATCATCAACTTCGACAACTTTCGTAGCAAAATCAGCACCTAAAGTCATCATATAATCCCTATCGAAAGTTTCACCTAGGAAGTTCTTTCTCAGAGACGTTTTTCCGACAGCCCCTTCGCCCAATAATGTTATTTTAAATTTTTTAGTTTCCAGATAACCCACCATTATTAGCTGTCTAATAATACTAGTTAGACTAATATATTATA
>Ga0315550_1000282_pt1 | contig 30630 bp, 25 predicted proteins | sample SalMarSW160190MG_2_FD_203100 | JGI IMG/M metagenome (GOLD analysis project Ga0315550, IMG submission 203100) | Salt marsh sediment microbial communities from the Plum Island Ecosystem LTER, Massachusetts, United States - Salt Marsh Sediment SW1601-90 ...
ATGTCGTACCAAAAACAATGACCGACACCAGCACATAAAACTTGTTCTGGTAAAGGTCATGACCAATAAATCCTTCAAGAGGATAATGGGGAATAGTTCCAATGCATTCAAAACAAGCTGTGATGGCCATAAGAAACAGGGCAAAGGTGGCCTGCAAATAACTGTCCAGCGGTGATACCAGTGTGCTGGCAATAACCATTTGAAAGAAGAAATATAGATAAAAGGGATTCTCAATACCGCCGGCAAAGTGAATAATAATAGCCAGGACCAGCAGATCACCCGATGTTTGAAAATTGATGATTCGCTTCAGTGCTCTTGAATTATCCCCGGAGATCCCTTTTGTGCGATTCAACAGGTAATAGGTGATCAGGTTGATCAGAATGAATGCCGACGTAAAGATATAAATCCATCTGTAGGGCAATTCAAGTCCAATAAACCGCTGTGTAGCAAAAGTTGTCAAACCCACTCCGACAACAAATAACCACCGGAGTATGGTTAACCAGTAGGCCCGGTTTTCAAGTCTGGTATTCTGGTATACCAGATTTTCCATTTCAGGATTATTTAGACAGGAATTTCTGTATCTCTTCCAGAATGGTGTCCGGTTCAACGGGCTTTTCCAGATATGCATCGACCGGTAGCCAGTCTTTGCTTTGCATTGCAGCCTTGAAGTTAATACCGGTCATACCATCAATGGAAGTAAGCATGATGATAGGCATATCTTTATAGGAGTCATCCTCTTTTATCTCACGAGCCATCTCAAATCCGTCGTTGGGTTGTTCCATCATAACATCAAGAATGGTTAGATCAGGTTTTTCCGCTTCGAGTTTTTCCATTGCCTCTTTACGATTGAGCGCAGGAATAACTTGATAATTATTGTTTTCCAGAATAGCCTGAACGGCGAGGATGAAATCCGGGTCATCGTCCACAAGTAATATTTTTGCTCTGCTCATCTTTTGGTTGGTTAAGAAATCACTAATCAGAAAAACCAAAGGTATAAAAATTTGGTTGAGATTTGCAAAATGAATAATTTATAGAAACAGAGGATCCGGAGAGCGAAATCACGGGTTGAGACTAATCTAAATCGATTCTATTTACTTGTAATAACCTGAAAGATAAATATATAGAGCTGAGCCTTACTATGTTTAAAAACATGTTCATTGGTTATATATTGTAACAAAAAACCTTTTCATGTATTTTTAGCGAGATCCCGCAATAGATATAGTTTTTATAGTGACATCATACAAAAATTCTTTTAATATAATTTAATGTAACGAGCAAATGGGAGAAAAAGAATTAACGGGCATCTATTTTTGTCAACCGTCAAACGGACATCCGGATGTCCTGAACATTCCTGAACTGGCTGAATATGCAAAAGGATTTGAGGGAGTCCCTGTTGTCTGGCATTCCGGGGATTTTCTTTTAACCGATGCCGGTCATATTGCTGCCAGGATCAAGGAGAATAACCTGAGCCGGATTGTTATTGCAGGCGATACACCGGGCATGGTCAAAACAATTTTTAGCAAAGCCATGGTGAAGGCAGGGAAAGATCCGGCCAATGTTATTCTGGCCGGTTTTAAGGAACATGGAGCGGACACACTGTCCGGTATAAACCTGGCAAAGGGAGTTTTATACTGTGCTGTTTTAGGTGTTCCTTTCGAAGCGGCTACCGTACCGGGGGAAACTCCGGTAAACACGGAAACACTGGTTATCGGAGGGGGCATTGCCGGAATTCAGGCTTCACTGGAGATAGCCGATGGGAATCAAAAAGTCTACCTTGTTGAGCGTACCGCAACCATTGGCGGACACATGGCAATGTTTGACAAGACCTTCCCAACCCTTGACTGTGCAGCCTGTATCCTCACACCAAAAATGGTTGAAGTGGGGCAACACCCCAACATTGAACTGATGACCTACTGTGAGGTGATCGGTCTTACTGGTGGTCCCGGTGATTATACCGTAAAAATATTAAAAAAGGCCAGGCGGGTTAACCTGGCAACCTGCATTGGCTGCGGGCAGTGTACAGAGGTCTGCCCCAGAAAAGCACCCAGTGAGTTTGATGCAGGAATAACGCTCAGAAAAGCAATCTATATTCCCTTCCCGCAGGCCGTGCCAAACAAATACGTGATTGATGCAGATAATTGCACCTATGTTGAAAATGGGAAATGTGGTGTTTGCGTCAAAAAGTGCCCGGTTGAGGGTTGCATAGACCTCGATGAAAAAGACCAGGAAGTTGAAATCAAGGTCGGCAATATCATCGTATCAACCGGATTCCAGGTCTTTGATCCGAAACGGGTGGAGAATTTTGGCTACGGTAAATATCCCAATGTCATGACTTCGCTTGAATTTGAGCGGCTGATTAATGCTGCCGGTCCAACCGAAGGTAACATCACTTTCCGGACACAGGATAAGAAGGGAAACTGGATTTTTACAAAAGAGAGCGGATCCCCAAAAAGTATTGCGGTTGTTCATTGTGTGGGAAGCCGGGATGAAAATTATAACAAACACTGTTCCCGGGTTTGCTGCATGTACTCCCTGAAGCTGGCACACCTGGTGAAAGAAAAACTTCCCGATGCAGAGGTGCATGAATACTATATTGACATGAGGGCTTTCGGAAAAGGGTATGAAGAGTTCTATAACCGCATAAAGAAAGAAGGGGTTCATATCATTCGTGGCCGAACTGCCAGGATTGAAGAAAAAGACGGAAAACTGATCGTTCGCAATGAAGATATCCTGGCGAATCGATTGGTTGAACAGGAGGTCGATATGGTCATCCTTTCTGTTGGTCTGGAACCACGTGAAGATGCTGCAGCGTTGAGCAAAATGCTCGGTATTGCAGTAAATGAAGATGGATGGTTCACAGAGGCAAACTACAACACCGACTCCACCAATACATTTGTCGGAGGAGTGACAATCGCCGGTGTCTGCCAGGGACCGAAAGATATCCCCGATACGGTTGCCCAGGGTGCAGCCGCTGCTTCCAGGGTATTACAAAGTATCCTCAATAAGAAAGTGAAAGGTAGTATTAAAGAACTTTCACTGGAGAACATTGAAGAACAAGCAAAACAATTAAAATAAGGCAAAATCATGAGCACACGTGTAAATCCTAATTTAATTAAAGAGATTAAAAAGTTTGGAGCCAGTGACTGGAATGCATGTTTCCATTGCGGGAATTGTACTGCCGTTTGCAACCTGACGGAAGAAGGAGTACTGTTTCCCCGTAAAGAGATACGTGCATTGCAAATGGGATTGGAAGATAAACTGGCTGCCAGTGTCGAACCCTGGGTCTGCTATTATTGCGGCGATTGTACGGAAACTTGTCCGCGCGATGCCAATCCGGGAGAATTGATGATGTCTATAAGAAGATGGCTGACTGCCAAGTATGACTGGACCGGTTTAGCCGGACTGTTCTATAAATCCCTTCCCGCACTGATCATTGGGTTTATCCTGGTGGCTATCGGAGTGTTTGCCATTGGCTTTGTGAAAGGCTTTGATCATGAAGCAGTAATGCATTTCGGGCACAAGCTGGAATTCTGGCTGATCATCAGTGTGTTTACCCTCATCCTGGTACCAAATATCCTCCGGATGTTCTATTTCACCGTAATAAAGCCAAAAGTCAAAGCCTCTATCGGTTCCTATGTCGAAGCGGTTGGAACACTTTTCTTACACATGTTCACACAGATCAAAACATTAAAATGCGATAAGCAGACAGTCCGCTGGCTTGAACATCTTCTGGTTGTACTGGGGTACTTGGGACTGCTGGTCATCACGGTATTCCTTGATTGGTTTGGTACGGAAAACAAGATCATCATTTACGCGGGATACATCACCGGGGGACTGGTATTTATTTTTACCGCCCTTCTGCTAATTTCCAGATTAGGTAAAGAGAGGGAAGTGAATCGATATTCCCAGCCAACCGACTGGTTCTTTGTCATCTGGTTATTTTTGATGGGACTAACTGCTTTTCTGGTCCGTCTCTTTATTGATACGGGCCTGTTAGCGAATAATTTCTGGCTTTACATGGTCCATCTGATGATACTTGCGCAATGGGGAATATTGATTGTTCCGTTCGGAAAATGGACCCATTTTCTGTACCGTTCGTTTGCACTTTCTTTTATAAACCTGAAAAAGGCGGCAAACAATGTAAAGATGGAAGCTGCAGCATAATTTTTTAAAACTGACGAAAAATGGAAGACGAAAAAAGAATAGGAGTTTATGTCTGTTGGTGCGGAACGAATATTGCCAAAATGGTTGATGTTGAACGCGTCGCAAAAGAGATTGAAAATCTCCCGGATGTAGTGATTGCAAAAAACTACAAGTACATGTGCTCAGATCCCGGACAGGAATTGATCATCAATGACATCAAGGAACACAATCTGAATCGTGTCGTTGTTTCAGCCTGCTCACCCAGGATACATGAACTGACGTTCAGGAAAGCACTCGAGAATGCAGGATTGAATCCTTATATGTTTGAGATGGCAAATATCCGCGAACACGTTGCCTGGGTTCATGAAGACAGGGGAGAAGCAACAAAAAAGGCAAGAGCGCTGGTGGCTGCCGCAGTCAACAGGATCAAATGGCATGAATCACTGGACAAAAGGACTGTCGAAATCGATCCGGCAACCCTGGTTATCGGAGGTGGTATTGCAGGCCTCTCAGCAGCCCTGGAAATAGCAGATTCCGGGAAGAAGGTATTTCTGGTTGAAAAATCAGGGAAACTGGGCGGACAGGTAGCCAATATCGACCTGACATTCCCTTACATGGATAGCGCCCGGCAGTTGATCAATCCTAAGATTGAAAAGGTTACTAACCATCCGAATATCGAGGTATACCTGAATTGTACTATTGATGAAGTGTTTGGATATGTCGGAAATTTTGAAACGAAATTTTCACAGAATGGCAAGGAGGTTGAACTGAAATTCGGGAGTGTTATCGTGGCAACCGGACTGAAAACATTCGACCCAAGTGGTATTGAAGGATATGGTTACGGTAAAATTCCGAGTGTGGTTACTTCACTTGAATTTGAAGAGATGCTGAAAAAGGGTGAGATCCTTACACGGGAGGGAAAGGAGCCGAAGAATATTGCCATTATTCATTGCGTGGGAAGCCGGAATGTGGATTATCATGAATATTGCTCCAGAACCTGTTGCATGGTGGCATTGAAATTCGCTAACCAGATTAAATCAGCCATTCCGGATGCCAATGTTTATGACCTGTATGCCGATATGAGAGCCTTCGGTAAAGGTTGTGAAGAGTTCTATACCGAAACATCCAGGAAAGAGGTGATGTTCCTCATGTTTGATCAGCAGGAAGACCTGCCGAAGATCAGAGCAGCCGCCCCTGAGGATGGTTGCGGTATATTGATCGAGGTGAATGAAAAACTTTCCGGTGAGACCATTGAAGTGCCTGCCGATATGGTGGTATTGATGGTCGGTGTGGAAGCACAGGAGAATGCCAAAGAGATTGCTCATGCTGTAGGTGTCAGCATGTGTGGCAATGATTTCTATATTGAACGGCATCCGAAGCTGGACCCGGTGGCTACTACAACAGACGGAGTATATGTCGTTGGGGGATGTCAGTCGCCAAAAGATATCCCGGACTCAGTTTCCCAGGCAAAAGCCGCCGCTTCGCGTATTCTTGCTACCATTAATTTTGGGTCGGTTGAAGTGGAAGTAACAACAGCCGTTGTAAACGAGGATCTATGCTGTGGTTGCCAGACCTGCGTAAGCGTCTGTCCCTATAGTGCGATCAAGTATGACGAGGAGAAAAAAGTGTCAGTCGTGAATGAGATATTGTGCAAGGGATGCGGCACATGCGGTTCAACCTGTCCTACCGGTGCTATCCGAAGCCGACACTTTACCGATAAGCAGATTCTCTCGCAGATTGAAGGATTATTGTCAATATCAAATGAGTTACAGGAGGTATAATATCATGAGTTATCAACCAACGATTGTATCATTTTTATGCAACTGGTGTTCATACACCGGTGCAGACCTCGCGGGAACATCACGGATGAAATATGCCCCGAATATCAGAATCATCCGGGTGATGTGTTCCGGGCGGGTTGACCCTACGTTTGTGCTTTCTGCTTTTAAGGAGGGTGCAGATGGTGTCCTGATCTGTGGTTGTCACCCCGGTGATTGTCACTATCATGAAGGGAATTATAAGTGCCTGAGGAGATATCATCTTCTCCAGAAATACCTGGACCAGATGGGATTGGAAAAGGGCAGGCTGAGACTGGAATGGATCAGTGCCAGTGAAGGAAAACAATTTGCCCAACTGGCCGATGAATTCACCGAACAGATTAAACAGCTGGGCCCATGTAAAGTCAAGGAAACAGTTGAAAACTTAACGTAATCAGGAGGCAAACAAATGGCAAAAAGTGAAGAAAAACCAAAAATAAAGCTTGCCGTATATTGGGCCGCATCATGCGGTGGATGCTGTGTGTCTGTACTGGATGTCCATGAAAAACTGTTTGACGTGGTTGCCGCTGCCGACCTTGTTTTCTGGCCCATAGCGCTGGATATAAAATACAAGGATGTGGAAGCAATGGAAGATGGATTCATCGATGTTACCCTCTTTAACGGTGCGGTCCGGAACAGTGAAAATGAACACATGGCAAAATTGTTGCGTCAGAAGAGCAAGATCCTTGTCGCCTATGGCTCCTGTTCCCACCTGGGGGGGATCCCGGGATTGGCTAATTTTACCACAAAGGAAGCTTTGTTTGAGCGGGTATATCACACAAGTGAATCGACTGTTAATCCGGATAAAGTGGTGCCCCTGCCGGAATATAAAGTGGATGAAGGGGTGCTTGAGCTCCCTGTATTTTACAATGACGTCCGTACCCTTGACCAGGTGGTTGATGTGGATTATTACCTGCCGGGATGCCCGCCCCAAACCGAACGACTGGTAGAGGTGTTCATGGCAATAGTGACCGGTGCAGAACTGCCACCTCCGGGATCCGTCGTCGGGGCTCTGGAAAAAACCCAGTGCGACGAATGCCCGCGAAAAAAGACAGAAAATAAAAAGATTAAGCGGTTTTACAGGCCGTTTGAGATTGAGGACGATGGGGAAACCTGCTTCCTGGAACAGGGCGTGATCTGTATGGGCCCTGCAACCCGCGGAGGCTGTGGCGTCAGGTGCATTGAAGGAAATGCCCCCTGCAGGGGGTGCTATGGCCCGCCAGCCGATGTTCCGGATCCGGGCGCCAAAATGATGTCAGCTATCGGAACCATGATCGATTCAGATGATCCGGAAGAAATATTGAGAATTATTGATACAATTGATGATCCTGCCGGGACATTCTACAGGTTCAGCCTGCCTGGCTCATTATTAAGGAGGAAAATAATATGAAACGAATTACGATTGATCCTATAACCCGTCTTGAAGGGCACGGTAAAATTGAAATCTTTCTGAAGGATGATGGTGACGTTGAAAATGTCTATTTCCAGGTCCCTGAACTCAGAGGATTCGAAAAATTTTGTGAAGGGAGACCAGTGGAAGAGTTGTCGCAGATCGTAACAAAAATTTGTGGTGTTTGTCCGGGTTGTCATCACATGGCCTCCGGTAAAGCGGCTGATGCCGTGTATGGCGTGGAACCACCACCAACGGCGAAAAAAATTCGTGAGCTGTTCTTTATGGCACACTTTATCCATAGCCACATTGCGCACTTCTATGCACTGGCAGCACCCGATTTTGTCGTGGGCCCAACCGCTCCGGCTGCAGAACGCAATATCCTTGGTGTTATAGGAAAAGTTGGAGTGGAAATCGGTACCGAGGTAATTAAACAGAGAAGAATTGCTCAGGAGATCCAGGCACTGCTTGGAGGCCACCAGACACATGTGGTGCTGAATATTCCCGGTGGAGTGAGAAAAGGACTCACCGAAGAACAGAGGGCCGATATTGAAGAGAAAGCCAAAGGATTTGTTGAATTCGGCAAATTCTCCATTAAACTTTTTGAAGATGTTGTTCTTGGAAATAAAGACTATGTGGATATCATCGTGAATGGCCCATATAACCTGACACTTCATTCTATGGGATTGGTGGATGAAAACAATAAAGTCAATTTTTACGACGGCAAAGTGAGGGTCGTTGATACCCTAGGGAAAGAACACTGTAAATATGCTCCGGAAGAGTATATGGAGTATGTTGCCGAACGGGTTGAACCATGGAGCTACCTCAAGTTTCCATACCTGAAAAAAATCGGATGGAAGGGATTTGTCGATGGACAGGATTCCGGCGTCTATCATGCAACACCGCTCTCAAGGCTGAATGCTGCCGACGGAATGGCTACACCACTTGCTCAGAAAGAATACGAAAAAATGTATGAAACGTTGGGCGGAAAACCGGTGCATGCAACACTGGCCATGCACTGGGCCCGGCTGATTGAGCTGCTGTACAGCGCCGAAAGAGCACTTGAACTGGTGACCGATCCGGATATTACCGGGAAAGAACTCAGGACACCGGTGAATAAACCGGACGAAGGTGTGGGTATCGTGGAAGCCCAGAGAGGAACACTGACCCATCACTACTGGACCGATGAGAAGGGGATCGTTAAGAAAGCGAACATCATTGTTGGTACAACCAACAATAATGCTCCAATCTGCATGTCTTTGAAAAAGGCTGCGCAGGGAGTGATCAAGAAGGGAGTTGAAGTGTCCGATGGAATGCTCAATATGGTGGAAATGGCTTTCCGCGCATATGACCCCTGCTTCTCATGTGCTACCCATAGCCTCCCTGGAGAGATGCCCCTCATCGTGAATATCAGAGATGCTGAAGGAAATATTATCCGGTCGGTAAAAAGAAGTACCTGAAATGACGGATCCTTTTTAAATCAGAAAGACAATTATGAGTCGTGGAAGATAACAGGATGAAAAAAACGAAAACCCTTGTACTGGGTGTGGGAAACGAAATCCTTTCTGATGATGGAATTGGCCCAAAACTGGTCAGCCGGTTAAAAGGAGACCTTCCTCATTCCGATGTTTGCTACGAAAACATCTGCCTGGGAGGGCTGGAGATCATGGAGTTTATCCGGGGATATCAGAATGTCATTATCATTGATGCCATTAAGACAAAATCCGGGAAACCGGGCGATGTCTACCTGTTGTCACCAGAACATTTTAAGGAGACGCACCATCTGTCAAGCTTTCACGATGTCTCTTTCCTGACGGGCCTGAAAATGAGTAAGAAACTGGGATTTGAAGTGCCCGAAGTGATCCTGATTATTGCTGTGGAAATTGTCGAAGATACCCTTTTTAGTGAATCTTTTTCTCCGGAAATTGAGGCAAAATATGAGCAGATTTATAGTGAAGTATTTTCCTTTCTCGAACCTGCCCTGTTTGGAGACCACTCTGTTGATCAATTCCGGAATCTAATAACGCGTGTATGAAATGAAACGATTTAATTCAAAAGGTAGAATGATCTTCCCGAGTCATAAGAAATCGGAGAATGAAGATAAACCTGAAGTTATAAAAGAATGCTATTGTCCCAATGGCCATAACCTGGTCAATAGCCAGTCCGTTTTCAGAGAATATAACGGTATCGTGCTGAAAGCTCAGTGTGCCGGTAAAACCGGGTTGATCTTTTTAAGTCCCATTGCTGGGGACAAATCAAGATTTACATTCGATCTGGATCTGATTGAGGGGGAATTGCTGGAGTTGTCCTGCCTTGAGTGCGGAGCACCATTCCCGGTCTACGGACCCTGCGATTGCGGGGGAAAATACATTGCGCTCTTTCTGGACAAAGAGCTGGACTTCTCGAACTGTATCGGTATATGCAACCGGGTGGGTTGCATAAACTCATGGATAAAAACCGGGGACGAGATAAGAAGGTGTTTCCTGCGGGAGAAACTGTAACCCTATTGTAAATCTGATCGTTACTTTAACACGCTGTCTCCAATCTCCTAATAAACCTATTGATGAATAGCGCGGGAACTCTATCCCGCGTTATTATTTTGGGAAAGACCTGACCGGATAAACAGGATCAACAGGATTATTCCCATCAGAAGATCACCGGCTCCCGACAAAATCACCAGTCCGATACTCTCGATGAAAAAGTAGTAGGAAAAGAGAAATATGGCTGCCAGGAATTTAATGAAAATGGAGAGTTGCACCAGGTCAACACAACGTTTTATCCTGCGGATAGCGAAAACGTAAATGACTGCCATGACCAGGTGAAATACACCTGCCTGTGTCGGGAAAAACTTTTCAGTTACTTCAAATCCGAACCGGTTCAGTAAACTGGGTGGAAAAAGCATCAGAAATAACCCCACGATGAACGAGTGCAGGGCGACTAACCATAAGAAAAGGATCAAAAACCGTAACATCCTTTGCCGGTAAGAAATCGTTGAAGAATCCATGTGACCTTTTTTTTGAATTGTTTCGGTAAATTTCGATAGAAAAAACCAGTTGAGCAACTGGTTTTAAATAATAAGAAATATAATCCCTGACTTATTCGGAGAAAGAAAAGATCGTTTACCGGTATACGGTTACGAAACCCGTATCGAAGGTCGTTTTTCGGTAACGTAAATTCATTCACTGTCAATTCCACTAATCTTCTCCACCAACATCCTCCAGCTTCCCCATTTAAACCTCCGGGATACAATCAGGATAAAAATGACAGAGACCATAACGAACTCTAACAGATCAACCAGGGGATTAAGATTCTGAATCTCAAAAAGGGCAGGTGTTTGCAGGGTAGAGGAATCATGGGTAAAAAAGATGGAGAGGTAGATGTTGTTGATGGCATGAACTCCCAGAGCCAATTCAAGACCATCATCCATGATGGTGATGATCCCAAAGAAAAGTCCGAAAAGCAAATATTGCGGCATGGTGAGAGCAAATCCGTATTCTTTGACCTCCGGGTTGAAGGCATGAAGCAGGCCAAAAACCAGTGAAGTGACCAGTACCGGGATCCATCGATTTTTCGATAGAACAGCCAGCCCTTGCATCAAATATCCCCTGAATAGTACCTCTTCAAAGGAGGTTTGAAAGGGTATAAACAGGATGGTGATCAGTATCAGTAAAAAAAAGTGGGAGGGATCAAAATTGAAACTGAAATTCCCGGGTTCAATGATAAAATGAATAACAAAAACAATCGTCCAAAGGATCATCCATGTTAATACTCCGAACCAGAACCGGAAATAATCGAACCGTTTTCTGCCGGTCAGGGTGTCCGTAATGGTCCGTTTATGGAACCCATGAACCAGGAAAAGAAGAACAATCAGCCCGGTGAGAAAAGGCAATACCATTAATACCAGTCCGAGGTTCGGATCTATGCCGAATGCTGCGAAATCGGTGATATTTGAAGCATCGGGCATCTGCCCGCTCTCCAGTGCTTTTATAAATAACAGAATGGTAAAAGGAATCGCTCCGATCTGCGTGGCGGCAAAAACGATGATAAGGGTTACAAAATACCGCCAGAAATGATTCTTTCCCTGAAATGCTTTGACTAAATACATTAATGATCTTTATGATAATAAAAATGGAAGATACGAATTTCTGCAGATTCATTTCACAATATCCCTTGCCAGGTCTTTTTCTGCTGAGAACTGCAGACTGCATACTGCATACTGGTTATAAAACTCACAACTCACACTCATTCAATCATTCAATCAATCAATCACTCACTCACTCACTCAATCAATCAATCACTCATCATTCCACATCCCACGGATACCCATCCCTAACCTCACAGTAGCTCCCCTGGGTTGTTGCTGAAAATTCAAACGCTACCGTCATGGTATCGGCATATTCCTCAATAATGCGAAGAAGATAGATCCCATATTCCAGTGGTCCGATGGTGTATTCAAGATCATACAGGCAGATGCAGTCACAGGGATTTGGGCATATTTCGGTCTCTTTTACAGTAATTATCCCCCCCTGATCAATAGAAGTGTGGATTTTGATATCGTCGATACAGCAGTTAAAGGCAACATTTATCCTGTTAATCTTCAGGTAATTGCTATCTGCAGCCTGGTATTCAATGCAATCCTGATTCTTATCCACCAGTGATTTATAGGTTTTGCATCCTGTATGTTTGACGTCAGATACCTTGAGTGGATTTTCGGGAGATTTTTCACATGACGTAATAAAAGGGATCAATACAATAAGGAACAGAATTTCTGGAAAGGGAAAATATCGTTTCATTCGTTTCATGGTTGTTTTTAGTTGTTGTGGTTGGTATGAAAAATGCACAATTTTCATGCCGGAAATAACTGAGAGAAGTGATACGATGACTCAAAGTCATCGTATCACTATTGGTTCTGACTAATTACTCTTTTTTAAAAATTCTTCTCTTACCAACTTATTACCTTATAACAGATAACTCTATTCATCACTCATCATTCCCTTATTCGTACCGCGAACTGCCATCTGCACAATTTCTGCACACGGTCGTCTGCCTTAACGGCAGACAGGCAGTACGAGGGAATTTATTTTGAGACATTTGAGGCATTTTATGAATTTGAGACATTTCTGCCACTTCACGAAGTACGTACATCCATCAACTTTTGCCGTAGGTACACCTATGACGCATCCTTCCTCTACCTCATGCTCCATGTCCTCTGCTCCTTCACCCCCTCTCTCAGTCACTTCGTTCCATAATCACATAGTCTCTTCGTCTTATTTCTCACTACTCATTTCTTTTTATACCGAGCACCCAGTACCCAGCACCGAGAAACAATTTACAAATCACCTCACCTCCACCCGGTACATCAGGGTCGATTCGCCATTAACAAAAATGGTAATGACCAAGTTCCCCCTACCTTCCACAGTATGACTAAAGAGGTATTTATTGCCCCGTTTTTCAAAGTTTGCTTTATCGCTGTACCGTTCATTACTCTGGTGGATCAGGATCTCATCGATTCTCCGGTCTGAAGTAAATTCAAATGCAATCGATCTCCCGGTTTTTATCCGAATCGTTCCTTCTGTAGGTTTGAAGTTAGAGATGTTGTATTCCAAAAATCCTCCCTTTACAAGGGGAAAACTGACAAACTCATTCCATGAAACATTCTTCTCGAGCAGCTGCCATTTGGGGTCTTCAGGATAGTGATCGAAAATGAACTTTTCAGGGGGAGTCAGGTAAAATCCCTCCCTGAATTTCCTTGTGAATTTGGTAACACCCGGATCCGTATATCCACTTGCCCAGGTGGGATCGAGCAGATACCACCGGTTATCGAGCTTGACGGTATTCCAGGTGTGATTTGAGTTATCCAATACCGATCCTCCCCTGATCTCCAGGTTATTCCTGCCATATCCGTCGATCGCTTCTGCCTCAATTCCGGATTTATTACACAGGGAAATGAACAGTCTTGAATAGCCGTCGCAGACAGCTCTTTTGTTTTTTAAAACCTCACCGACAATGCGATCATTCTCTTCCGCCATAAGCCGTTGAAGCTCCTCTTCGGTGGAGTAGGTGAAGCGAATGGGAGCACTGCCTTTATGGAATGCTTTGGTATCGTAATCGATATTTGCTGCGATCCAGGTAAAGATCGCTCTTGCTTTTTCGTGATTCTCTGTTAGTCCGCCGGTCAGGTCTGCCGCTAATTTATCGGTATTCCTGTAATTACTTCCCAGGCTCAAAGCATGAGCATCAATGGCGGAATAATCCGCTGTAATCGGATCGATTGCCTGGGAATAACCCTCGTGCAGGTTAAAAAAAACTATTACGATCAAACAAATGTATGTCAGGTTTTTCATCGCTGGTAACGTATTAGTTTTAACATTTCCGTTCATCACAAAATACAAAAAAAGTCGAATAGTACCTCTCAGTCGTACCCCGGACACAAGCCGGGGCACGACAAGCCCCCTCGTCGCTCCACTGCAGCTGGGGCGACGAGTAATTGGTACAGCAAAGTTCAATAGTGATACGATGACTTTCCATAGCAAAAGATAGTCCTGCTCAGTCATCGTATCACTGGGCTCTTTCTATTAATCGCCCTACATAATGTATAGAAAAACCAGATCTATCGGTTATCCCGATTACCTCTGCTAAGCAAGCAACTATGAGTCGGCTTTTCTGAGTCTCCAATAGATAGAAACAAACCGCACCAGCAAGATCAGCATCAGAGGGAACATCATTGGATTAAATTCCTGGGGAATTACCTTCCAGAGAAGGATTGTGAGTAACAGGATGATACCGGTAACCAGGATGTATCCCCTAAAGATCCGTTTCCCCAGCAATCCCTGGATCAGGAAAACCGGAAAATGGAGTGGGAAAGCCCATAAAATATTGAGATTTTGATGCATGCCATCATGATCACTGAATGCCCAGAGCAACACCAGTAAAATACCCTGTAATCCGATGATAGAAAAAAAGATGGTATCCGGCCATACTATCCGGATGCCTTTTTTCATCTCCACGATGGTTAGCATCAGCACAACCAGGAGGATACCCCACAGAACAATACCGGGTGAATACCAGGCAGGGGAGGATGGGCCGTCATCTTCTGCCTGGTAAACGACCTGGATATCATCAAAAAGATCACGGTTTCTTTCCTGATCCACTGTTTGCATTAATTCCAGCGGGAGAAACATGCTTTCGCGGACGGTCATGATTTTGTCAGAAGGGATTCCCAGCAACAGGTCAATACCCAGATGAGTCCAGGGTATCGGTTCAAGATAGATCGCCAGGTTTTGCCGGAATGTCAGTTCCTGAAGCGTATTGTATTGTGAGAAGTATTCCGGTTCGTTGATGGCCGAATCGATCAGATCCAGCACCTTGGTGGTACAATTGATGTAAAAGAAATCGTACAGGTAGTACCGGTTCTCCGGCAGGTAATGCACCTCGAGGAGATAGAAGATCTTATCTTTCTCTTCCTGGGAGAGGTTAAGTTTCTGCTCGAAAATGGAACGCTTTTCCATCCTGTATTCAATCTTGAAATCGGAAAAATTGTAGCGCGACAGGGTATACATCAGCCTGCCACGGATGAATTTCAGGTAGAAATTAGGGGTACTGAAATCAAACGTACCGAAATTATAGACCACATCAAATCCGTTTACCGGGTCTGTTACCCGCAGTGCAGTATGACCAAAAACAGAATAGACTTCCGTCCCCGGATCGCAGGTCAACAGGCTGATCTCTGCCTGTTCGGAAAGATAACCACCCTGTCCGTATGCTCTGGTCATTCCGGGAGGCAGGAATATGAAAAGGAATAGAATGAAGTAACTACTGATTTTCATTTCATTGGTAAAACGGATTTCTCAATCCGATTCGTGCCTCAATTTAATTGAAATCTTTAAGAAAACCTATGAATGATCTTTATCATTCAAGATCATCGATTGTCGACCCTCGTCCGCCAGCCATCTGAAATTCTGCATGTCAGAAACGTCTCCGTTGCTATTTCACAGGGCCGTATCGGGTATAGTTGTTTTTCTCTCGTTACGGGACTAAAAAGTGAAAAGATACAACTGGCTCCGAAGGAGTCAAATGTTGGTAGCCAGGGGCGTCAGCCCCTGGTTGGGAGATCTGCATAATAAAGGGCCAACTGCGATGTTATACAATGGGAAATTGTTATATGGACCTAAGATTTACCAATCGTACATAAAAGTAAACCCCGTCCCTCAGACCCGGAGTGGGTTAGTCAGTACAAGGAGGAAAGGTGCCTTATAACAAAACAAGCTCAGCAGGTTTTTTCATTACCGCGTAGCGGTTAAATCATTGTAGAAAGTCAATACTGAATGTTAATGGTTCGTCGTAGATGATAGATATAGGTGCGGCATGTTAATTACCGATTGACGGTCTTATTCGTCAGACCAACTTTCTTCCGCACAATCCATCGCTTAGTGGTCAGACGAAGTTCACATTGCTGACTGCTGACACAACACGTCTCTTCGTCCCTCAGTCACTTAGTCTCCCTTGTCCGCCGTAGTTTTAACGAAGGCGGAGAAGGCGGGACTCGTCACTCCACACCCCACGGATATCCCTCCCTAACCTCACAATAGCTTCCCTGAATGGTTGCAGAAAATTCAAATTCCACTGTCATGGTATCGGCATACTCCTCAACAATGCAAAGGGTATAGGTGCCGTATTCCAGTGGTCCGATGGTGTATTCGATGTCATACAGACAGAGGCAATTACATGCCGGAAATAACTGAGAATAGTGATACGATGACTTGGAGTCATCGTATCACTATTGGTTCTGATTAATCTGGTGTTTTAACCAAAATTGATTTTAACCATCTAAATTTACCCCGGTAGGCCTGCCTGCCGGACAGGCAGGGGTAGAACAATGAGTAACCACCGGTGCTAACCGGTGGATAAGATGCAGGAGGATATAACAACCCTACAGGGGTTGAATTTTTAAATGTAAGTTATTAGCATTCAACCCCCTGCCTGCAGTCATCCCGGAAAAAAGGGGACGAATTCAGCCCTCATTTATTTTTCTGAATTATCCATGTAATCAATGATGGAGGAATTATCGCTGTTGCATTTCAAAATCGTATATTGAAATGCTTTCTGCATTTGTGAAGGGATATTTTTAGCCTGTGCTTCCTGGTTGAATTCGAGGACCACTTCTTTTTTCTTCAGGAACCGTTTGTTTTTAAAGTCTTTTCCGCTGAGCCGGGTAACTTTGATCTTCCTTTTGTTGTTTGGCTGCAGGATAAGGCAGATATTCCGGCTGAATTTCTCAATGGCCAGCTTGATGTTGTTCGGATCAATTTCTTTCAACGGAAGCTCGTAAACCGATTTGACCAGGGGTTTTCCTTCCGCCTTGTCGTAGCGTTCCAGGATCAGCTTACAACCCTTTATCTGAGCCAGTTTGAAGAAACGGACATCGTTCCCATATTCGAACTCCTTCATGTTTAACTGCTTTCGAATAGGAACAGTTGTGCTGGATTCGATGTTTTTTCCAATCCATACCAGGGCATCCTCCTGGTTGATGAAATCCTGACCATGAACCACAAGGTGAAATGACATGAAAACAATCCATCCGAAAAGAGTCCCTGCTATACTCTTCATTAAATTTTCCGATAATACCAAATGCTCAAACTTGTCTCACTTACGAGACATGCAAAGAGATCCGGCTGTATGCCACGGGGGCATCAATTCAATAGGTTAAAATTCAATACAAAGGTAGGGATTTTTTTTAAATATCGTTTTACGTCCTACGTTCTTCGGTTACGATGCCCGCCCTGTGAAATAATGCTTCACATTAGTGGCTTTGCCACAATTTCACAGGGCCCGCCCTGTGAAATAAGTTTTATCATTTGTACTTCTTCTGACAGAATAATCTATTTAACAGGGCCCGGATCATCTTTTGTAGTTCGTCCGTCGTTAATTTTGTATACGTTATTGAAATATGTGTTTTAACGGTAGAATTAATATTTTGGACTACAAATAGTCCATGGAAGAATGTATTAGCTTTGCTCCAGCGGAGCAAAACGTTGGTAGCTTTGATTTATCGAAAGAACCAAAATCGCTCCGTAGGTGCGAAACTTAATCAATTGTCAAAAAAATCAAAAAGATATTTTATATCATATTCAACATCAAATTGCTTTAATAATTCGATGTATTCTTCCCTGAATGTCCTTTTCCGGTGATGTTCTTCCTGGTTCATTATGTATTTTATCACCGAATCCCTTTGTTCTTTACTGTATGAGAATGCTCCAAAACCTTCCTGCCAGTAAAACCTGAATCTTGATAATTTATTCTCGTTTATGAAGAGCGAAGAATCAGATTTAATATTCCTGACCAGGTCTGAAATCCTTATATCAGGTGCCAGACCAAGGAGCATATGGATATGGTTGTACGTACCATTGATTGAAAGCATTTTCTGATTTTGATTAGTGACAATACCCGTAATGTATTTATAAGTCTCTCTTTAAATGCAGGAAGGATCATTGCGTCTCTGCTTTTAACAGCAAAAATCAATTGGATGGTAATCTGTGAATATGTGTTTGCCATGATTTTATCTTAGTTGTCCCGCACCTACGGAGCGGGTTGTTTTTCGTGTTCTGTTTTCCTGCCAATGCGTTGCTCTCGGCCGGAAACTAATTATTTCTTACACTCTATGAGGGTATGGCTCAACCCGATCCCATCTTTCTGGCGAACAATCTGCAAACCGGCTCTTTCAATATAACCGATCATCTCCCCGGAATGATACATCCGGCTGGTGCCGTTTGCCATGACTGTGAAATAGAGCGATGTCATGTTCAGGCAGAAGGAGGAGATCTCAAAACGCTGCCTGTCCCAGTATGTATCCAGGATAAATATAGATCCATTTTCAGAAAGGGCATTACGGGCTTTCAGCAGCAGTTCAACAATATCATCGCCACCAAAACAATCAAGGAATTGGCTCATCCAGACGATATCATACGATTTGGGATAAGGCTTGGAATGGTCGAGCAGGTCGATAGGGTGGGTGTCTATCCGTTCCTCAAATCCATGCTTTTTTATGTTATTTTCTGCCATCTCCAGCTGTCCCGGATGGTCCAGGATGGTGATCCTGACAGTATCGGAGTAGCTGGCGCAACGGATGGAAAATTTCCCGGTATTGCCGCCGACATCGAGGATGTTCCCCGGTTCCTCTTTGAAAAGTACCGGGATCACCTCTTCGAACGCTTTATCGGAATAGAAATGGTCAAACCCGAACCAGCTTTCCTTTACCTCTTCCGGCAAATGGGATAGACCTTCATATATGGTATCCCAATCCCCGAAGACCTTGAGCCCGGCAGGTCGCTGCGTTCGTACCGCTTCCTCCAGATGGAATATCCCATTATAACAAACATCGTTAACGAAGTCCATGTTTACATTGGTCATTTTGTCCGTCACGATGAAATGCCCGGTCTTTGTCAGGGAATAGTTTTTATTGTTAAGGTACAATACGCCGATACTCAGACCGGCATCGGCAAGCACTTTGACGCCATACAAGGGTAGGTCCAGCTTTACGGAGATGGTTTCTGCATCAAGACCTGCTTTTCCTGTATCGTGCAACAGGTCAAGTATGCCGGTATCTCTCAGTACCCTGGCTGCCTGGAACACAAAGGGTCCGAAGGCAATTTTCTGCGCATCGGACAGTGAATCCAGTGCAGAACGGTTATCGGAGGTGTAGAATGATGTCATGTATGTAGATTAAGATAAAAGATAAAAGTAAAAAGTAAAAAGGTCAATGTCAAAGATAAAAGTTATCTTAGTTAATAGAAGAATCCCAACGGGATTCAATTATGAGTAACCCGGTACAAGCCCCGACGTCTGCCTGCTGCAAGCAGGATTTTATCGGGGCGTAGTGCCGGGTTAATGATGGCAATAAATAGCAACCCTGAAGGGGTTGAATGTTAATGCCTTATAAAAAATTCAACCCCTGTAGGGTTGTATTCTTCTCGTTAATTTTACCACCGGTGGTAACCGGTGGCTACTCATTGTTTTACCCCTGCCTGTCCGGCAGGCAGGCCTTCCGGGGTAATTTTATATGGTTAAGAATTAATACTCTATAAAGACTTGCGTAAAAATCTACTTCCAGCTCCGATGGAGTTGATTTTTTAGAATACCTTCTGCAATCTACAATAATCAAACACCGATGGTGTTCTTATGAATATATTTAATCTAATTTTCTTCCTGGATTAAAAATTCAAAATATCGCTGTTATTAATTTCACTGCGCTCAATGTAACTCACTCTCAGCCTTTCGGCGGATCGTGTAATTCATTGTAATTTGTTCTCCGCCATTCGGCGGATCACGTAATTCAATTGTCCATAGGACTCCTTCGGAGAGTTACAATTCTATGACAGTTACAATAAGGTATGAAGAAAGCGTTTTTCCTGAACCAAACCATATCCACTTCAACTACCTCATCATCGACCCAAAAAACACCGCATTGGCGAAGATCTTGCTTGTTCCGTAGCAGACTGCCCTGAAATTTGTATTATCAAGGATTGAGATAATGCTTCCCCTTCCGCTGGAATGGATTACAACAAACGGCGCTCCCTTCAACTTCTCCAGGTTTTCGGTAGAAATATAACCGCTTAGCAAAGGATCCTCGGTATATACTGCCGGATTCGCGTATGGATTGGCACTTTTTTCAGCAAACAGCGTCCCCGTTTTGAATACGGGTAACCGGTTCCAGTGATACCCGTAAGCGATCGGATGGGTCAGGTCGATCGATGTTTCGAAAAATCCACCCGGGATCCGCTGGATGCTGAAATTCTTAGACCGGTCAATATACCGGGATGCACCTTCCGAATCTGACGATTGAGACCTTTTAAAGGCCAGGTTTATTATCTTGTTCCGGCTCAGCCATTCATTGGCACCCTTGTATGCAACCAGGGTGTTCCCGGCACTCAGCCACGATTTGAGCCCTTCCACCTCCCGCTCGCTGTTCTCCCCGGGCAATCCGTCGGTAAGGATCAGCGTGTTGTAATCATACAGGTTGATCCGGCTGAATTGCCGGGAGTCAACCATGGTTATGGGTATGTCGTAGCGCTGGTCAAACTGGTGCCAGATTTCCCCGGCATCACGGCTGTTCATACCGTCTCCGATCACCATCAGGATCTCAGGCTTTTCAAGGCTCACAAAATCACTGCTTCCCAGGTCAATCCCTTCGGGTGTCCAGCCGGTTGTGGTGGCAAAGAAATCAATACCATCCTGTTTGGCAAGCGATTGCAGCAATGAATAGATCTCCTCCTGGTTTAAATGCTGTCCTTCAACGGGAACAAAAATTGTCCCGTAGGTAAACTTTTCATTGAACTGACTGTCTTTATAGGTAAACTCCTGTGTTGCTACTTTCGCCCGTAATCCTTTTGAAAGAATCGCATAAAGTGTCCGGGGTGTATAGTATTCATCCCACCGGAACAGGTACCCGTAGGAACTGCTTCCTCCCAATACTTTCCCTTCATTAAACCGGTTTGTGGTGAATTCTTCACCGATCATTCCCGGAAGCTCTTTTGCCGATCGTACTTCCTGGTAGGGCATGTTAAAGTACAGTGGCATGGTCCAGGCGGATACATCGTAAAAGGTGCTGTCTTTATAGTTTGTTACTTTTTCGAAGAGGGTTCTGATCATGCGGTATTGCGGCTGGTTCAGGGGTACGACAAATGCACGTTCCTTTTCAAACCGGACCGGTCTGGCATTTACATCCGATTTCAACCGGTATACCTTGATCTGATGTTGTTGCAGCAATTCAATGAAATGAAAGGTTTTTGCTTTGTCATAGGGATCTCCGAAGAGGTATCCTTTAACCGGGTCTTTTGCTGCTTCACCGGATGCAGAAAGGTAAAACTCTTTCTGGTGATCGAGCAGCTCCTTTTTAAGTGCAAGACCTGCCTTGAGTGTTGAAATGGAAACGTTAAACTGGTTTCTGATGGTGAACGGGAAGGTGATCAGTCCGTTTTCCGTCTCCTGTGCATGCCCGCGAATTCCTGCCTGTTCGAACAGAAAACCGACACCGGAATTGATATCCGGGTATGCCGATCCTTTCCCGAAATAGAAATCATCAAAGCGTTCTTCAGAATAGTAGAGGGAGCCGATCTCGTTCAGCCCCCCGGCAAAATAGGCTGCAATCTTTTTGGTCAGAACAACGTTTTGCTGTGGAATTAACGGGTTAACGCGGGTGGTGACCCCGGGCTGGAAGAAAAACGTTGCTCCGGAACCCATTTCGTGATGATCCGTAACGATGTTCGGTTTCCACTCATGATACCATTTGATCCTTGCCTGGCTTTCCGGCTGGGTCAGGAGTAGCCAGTCCCGGTTCAGGTCGAACCAGTAATGGTTGGTCCTGCCTCCCGGCCAGCCCTCGTTGAAACCTCTGTTGTTCGGATCGGTAACCAGGTTTTTGCTTTTGTGCATGTTCGCCCAGGTGGAGTGCCTGACCAGGCCATCCGGATTAATACACGGGTCAATTAAAATAATGGCATTGTCAAGCAATTCCTCGATCTCCGGTCCCTGGGCTGCTGCAAGGTAATAGGCGGCTAACAGGGATGAGTTTGCCGCACTGGCTTCGTTCCCGTGAACATTATACCCCAGGTTCAGGAATACGGGCATGTTATCGACGTTCATCCCTTGTGATTGATCCGGATCACAGAGCTTCAAGTGTTCAGCCCGCAATGCTTCCAGGTTTTTATGGTTTTCCGGGGAGGTAAAAACCAGGTGTACCAGGGTTCTTCCCTCAAAGGTACGACCATACGGTTCAAGAACAGCCCGGTCGGAAACCCTGGCAATCTCGTTCATATAGAGCAGCAGTTTATCGTGGGTGATGTGCCATTCCCCCACCTGGTGCCCGATAACCGATTCCGGTGTGGGGATCGATTCATCAAAAGAGATCCCTTCCGGGAGATAATAATCAATATCCACCTGTGCTGAGATGGAAGTGATACAGAGTGTGCAAAGCACGATTAAGAAAGACCTTTTCATGATATGTAACGTGATAAAATGGTAGATTGGTAAACGGTATTATGGAAACCCGAATATAGGAATAATACGGCAATTTTTTTGAGTTTTACAGCATAGGAAGCAAATGGATGTGGGATTATTAATGAATAACCCATTGTGCGGTTTAAACATTGGAGGTTCTAACTATTCTCTGTTAGTTTATTTCATTGTTATTAATCTATTTATCAGGCCGATAGGCCTGTAATATTGCAGCACAGGGCATCGCCCTGTGTTTTAGAAGAATAAATTATTCGAAGCCCTGAAGGGGCGTTATATATTTTGACCGTATTTCGCCCCTACAGGGCTCTTTTATATAATTATTCATCAACACAGGGCGATGCCCTGTGCTGCTAAATCAAAGCCCTTCAGGCTATTTATATTAGACCATAACTTTCGATTAATGTTACTATACAAACCGCACAACGCGTTAATGCATAATCTGGATTAACTGGCAACGTTCAGCTTCATGAACAGCGGCAGGTAACCGATTACGGCAATGAAGGAGAAAACCAGCCCTCCCATGGCTCCGGCAGCAAATGCAAACCAGAACACCTCATTCTGGCCTGCCCATACGAAGGGAACCAGACCGAGAATGGTCGATACCACCGTAAGAAAAACAGGAATGATCTTATGGTTGAATGCTTTCAGGTAGAGTTTCAGGTTTTGATACTCACCGGGTGACTCCAAGTCACCCGGTGAGTTGGATCCCGCCGCCCCAGGCTCACCCGGTGAGTCAGCTTTCCGGCGAAAATTGTTGTAGTCATTTATGATATAAAGTCCCGAATTGACGACAATACCGCTCAGCAATATGAAAGATGCAAATCCACCCTGGTCGAAATTGAAATCAAGCAGGTAGAAAGTCAGGAACACCCCGATAAATGATACCGGGATCATCCCGATAATGGCGAAGGGTTGAAGGAACGATTCCAGCAAAATACTGCAAATGAAATAGATGATCAGGATCACCAGGAAAAGGAGATAGTACTGCTTTTCATCTCCGGCATACCAGCCTCCATATCCTTGTATTTCTGCCTTGTAACCAAGAGGTAATAGTGCATTCATCTCATCCACGTGACGTTCCATTACCCGCTGTGCCAATTGCCCCACACCGATAAAATCATAGGCTACAACCAGGCGGTACTGCTGGTTGTATTTATAGATATTGTTTCCTGTTCGCTGTTTGTTAATATTGCTTAAAGACTCAGATTTAAAAGGGGTTTTACCAATTTGTACCGGATTATTATTCAGGTCCCAGGTAGTAAAAACCCCTGCATTATCCGAAACCAGGGTGACCGGCTGGGCTTCACCATTGTGGAAAACTTTAGCCAAAGACCGGTGAAACATCCGGTCATTCAGATAGCCATAATAAGAAGTAAGCGGGATATTGTATAGCCCGAATTGTTCGAGGTTAAACCCGATAAAGTATTCATGCAGTGAGGTGACCATCCATTCGCCGGAACCGGTAATATCTGCCACCTGGATCCTTGGATTTTCCAGAAGTTTCTTACGCAGCAGTTCTGCGTATTGATAGAGCTGATCGTAATTGTACCCTTCGAGAGTGATCCGGCTGTTCCTGAAGTCACTGTACAGGGCGTTTGAAAAGCCCCGCCCGACACCATAAATGCTCCAATCGAGCCCTCCGAAATTGACCGCTTTCGAAGTCAGCTCCTCTTTGAGCCTGTAAGGAAACGCTCCGTCTTCATATTCGGGTTTAAAGTAAACGACAATCGATGAGTTCCTGTACCCGGTAACGGAGGTCTGAAACATTTCCACTTCATCATACCTGCTGATCTGGTTTTCCATTTTGGAAATGGCTTCATTTAGCTGATGTACCGTTGAACCCTCTGGCATTTGCCCCCGGATATAGAGTGTTGTCCTTTGAGGGCTTGAATAGAATGACCGGTCGTAAACGTGTTCGGAAAACAAACGCAGGGTTCCCCCGGTGATTTTCTCCACTATGGGTCGGGCATTTTCCTGGTACCAATTGCTTCCCAGCGTGTTATTGTAAAACCGGGACCAGAAACCCTCCTTTTCGATATGATCGGGCAGAAGATAAAGAGGAATACCGAAACCAAAAACAAGCAACAGGATAAAGAGCCATTTATATTTTTTCCCGAAAAGGACAGACCGCTCATATGCCCCTGTAATCCGGATTATTCTTCGCTTTCTCCGGATGGATCTTACACCGGACAATGCATGAAGCCTGATTTTGTCCATTAATGCAGGGATGAAAAACAGGGCGATCAGAAGCGATACGGTCAGATTGACCATAACCACAAGGGCAAAATCGGTTAAGTTGACACGTTGTTCCTCCTTCAGGAAAAAGAGTATGCTCAGTGCACCGATGGTGGTCAGTGTAGCTGCAAGAATCGCAAGGAAGACCTTTTTATTACGGCTATGCAGGATGTGGTCGATCATTACAATGCTGTTATCGATGATGATGCCGAATGAAACGGTAATCCCTGCCAGGGAATAGAGGTGTATCTCTATTTTAAAGAGGTAATAAAATATGCAGGCAATGATCAGGTTTGCAATAAGGCTCACAAAGATGAGAAGAAGATAACGGAATTGACGGCTGATCAGGAGGACGAACGTTAACAGGATCACCATGGAGAAGAGAGTACGCAGAGCGATTTTTCGGATCTCTTTTGCAATGTATTCGGTAGCATCATAGGAAAGCAAAATGGAGTATCCGGGAGGAAGGTTCTTCTTTATGGTTTCTATACCGGATTTCACATCTGCCGCCAGGCTGAGGTTGTTCACCTCTTTTTCCGGATAAACCACCATGTATATCGTGTTCAGCCCGTTGATCCGGTAATAGAAATTAGGGAGTTGTTCCCTGTACCTGACTTTCGCCAGATCGGTCAGGTAAATGATCCGGCTGTCGATTTTCTTTACGGGAATCTTGTCCCATTCAGGTTCTCCTGCCATCCCGGTATGAATGGAAACAGGCAACTCTTTTTCATAGTCCTGATCGGGAAATTTGACCGATCCGGTTCCGATAAAATCTTTCCTGAAAAACGAATGGATGGATTCTTCTATTTCTCCTGCAGTGATTCCAAGGGTATGGATGAGTTCGACGTCAAACCGGATCTCCCATTCGTAGGGTACAGCGCCATATACCCTGATCTCTTTGATGCCTTTTATCGATGAAAGCCTGGGAGCGATGTTGTTCTCGGCATAGCTTTGTATGTAGTAGGGACTGGCGCTGGCATTCAGGTTATAGGTAAGCACCGGCCGGATATTCCGGCCCTCCGTGCTCATGGATAGCTCCGGATAGGAAACCTGGTCAGGCAGATCGGGATAAACCCTGCGGATCAGGGATGCTATTTCGAATCGGATGGCATCAGGATTTGTGTGTTTCTTAAACGACAACTCAATGGTACCGCGACCTCTGTAAGAAACGGAATTCATCTCCCGGATACCCCTGACGGAACTGAACATCCCTTCCAGACGGGTGGTTACCTTCTGCTCGATCACCCTCGCGGAAGCATTTGGCCAGGTGAACGAAACGGTCAGGGAAGGCAGTGACCGGGATGGCTCAAGCTGAAGATCGATGAGTGGAAGCACGCTGACACCCATCAGCATCAGGGCGGCAAAAACAACAATCACTGAAAACGATGAAAATCCTTTACCGGTTTTTGTAGAAGGGCTCATTTTATTTTTGACCCATTTAATCCTTATGTAAAATTACTCAATTGTTAAACACAAGTCAATATCCATTCTCCGAACGTAGGGTTTTATTCGTGAGACTCTAATTTCAAAAACGTAGTGCATTGAAATTTGTAAGTCGAACCCAGCCTGCCGTGTAACACTTCACAATAAGGGTAACAAAAATTTAAATAATCATTTAGAGTTTGATTATAATATTTCTACTTCTATTTTGGATTTAACTTTTTTCTCAAAATATACCCCGGGAGGCCTGCCTGCCGGACAGGCAGGGGTAAAACAATGAATAGCCACCGGTTTTTAACCGGTGGTATAGGTACAGGATATTTTTACAACCCTAAGAGGGTTGAATAATGTCATTAACTTTCTAATATTCAACCCCATTCAGGGTTGTTATTAATTTGAATTACCATACCCGGCACTTCGTCCTGACAAAATAGTCAGGACTTGTACCGGGCTATTTATAATTGTTTTACTTCGTAAAAATCGTTTGGGATTCATGCACTATTAGAACTGAGATACTCATATAAAAGTTTCCGATTGGATTGTTAACAGGTCTATAATATGAAATAAAATATGTTACCTAAATCCTGAAGAAATACACAAAGGCGGAGGGTATATACCCCGCTAATGTGTGGCAGTATATGCGTTCGGAATTTGCTTCGGGTTACGTACCCGTGACTTTCTGAACGTATGGTTTTGTTTTCTAAGCGTAATTTCCGGATAAAAGGTCAGCGGATGGTTGAAAGATGATCTCTTAGTGACGAAAACTCAGTGTGTGACTCTGGTCAAACCCGGTTCGGGCAGGTTTCAGGAAATTGTTTGTATTGTTCGGATTTAAAATAATATCAACGTATCAACAATTCAACAACTCAGCAATTGAACAATTTGACAATTTAACAATTTAACAATTTATCAATTACCCATAAGTTACTGTAATCATTGTTGCATATAATTTGCTTTCCATCAGTTTTGAATACATCTACAACCTCTTCAAAAACCGTTTCCATTTCCATCCTTCATGATCCCATGAGAACAAGACCAGGACCTTATCTCCCTGCACCAGGGTGTTTTCCATGGAGCCTGAGGGAATGCTGTATATCTCGATCATAAATACCCTTACTCCCACAGCAAGCAAGAATACTCCGGTCAGTGTGAGAAAGGCAGACAACAGTTTATACTTTTTCAGTTTGACTACCGGCTTAAATTTCCATTTATAGATGGAATACAAGATACAGAACAGCAATACACCGAATGCTATCCATATCAGGCATGTACCTAAAAATGAAAGTACCATAGCAAATGATAATCAAAGGTACATTTTGCCTTTTTGTAGCATCTTATACTTCATAATTTTGATTTAATTTTTCTTACATCATGGGTCTGGCTCGGAAATTATGAGTTAAGTAAAATTATCAGTTGGAATCGTTATCAATTATTTTCCTAATCTCCCTTTGATACAGATTCCTGATGTCTTTGCTAAAAGTCGGATCGCCAAAAGGCTTTGCTTTGTAATTACTATCTAATAACATTGTATGAAACCTTTGGTCATTTGGCAGGTTGTTTCCTATGATGAATTCATTTTCACAATCAATGTACAGGGGATAAGGAAAGTCATTTAGAATATTCAGGCTGTCCTGTCTGAATTCCATATTTTCAATAGAGACTATGAACAGAATATTTAAATCAATTTTAGAAGTATCCAGAAATACAATCCATTTCATGAGATTTGAGACACAAATAGAACAGGACGCATCAATATAAGTTACTATTTTGTAATCCTTTAATTCTGATTGTGGATATTCACTGATGTATAACGAGTCATCATAAAGCATTGGCAAAGATTCCGGGATTCTTATTTCCATATTTTGTAAATTTTGTATTAGCTTCTGAGTCGACCGTATTTGTTTCTTTTTCTCAATAAAATCACAAGAATTAAGAATTGTAATAAGCATAAAAAATACAATATATCTATAATTGTTCATCATTTCAATTCTGATATTTTGTTTATATAGAGCCTTTCTGTTTCAGCATTTTGAGTTGGATCTCCTATTAAAAGCACTTTGTTGTTTTCATCCAATAACAGGGTATTGTATTCTTCACTATCTGGAAGCTTATTCCTTGATATGAAAACACATTTCCGGTCTAAAATGACCGGTGAAGAAAAAGCAATTTCCGGATATACTATTCTTTTAAAGTATTCACTGGAACCACAAAAAAATACGATTAATATAACGTGCTCAAAAGAGGTAAGTTTTTCTGTAAAATGCTTTAAAGAATTAAACTTTAAATAATAGCATTTATAACAATCTGAATCATTAAATACAGTTACTATTTTTAACCGATATGAATGAATATCTGTATTATACAAATATTTTATTGTATCATTAATTAAAACTTGGAGCGTGTCTGGAAGAATGATAGTATTCTTTTGATATTTCTGAATCTGTCTTTCAGTAGTGCTAAGTTTTTTCTGACTTTTTATATAATTACAGGATACAAAATTGAAACATAAAAGAAGTTCTAAGATAATCCCAATGGTTTTATTCATCTGATGAGTTTGCATTTCTTTTTAAGGTCCATTAATTGCTTATAACACTGTGTGGTGGATTGTTATAAATGCATTGCAATTTCACTCTGAAGTTAATTCAATTGGAAGGTCATAGTAAATCAAAGAAAAATCCAAATCAGTTGCAATTCCAAATATCCCTTTTCTTCCATCAACTGCAATCGAAAATAAGGGATGGTCAAGTTCAATATTTGCAATAGGTTTTCCTTTCCAATTAAAAACGTATATATTATTTGGATAATTAGGTATATGTTTTGTTCGTTCTTTATTCCAAACACCCATTTCTCTGCCGCTATACAAACAAAAAATATATTTGTCATTTGTAGCAACATCTACATAGGTTACAATTCTATCCCAATCAGTTTCTATTGTTTTATGCTTAATATCAGATCCATTAACCGAGAATAACTCTTGCCCATTTATATCGATTGCAGCCAAAAAATTAAGATTTCGACTTGCAATTGCAATTTTATTTTTTTGGGGATGAAAGTTAATGATATATGGTATGTCAGAAACAGTCTTTTCATCCCAAAAATCGATCTTCAAATTATTCCTAATTCCCAAGCTATCAATAGTAACCCCCTCATGGTCTATAAAAGAAATCAGTTCGTTAAAGCCTGTATAAGCAAATAATTCAGGTGTAAAGCATTTTAAATTAATTAGGGGCATTAATCTAGGTGAAATCGGAATATAATATGAAGGGATATAGCTTGAGTTTCTAATTACACTGTCTAATGGGAATTTCCAAATTTTATAGGTCCCCCAGTCAGAGATCCAAAATAACCGATTTTTATCATCTGCTGTATGTACTGCTGGATTAACTATCTCGCCTGGGCCTCTTCCTATTATACCGGTTGAAGTAATTAAATGATAACTTTCTTTGCTTAAAATTTTTATAAACTTACTCTGGAAAGGTCTTTCAAAAATAATTATGAAGGTATCAATAACTTCCAGAGTTAAAGGGAAATTGAGGTCTGGATTTGATATTACCTTACCTCTTAAACTTATCTTTAAAGGGAATTCATATGAATTATTACTATAACTATTAAAGAGAACTATTAATAATATTACAAATCCTGAAATAAATAGGAATATCACACTTTTTTTTTTCATACTTTACATTATTGTTTGTCGGGTATAATTAACAAACTGTCCCTCTTTTATTCATTTACCTTTAAGTAGTCTAACTAATTCTCAAGCAAATTTAAAATCTTGCTTGAGAATTAGTTATTTATCGATGTTCACTCTGGTTCCGCCTCACATTGTCCGGCAATACTACAATCTTCATTCAAATCGTTGCCATAAACACAGCGTCCGTGTGCACCACATATTACACATATTTCACCAAGATACGTAACGCATTGAAGGTTTGGGCAACAATATAAAATCTTCCGTGAAGAATGAGTCAGTGCTTTTGAGATTTCGATCCTGATATCATCTAATTCATTTCTTGAGTATGTTTCCTGTATGGTGAAGAGAAATGAACATATAATCAATATAGATCCTATAATTTTAAACGCTTTTTTATTCATTTGAATTCGTTTATTTTATGATTGTTATTTTTTATCTATTTATTTTCAGTGATATATGGTTTCTTTACTCCCCAGAGGGGAGTCACCATTTCTGGAGTTTGAATCCGCCGGGAGGCGGACAAGTTGCATTCACCCGGATTGTTCGTGAAAAAGGCGGGAAAGCATTCGGATTTCCGATGGTTTCTTCCCTCATTTTATAGTTTAAATTTTCTGACATGACTGTTTTCTGCACTACTTACTGCGTACTGCTTACTGCCTACTGTGGATTTATCCCTTGAACTAGTTCCCTTCTCTTACCAACAAATTTACTCAATTACCCAATACGTGTCAATATCCTTTTGACGAACATACCCTTTAACTTTCCGAGCGTAACGGTTTATTTTCCGAACGTAGGGTTTTAGTTTCTAAGCGTATTTTTCCAATAATTACTCACCGGGTGACTCCGAGGGGGCCACCCCAGGCTCACCCCGTGAGTTGCACTCGAGGGGTCCGGACACCTGC
>Ga0315550_1000283_pt1 | contig 30626 bp, 29 predicted proteins | sample SalMarSW160190MG_2_FD_203100 | JGI IMG/M metagenome (GOLD analysis project Ga0315550, IMG submission 203100) | Salt marsh sediment microbial communities from the Plum Island Ecosystem LTER, Massachusetts, United States - Salt Marsh Sediment SW1601-90 ...
TGACTAACGCTGTCCCCCAACTGTCTACAGGATGAGAGAGTAGGAAGATATCCATGGAGAATAATGGTTGGCTGATCGTCATCGCCATTCTGGCATTTGTAATTCTCATCAACATCGGATTGGCGCTCAGCTTTATCCGCAGGATGAAATCGAAACCAAAGGCGGTTTTCCGCGATTCTATCAACGAGATGCTTAACCCCTGGAAAAAAGAAGATGAAGCGCTTGAGGAATTGCGTCAACGAGTTGATGACTTGAAGAGCAGAGAGGGAGGCACTCAGTGAGCAAAACGAAAAACAGTAAACTCATATCTCTCACTGAAGCAGCAGCGATGGTCAAACCGAAGGGCTGCCTGCTTTCCCTCGGAGGGTTCACGCTTTACCGTCGACCCATGGCGTATGCCTTGGCTTTATTGGCTCGTTTTCGCACCGAGAACACACCCACCGATATCACATTAGTCAACTTCACCTCAAGTGTGGAAAGCGACATTCTGGTGGGTGAAGGAATGGTGTCAAAAACCCGCACCTGCTATTTTGGCTTGGAGGTTTTCGGTTTAGCTCCAAATTTCACCTCAGCCGCTGGGGATGGATCGCTCCAGATTATTGAAGAGACGGAAGCCAGTCTGGCATTCGGGATCCGAGCGGCGATGGCAGGAGTGGGATTTATGCCCTCGATCGCCTGGCAAGGGACAGATTTGCTGCGTCTACGCCCTGACGTAAAGACCATTGAAGACCCCTATACAGGCGAGGTGCTTACCGCTTTCCCAGCAATAAATTGCGATGTTGCGGTGATCCACGCTCTTGAAGCCGACCCCGACGGGAATGCCTGCATAGGAGCTAATCAGGGCGTAGATCGCGAGCTGTCGCTGATTGCGGACAAGGTCATCATCACCGCTGAAAAGGTGGTCCCTCGACTTGAAAAGGCAGACATCGTCGGGATCGTTGTTGACGCGGTTGTTGAAATCCCTGGCGGAGCATGGCCTACATCATGTCACCCCCTGTATTCTTTAGACGGTCTGGCAATCCTTGATTATGTGGAACAAATCGGCAGTGAAAGCTATAACCAGCTCCTTAATACGTGGTTAGCCCACCATAATCTGGCCTAGCATCCACGAATATATTAACACTCACCCGCAATCCTCCGAGTATGTTATCCTTTACCTCATCATAATAAAGTCGAGGTATTCCTTGGTATGACATCAAAAGTAAAAGTCGTCTTACTCGGTCTGTTCATAGGCTCATTTCTATCCGTCAGTATATTCGCAAGCGGTCTGGGCTTCGGCGCAGTCATCGGTCAGATGATCGGCTACGACTTGCTGCCAGCTTGGCTGGAGGACACTCTCCAACAATCTTTGCCGGTTGTGGAAACAAAGACCTACTCGTCAGAACCACCCGAAAGCTCCGATGAGCTATTCGCGCCATTCTGGCAGGCGTGGGACATTGTACATGAGGAATATGTTGACCAGCCGGTTGACGACGTTGCACTTATGAGAGGGGCAATTTCCGGGGCATTGGACGCCCTGGGCGATCCTCATACATCTTACATGGACCCGATTACCTACCAACAATCCAATATCCCTCTCCAGGGCTCATATGAAGGGATCGGTGCCTGGGTGGATACGAATACAGAATTCCTAACGATTGTTTCACCTATGCCCGGCTCCCCGGCCGAAGAAGCAGGGCTTCATCCTGGGGACGAAGTGGTCGCCGTGGACGGTGAAGATGTAACCGGCATTGACGCAAACATCGTAATCCGCAGCGTCCTGGGTCCCGCGGGGACAACGGTTCATCTGACCATCAGGCGGGAGGGAGAAACCGAACTTCTGGAGTTCGAAATTATCAGGGCGGAGATCCTGGTTCCCAGCGTAACGAGCGAGATGCTCGAAGGGGATATCGGCTATATACAGTTGTTCAATTTCGCCAACGAAACTTCAGACGATCTAAGAAGCGCAATCCGTGAGTTACGCCAGTCTGAATTGAATGGGCTAATACTCGATTTGAGAGGCAACGGTGGTGGATTCCTGCTCACGGCAATCGAAGTGGCTTCCGAGTTCGTTGAAGACGGCGCTATCATGACGGAGAGATTCGGCGATGGCAGTGAAGAGATCTATGAATCCCTTGGGGATGGTCTTGCGACCGATCTGCCGCTTATCGTCCTCGTGAACGGTGGCTCCGCTTCCGCCTCGGAAATTGTGGCTGGTGCAATCCAGGATTACGGGCGCGGTTTGCTCGTGGGCGAGACGACGTTCGGGAAAGGCTCGGTGCAGAACTGGGTAGTGCTCCAAGGTGAAGAAGGCGCAGTGCGTGTGACCGTCGCTCGTTGGTATACGCCAAAAGGGAGACAGATCGCCGGTGAGGGATTAGAACCAGATTATGATGTCTCTTACACAGAAGAGGACTTCGAGGCCGGCAATGATCCCCAGCTTGAGAAAGCTATCGAGCTGCTAACAGAATAATAACTTGATCAGGTGGTTTAAATGTACTTCGATCCAATTTACCTTTGCATAATGGCCCCAGCATTCCTGCTGATGATGTTCGCTCAATTGTGGGTTTCGTCAACCTACAAGAAGTGGAGCGGGATAGGGAATAGCGCCCGCGTGAGCGGCGCGGAAACAGCCAATCGCTTGATCCGATATGGCGGTTTACACGAGGTACGTGTCGAACCCACGGGCGGCAATTTGACCGATCATTATGACCCTCGCAGAAAGACTTTGCACCTCTCTCGAGGCGTGTATGAACCGATCTCAGTCTCTGCAATGGCTATCGCTGCCCATGAACTCGGCCATGCAATGCAGGACAAAGAGGATTATTTCCCCCTGAATCTGCGATCTGCGCTCGTCCCTGTGGTTAATATCGGTTCTACTCTAGGTTGGATTCTGATCATCATCGGATTGATGCTGCAGGTCACAAATATCGCCTGGCTTGGTGTCGCTGCCTTTGGGACGGGTGCACTCTTTGCCCTTGCCACGTTGCCCGTTGAGTTAAACGCCTCCTCGCGAGCAAAAGCCCTACTTGCAGAATCCGGGCTGATTCAGACTCAACAAGATCAGGATGGTGTCGATGCGGTTCTTCGCGCAGCAGCGTTTACCTATGTCGCCACGCTGGCTACAGCACTCCTACAATTACTTTATTGGGTCTTGCGAGTCTCCGGCTCAAGCAGTCGCAGACGCTGATTACCATTGCTCGGGTTAATAATATAGCCGGCATTGAGTCGGAAATTATCTGCCCCATTTTGACGACCTTCCCCTAGAATGCTACAATCCTCTCATGTAGGGAATCACAAATTACCGATCAGCCAGAGAAAACGGGGCTGCATGGGATCGGATGTGGAAATTCCCGAATGCCGAAATGAAAAACATCTTGAAAAAAAATAAGTTGCCAATTGGCCAAGGTTTGATGCCTCTCTAGAGCTCGCCACGAACTCCACGCGATCCTCTAGGGGATATGTCCCAAAACCTTTAGAACTGCTGAAGCCATGGTCAAGGGGAAAGTCCAGTCCTCCAGGGAGCATGCGTGGAACCTTCAATAGTCGACGCCACGTTAGATGAGATCCGAAAAGCCCTCGAAGCAAATCATATCGAGGAAGCAATTGCCGCGCTCACAGATCTACACCCCGTAGATCGAGCGGAAGCCTTTGCCGATCTTGACGATCAAGACCAGGCCGTAATCCTCCCCCAACTCGACATCAACGACACGGCCGATCTGCTCGAGGAACTCGACGATGAGGAAGCAGCCGACGTAGCCGAGATGCTTTCCACACCCTTCCTAGCCGACATCCTTGATGCAATGGAACCGGATGAGGCGGCAGATGTCTTGGGTGACCTGCCTCCTAAACTCGCCGCGGACGTGCTGGTGGAGATGGAGGAATCCAAAGACGTAATCCCTCTACTCGTCTTCCACGACGAAACCGCCGGTGGTCTAATGACCACCCATCTCCTAACACTGATGCCGGATATCACAGCAGCTGAGGCGATCGAGTACCTGCGCCAAACAACGCATGGATCCGATACCCCCTACTATTTATACGTTGTCGACCAAACCACAAAGCTGATCGGCGTCGTCGGGCTGCGCGACCTGGTAATCGCTGACCCTAATCGCAAGATCAGTGCGATCATGGACACCGATGTGACCTCTGTTAAAACAGATCTGGACCAGGAAGACGTTGCCCGTCTTATGGTCCGTTACGACTTGGCTGCAATGCCTGTCGTGGACGATGACAACCGTCTTCGCGGTGTTATCACCTATGACGACTTGATGGACGTTATCGAAGACGAGGCGACCGAGGATATCTACCGCCTTGCGAACGTCCCCGATCACGATCTTGCCTTTGACAGCTCGGTTGGTCTCTCCATTCGCAGGAGGCTACCCTGGCTATATTTGAGCGGAATAACTGCACTCTTCGCTTCCTGGGTAATCTCCCAATTCGAAACAATTATTGCCCAGGTTGCATTGCTGGCTGCATTTCAATCTGTCGTCGCTGGATTAGGCGGGAATACAGCCACACAAACGCTGGCAATTATCGTCCGCGCTATCGCTCTCAACGAGATCGAACCACGCGACGCCTGGCGAACACTTACGAAAGAAGCTGCAGTAGGCCTCCTTCAAGGTCTCTTCGTCGGTGCTGCCGCGGCCATAGGAGTTTACCTTTGGACGGGGAATCAATTCCTGGGTTTAGTCCTCGGCCTCGCTCTTGTCGGGAATATGATTGTCGCCACAGTGATTGGGACGCTCGTACCGCTCATCCTTAGAAAGCTGGGATCAGATCCCGCGCTCGCTTCGACTGTGCTCGTTACGGCAGTCACTGATAGTGTTGGATTTGCACTTTTCTTAGGACTCGCTTCCTTTTTCGTTAAGTACATGAGGTAGGTGAAAATGTCTGGAATAGTCATTCTCAATCCGTACTCTAATCGATGGGAAGCAGGAAAACGCGTTCCAGAGATCATCAATGCGCTCAAGCAATTGTCCCTCGACTGTGAGGTCGTGCAATCTCAGAGGCCAGAGCATGCGATCGAGATTGCACAACAAGCTTCAATTGAGGGAAGAGATCCGATTATCGCTGCCGGTGGGGATGGAATGATAGGCGAGGTTATTAACGGACTCTACCGTGCGAATCCAGAAGGAGTGCTCGGCCCGCTCGGGATCATCCCGCTTGGGACGGCAAATGATCTCGTAGTGAATTTGGGACTCCCGCTGGATATCATGGGTTCTCTTGAGGCGGTCTTCGGACAGAAGACCTGCCGCATCGACCTGGGTCAGGTGAACGACTGGGTATTTGATAACAACTCCGCGGTTGGATTAGAGCCCATCGTGACGCTTTATAACATTCGCATGACTCGGCTGCGTGGCGTAATCCGCTACCTGGTCGCGGCACTGCGAGCGATCGCCGCAAAACCGGAATATGAAATGCGTATCCGCTGGGATGATGGGGAGTACGAAGGGCTTGTGTCCTTGGTGTCAATAGGAAACTGCCCCTTGACAGGTGGCTTGTTCAGAATGGCGCCCGATGCAGATCCTAAAGACGGCTTACTTACCTTCGTCTATGGTTATGCACCTACGCGCTTGAAAATGCTCTCTTTGCTCCCCAGAGCAATCAGCGGCGCCTATATTCATGATCCTGCCATCCACCAGCATCACACACGACAGCTTGAGATCACCTGCTCTCCTGGTACGCCTATCCAGGCGGATGGGGAGATCAGAGCCGAAGATGCAACGACGATACGTTACCGTGCGCTCCCCGCTCGATTGGACCTCTATACGCCGTGAAGCGCAGATTGATCGTAAACGCGGATGATTATGGACGCACTCCATCCGTTAGCCGGGGGATCCTCGACGCTCACTTAAACGGCATCGTTTCAACGACAACCGTTATGATCAACTTACCCGGCGCTCTCGAAGACGTGCGCATGGGAATTGAATGCGCACCTACTCTGGGCTTCGGTGTCCACATTAATCTCACCCTTGGCAAACCCCTCACACCTCCTGACCAAGTACCCTCGCTTATCGACGCAAACGGGTGGTTTCACGAGAAGGACCTGATCTTCAACAACCCGGAAATGTTAGACCTCGCTGAGGCTAAGATGGAGTGCAAAGCGCAGATCGAGCGTTTCCTCCAAGCTGAGACGGAACTTGACCATCTTGACAGTCACCATCACCTGGGTATAGCAAGTACAGGTATATGGAAACTTCTAACCGACCTAGCAATTGAATATGATTGCGGCATCCGCACTCCATTTCCGAATGATATTCTTGAGGAGGATTTACGATATCTTTATCCAGCGAGCATGATCGACTTCAGCAAAACGCAGGCGAAAGAACAACTGGAGACATTCGCCATCCCACATCCAGATTATTTTTACGCCACTTTCTTCGGAGATGGCGCTGTCTTGGACCATCTAATCAATCTCCTTCAAGGACTGCCCGATGGGTTGAGCGAGATCATGTGCCATCCTGGCTATTATGATGAATCGCTCGAGCAGAAAAGTGGTTACAATCGCATCCGTGAGCAGGAACTGGCTGTCCTCATCGACCCAAGCGCACTTTCTGCAATCTCATCAGGAAATATCGAACTGCACACATACAGAACAGGATGTGGAAAATAGCATCTAGACTGTTCTCCTCTTTCCTGCGCTTCTTCTTCAAACACCTGTACACAACGCTCTCCTGGGCATATGATTTTGTCGCCTGGACAACATCCATGGGGCAGTGGCGGAAATGGCAGTCCGCTGCCACACCAGCCTCGCAAATTGGCGACCTGCTTGAGCTAGGCACAGGACCAGGGCACTTGCTTACCGATCTCCCACAATCAGAACATCGAAGTGTCGGTGTGGACACATCGACTCAAATGCTCAAGCTCGCACGGCGAAATCTTCTTCACAGGGGTTTTACCCCGATGCTAACCCGGAGCCGTGCGCAAGCGCTCCCATTTCAATCGAACCACTTCTCCGACGTCATCGCCACCTTCCCAAGTGAATATATCGTCGATCCAGCAACGTTGGCGGAGGCATTCCGGGTCTTACAGCCGCGAGGAGAATTCGTCATCGTGGGACTTGTTCAAATCACGGGAGCTTCTCTCGCAGATCGTTTTGCTGCTTGGCTTTATCGTTTCACAGGACAAGCAGGCGAGCCACAAGAGGAGTGGAAAATACCACTCCAAGATGCAGGCTTTCACCCGCGATTTGAAATCATCGAACAAGAGCGGGCACGTGTGCTGCGCGTTGTAGGGTTCAAGCCCGATTGATTGCCGGACAGAATAGTTTTAATGGCGATATTGCTATTAGAATAGATGCAAGTTGACCAGGAGGGTGCAGTCATGCGTATCGCAGAAGTTGGCGATCTAGCCATGCTTCAATTGCCAAATCATAAACAAACAATCTTCAGACTCGAAGCCAATCGTGAATACCAGACCCACAAGGGATCGATCCTCCACAATGATCTTATTGGCTCCCCGTGGGGACGAATCGTTGAAACACATTTGGGAGCCTCCTATTTATTCATCCCCCCAACGCTTCACGATCTCATCCGCAATACCCGCCGAAAGTCGCAGATTATATTCCCTAAAGATATCGGCTACATCCTCCTGCGTCTATCCATCGGACCAGGATCGCGTGTCCTCGAGGCGGGCACAGGCTCTGGCGCTCTTACCACCGCACTGGCCTGGATGGTGGGAGAGCAAGGGAAGGTATATTCCTACGATCGCCGTCAGGACATGCTTGATCTCTCCGGGCAGAATCTGGAACAGGTTGAACTAACAGATCGTGTGGAGTTCTTCCTGCTGGATATTGCAGATGGAATTGCCGTTAAGGACCTCGACGCAGTTTTCCTGGATCTTCCCAAGCCAGAATTGTATCTTTCACAAATTCAGGATGTCCTAGCTAATGGAGGCGTATTAGGGACAATCCTGCCTACAACCAACCAGGTTGCTACTTATCTGGACAGAATCGAGAAAGAGCATTTCGATTCGGTCGATGTTGCAGAAATCTTGCTGCGTTTCTATAAACCAGTCGCAGAACGTCTGCGCCCGACGGACCGCATGATCGCTCACACTGGATATCTGATTTTTGCCACACGGATGCATTCATAATGGCTTGTCTCAACTTTTTGTACGTTTTTTACACTCTGGAAATATCTGCGATAAAACGAGATGCTTGAATAAGGGTAACCAATAACAACAGGAGATCTGGATGATGTTCCGACGGAGACGACCCCAACCTCGCCGCTTTAGAGTCAAACCCCTTCGCTCTCGTAATCCTGTTGCTAAAGCAGCCTTCCAGCGCTTGCGCCATGCCCATGACCTTATGCATGCGGGACAATACCAGGAAGCGGCTCAGCAATACGGGGCTCTGGCAGAAGGGGCTGAAAAACACAAGCTCCCGCAAGCCCCGCAGCTCTTCCTTCAAGCTGGGCGGGCCTGGTTTGAAGCCGGGGATTCAAAGACTGGAATTGCCAGCCTCCAAAAGGGACTGAATATATTGGAGATATCCCGCAGGTTTCAAAGATTGAATGTCGTCGGCACCAGGATCCAGACCGAGCTTGACGAGAGAGGATTTACACATGAAGCTTCGGTTATAGGAAACTATTTAGACCAGATCCGGGTGGAACATGGCTTAGAAGATCCTCAGATTTCACGGAAGATGAGGGGATCAAAACTCCCAGGAAAATGTCCCCAGTGCGGAGGAAGCATCATCCCGGATCAGGTCGAGCGCTTTGAAGATGGCAGCGCGCAGTGTGATTATTGTGGAAGCATAATCCAGCATGTCTGATTCCCAGCCTATGGATGATTTCGCGAAACGCCTCCAGCAGATCCTTATCTCACAAGAACCTGGAATCAGGACTGATTTGAATGCTCGCCTGGCTGCCGTGCTTATCCCACTTTATTTTCACGATGGCTCTTGGCACGCACTTTACACAAAACGGACCGATGAAGTCGAGGAGCATCGTGGTCAAGTTTCATTTCCGGGCGGCATTATTGAGCCCGACGATGAAAACTATGAGAGCGCTGCTTTGCGAGAAGCACATGAGGAAATTGGCATCGACCCTGCGGACGTGATGATCCTGGGCAGACTCGATTCAATGCTCACCACCACTCAATTTCAAATCATTCCAGTCGTAGGGGTGATCCCCTGGCCTTATGAACTGACAATCAATCCGCTGGAAGTCGCAAGCGCATTTGGTGTTCCCCTCGAATGGTTGAAGGATCCCGCACACCTGGATGCCTACTTCGAGGAAGCTACTTTCTCCGGTCCACACGTTCCACTATATGCCTTCAAACCTTACCAGGGGGAGGTAATCTGGGGAGCGACGGGGAGGATCACTAAGAATCTTCTCCAATTATTGGATCTCATAGAATAGGGATCCACCCCTGACGAACTCTTAATCGTTTTAGCTTTGTCGTCACCGCTGCATAACCATCGATCAAGAATAAAGCAAAGGAGCATGGCATTCTAACCATGCTCCTTGAGTATCCGGTCCGGTTATTCGGAGATACCCTTATACTTACTCCTCTTCAGGGGATCCTTCCTCGCCATCTTCTTCTTCATCGACCAATTCGGGCTCGACACCCTCTTCTAACTCTTCGACTTCGACCTCTTCGATTTCTTCCTCAGCCATCTGGCTGATCACATTCGCGATTGTCTCTTCGGGATCAGTGATCAATGTCACTCCCTCACTCAAGACGAGATCACCTACTGTGATGACATCATTCATTGTGACGAGCGCCCCAACGTCCACAATCAGCTGTTCCGGCAAATCTGACGGCAGGGCTTCTACCTCGATTTCGTTAAGACCAGATACGAGAACGCCATCAAGATCTCTCACGGCCGGGGATTCCCCTATCAATACAACAGGAACAACGGCGCGAATGGTAACATCCATCGCTACCACCAAGAAATCGACGTGTAAAATGTCCCGTCGGATCGCATCGCGCTGGTACTCGCGCACCAACACCTTATGCGTTTCTTTGCCAATCTCCAGATTGATTAAGGTGGATCCACTTACGTGTGCGAGTAAACTGGATGCCACTTTATCGTCTAGTTCGATGGGAAGGGGATCAACACCCGCGCCGTACATGACGGCTGGCAGGACACCTTGTCTGCGTAAGGCTTTCACATGCTTCCCAATCGTTTTTCTTACCTTTGCGTTTATTGTTATAGCTTCCATTTTTTCCCTCCGGAACGCCTCTTACCCTTTCGGGCTACCTTCGCTCCATCTGGTGGACCGGTTCTCTGATATTTTGATTAATCTCGACGTAGCAGATTTCCTACCAATAGGATAAGACCCACTGCGATGCCTGCAACAAGACCAGCTAGAAGCGCACCGCGAGTGTCGAGTACTGTCTCAACATTGCCCTCGACCTCCTGAGCCAACAGAATGATCGAAGAACTATTATTCAGGTCTGCTTTTCGTGCCACCGTTATGCCAACTCTTGAGTCTTGCAGAACAGCGTGCTCCGCTAGAACGGCGCCAACAGTGCTCTCTTCGCTGCTTATCTCTGCAGCGCGCGCAATAAATGCGGCTCCTTGCTGCAAGCCGACAAAATCTCCTTGGACTGTCAGTGCCCCCCCCTTGTTCAGTTCGACATTCTTGGCGGTCACCTGATTAGCGCCGCCCTGTTGAATGCGAATGGTTTCAGCCTCTACATTCTGGATCATGCCGCCATCAAGATGGATGACTTCAGCCTGTAAATCATCATTTCCTGTTTTTTCATCTGTCGTCATCATTTCACCTTCGCCCGAAAAAAAAGAGGCTCCACCTAACCGCCCAGGTGAACGCCCTCGACGATGCGAACCAGATTCTACCCGATTCACAATCGTTCCGTCAACGTTTTGTATCGCACTAACTCAGGAAGATATCACAATTATGAATGATGTTTCCTGAACCTCCCGCAGGTTTCAAACCTGCGGGAGGTTTAAATAATCCACCCAAATTGACCCGAGACAGGCGGCATGATAAACTCGGAGATTGGTCTCTTCCAGGTGGAGAAATGGGGTTTTCGAAGGCTGTTCGGCTGCTTAATACCATCTGCTTCACGATGCTTGGTGTTGTGTGCATCGTCAACCGGGCGGCAGCCCAGGCGCCAGGGTACGCGGACATCCGTGAACCTCTTGGCGGTGAAGCCATCGATGGAGTGGTAACGATCGAGGGGTCGGCTTCTCACCCATCCTTTGTTTCGTATGATCTCTCCTTTGCCCACACAGATAACCCAACAGAGACTTGGTTCCTAATCGCTGATGCCGTACACACGCCTGTAAATGACGGAAGACTGGGTCTCTGGGACACAACCGGGATTACCGACGGCTTCTACCGACTGCGATTGCGCGTGCATCTCAGCAATAACATCTCCCTCGAGTCAATCGTTGAAGGGCTTCGCATTCGAAACAACACTGCAATTGAAACGACCACACCTCAGCCAGATAGGATAACAGCAACGCCAACAATTTCGCTGCCTACGCGGACTCCGCGCCCCACTCCGCTGCCTATCCCTGGTGGATCAGACCCATCAACAGTGTTGCGGACCTTCACAGGGGGGAGTATCGCCGGTGCGCTGGTTCTGCTCTCACTCGGTATTTACCTCTTCATCCGCAAGAGATCCCAGGAGAGATGGGCGGTTCGTCGTATGCGACAGATGCTTCGTAGTGCTAACCGCAAGAAGCGCAGGTAGAGGGATGTCAGAACATCAAGGGCCATACCTCATTGCCGGCTTGGGCAATCCAGGTCGAGAATACCGGAAAAACCGGCACAATATCGGCTTTATGCTGATTGACCATCTTGCGCGCAGATGGGATCTAACGATTTCCCGCATGCAATCTGAAGCGCTAATCGCCGATGGACGCGTAGATGGAGAGAAGATTTATCTGGTGAAACCTCAAACCTTCATGAACCTTGTCGGCCGATCAGTCTCTTCGCTGGCCCGCTATTATCGCATCCCCCATTCAAATCTAATCGTTGTCTACGACGATCTCGACCTTCCGCTCGGGACCGTTCGCATACGCCCTGATGGCGGCTCCGGCGGGCATAAAGGCATGGCTTCCATTATCGACTCCCTGCAGTCGAATCAAATCCCGCGCATGCGCATCGGTATCGGCCGACCATCGGGGATGATGGATCCCGCAGATTTCGTGCTTCATGATTTCCGCGCAGAGGATGCTGATCTCTTAGATATCACGCTCCAGCGCAGCGCAGATTGTATCCAGCTGCTGATCTTCGATGGAATCGAGACCGCGATGAACACCTGCAATCCCAAACCCACTGAGAAATGAATCTCTCCGCTTTATTAGCTCCTCTCCGGGGGCAACCGACATACCAAAGACTCTTGGATCTACTTCTGGAAAAATCGTCGCCTGACGAAGCTCTGGAGATTCCGAAAGCAGTTCGACCGATGCTGGTCAGCGCATTAGGCGAAGATCTTCAGCGACCTATACTTTACATCGCTCCCCAATTGAATCGCTTGCTCACACTTCAAGAAGAGATACCGTACTGGACTCCACACGTAGAACTTCACCGTTTTCCGAATCCGAGTCCTCTTTTTTATGAACTGTCACCATGGAGCGAATCCGTCAGAAATGAGCGTACAACCGCACTCGCTGCCCTGACTCGCGGTGAAGGACCTGGCAGTCCACACGAAGAAATCCCGTGCCAAAACCTCGTGCTTTTAGCCTCAGCCAGAGCCGTGATGACGCGCTCGCTCCCCAAACGTACATTCCTGGCAAACTCACGTTATGTAAAGCAAGGCGTTGTTTTCCCCTTTGATCAGCTCCTGTCTCTGCTTGTGAACAATGGCTATGCGCAAAGCAATCTTGTGACTGAGCAGGGGCAATTCAGCCGGCGCGGCGGCATTCTGGATCTCTGGCCCCCGGCTGAAGAGTTCCCCATCCGACTTGAGTATTTCGGAGATGATGTGGAATCTCTCCGATATTTCGACCCTGCCTCGCAGCGGACGATCAAGGAGACGACTTGGGTACGGATCACACCGGCGCGCGAGGGGCTGCCACGCGACTTCGACAGCGGGTGGGTGAAACAATTGCCCGGCGTAGGCAGCGAAGATGATCCCTTGCTTACTAAATCGCTGGAGTTGTTTTTACCCCTGATGAATTCCCACCCCTGTGGTGTGTCCAATTTTCTCCGCAAAGATGCCATGGTAGTTTTCGACGATAAGACCGCTTTCACGAATACCGTCGCAGATATCGAGCAGCAAGCTTTAAGCATGCATGAGGAAGCGGTGGGAGAAATGAGGATTTCTTCGGATTTCCCACTCCCCTATCTGACCTTATCTGATCTCGAAGAGAGTCTCGCGAACTACACAACACTGGATCTAGGATTGAACGCTGGATTTGCAGACCTGCATGCGATCCCGCTATCAAATTCCTTCACTCCTGGACCGCGCTTTGGCGGCCAACTCGATCCAATCCTGAAACACCTGAGCGAAAAACGCGACGATCACGAAACGGTTGTCATCGTCAGCCGGCAAGCGCAACGTCTATGCCAATTATGGAGTGAGTACGATACCGCCGCTGAAATCAGGCAGGAGATATCCGCAGAACTCCACCCCGGCGAGATAATCTTTATCCAAGGACCACTTTCCGGTGGCTGGATACAAGACCTGGAACAAGGTGACCGCATCCATCTTCTTTCGGATGCTGAGCTCTTTGGCTGGTCGCGTCCGCGACCCCGCCGGCGCTCGCTTGCACGCCCATCTGCTCCTGAGGAGTCTTTCGCCGATCTTCAGCACGGTAACTATGTCGTGCACATCGATTACGGGATCGGGAGATTCATCGGGCTTGTCGAACGCCGATTAGATGAAATCCAACGAGAGTTCCTTCTCATCGAGTATGCCGATGGCGACCAACTATACATTCCCGTCCACCAAGCCGATCGTATCTCTCGCTATGTAGGTGCAGATAGCTCATCCCCTTCTTTATCACGCCTCGGTTCCTCTGAGTGGGCTCGCTCGAAAGGCAAAGCGAGAGAAGCGGTCGAGCAAGTCGCTCGCGATCTTCTCGAGCTTTACGCAGAAAGACAAACGGCGATTGGAACGGCATTTTCCCCCGATACAACGTGGCAAAAGGAACTGGAAGCGTCCTTCACCCACCAGGAGACAGAAGATCAAATACGAGCACTCGAAGCAATAAAGAACGACATGGAAAAACCCAAACCGATGGACCGCTTGATTTGCGGTGATGTCGGCTATGGAAAAACGGAGGTCGCTCTGCGTGCAGCGTTTAAGGCGGTGATGCACGGCAAACAAACTGCCATGCTCGTCCCGACGACCGTCCTGGCACAGCAGCATTTTAATACCTTCCGGCGCAGGCTCGCCGCCTTTCCCATCAAAGTTGAAATGCTATCCCGCTTCAGAAGCCGTAGCGAGACAACTGAAATCGTCAAGGGCTTGAAATCGGGTGAGATTGACATGGTGATCGGCACCCATCGCCTTCTTCAACCCGATGTCCAATTTAAAGACCTTGGGCTGCTGGTCATCGACGAAGAGCAAAGATTTGGCGTTACGCATAAGGAATTCCTTAAGCGCATGCGAATCGAAGTCGATGTGCTGACGCTCACAGCCACACCGATCCCGCGAACGCTGTATATGGCACTCACCGGGGCTCGCGATATCTCGACCATCAGCACACCACCAGAGGACCGGCTTCCCGTACGAACCCATGTGGGTATGTACGACCCAAAAATAGTCCGTTCTGCGATTCTCCGCGAACTCGACCGCGGAGGACAGGTATTCTTCGTCCATAACCGCGTGCAGACAATTACTACGATGCAACGCCGTCTGGAACGCCTCGTTCCGGAGGCTCATTTCACAATCGCCCACGGTCAGATGCCAGAGAGACAATTATCAAAGACGATGGAGCAGTTTGCGCGTGGGGAGATCGACGTTCTCGTGAGCACATCGATTATCGAATCGGGGCTGGACATTCCGAATGCCAATACGCTCATCGTAGATAGGGCGGACGGATTCGGCCTTGCCCAGCTCTACCAACTCCGCGGCCGTGTCGGGCGAGCGGCAATCCAAGGTTTCTCCTACTTCTTCCGCTCTGCCGGCAAGCGGGCAACCGAAGAGGCTTTGCAGCGGCTTGAGATCATCGCCGAGCACAGCCAACTCGGCGCAGGGTATGCGATCTCCATGCGAGACTTGGAGATGCGGGGCGCAGGTGATATCCTGGGCACCCGTCAACACGGCTATATCGCTTCCGTAGGTTTTCATCTCTATACCCGGTTGCTCTCCTCAGCTGTCAGACGCATGCGGCACGAGATCGGAGATGAACTTGTACTTCCTGAGGAGGTAAGTAAATCTGCTGAACTTCCACCTGCCGCCATCGACCTCCCGCTATCGGCGGTGATCCCAGACGACTACATCGCAGATCGAGATCTGCGATTGCAACTCTACAGGAGGCTCGCTGACCTCCGTTCGCTTGATGAGTTGGAAACCATTGATGCCGAGCTAAGCGACCGCTTTGGCCCCACCCCCGACGATGTTCACAATTTGCTTTATCAAATAAAGGTGAAAATCATCGCCACTAATGCAGGAATCGATAGGATTATGACAGAAAGCGGTCAGATCCTTATTGAGCTTCCAGAAATGAGAATGGTGCCTGATGTGCACAGCTTTGGGGAAGGGATTCGTCGCAGCAAACGCGGGCTTTGGCTTTCAACGGAGCTCGACGGAGACTGGGAGAAGCGGCTTCTTCAACTCCTGAACCATATTCTGGAAAATGCCTAGGCTCAATGGTTCATAGCGTTAGAACCGCTGAGGCGCAGGAAGGAAACTGATTTCGCTGGCCTGCCTATCAGAGGTCTCTGTTATCTTTCGCTGCGCCTTGTCTTTTCCTGTGGTTTAACAAATACACTCCCACGACTCTTCTCCAAGACCGCAGGCGCTAGCTGCTCTTCACAGAATTAGGGATGAGATAACCAGAAAAGTTGAGATCGTTAGGGATTGTTCTTAAACAGAAGGAGCTTTAGTTCTCAGAAGTTAATGGCATCACACATCACCATGAAAATGGATTATTAATGTGAGGAACGGCTGCCCATCGATATACTCAAATCCAAAAGCCCAGGTACGCCAGTCGAAGTCGTTACCACCCTCGCTGGCGGGGCGATGGATGGCATAATAATTAATGGACGTATATTCCGTAGGCCAAAGAGCTGGTCGTGAAGTTGTGCCAGATGGCAACTCGCCACAAACCGGAACGGGAGAATCCAAGACGGTGTCTTCGAGCAGGGGCAAAATGACATCTTTGAATGAACCCTGTATCTTGAACTCCCCCCCACTCAATAATCCCCACTCCAACTCATGAAGGTCGTCGAAGATACCAGAAACCGAATCCGCTGTCACGATGACTTCAGGATTCCACCAATCATGACGGATGATTAGACCTCGGCGGGGATTTACGATTTGCGATAGCAGCTCGCCCTCGCGATTTTGAATCGAGTGCAAAGAGTGATCCAGAACCAGGAGGGCGCGTGCATCCTGGCAGAATTGCTCTTGATTTACATCTTCGGTCATATTCAATGAATTAACCCATCCGCGCGAACCATCCGGCGTCTGGATTTCCATCCAGATGGAACTTCCTAAATTAGCCACATTCCCCGTTGCCGTAATACCCCGCGCATCGTAGGCCAGCTCTTCTACAATACTCCCCGTAATACCCGCTGGATTACGCAGGGCTAGAACCTCTCCCTCCAGAATCCCCACGACCGCATATACGCCGCTTGGCTCGAACGTAGAGATTATTAGCGGGGTAGAATTCACCTGAGGTATTCCATTTGTAGCCACGGCTGTTGGAACGATAGGGACCGTTGTTCTCGTGCATGAGGCAATAAGCAGACTTATCGAGACAGCTTTGATCGCCTTGATGATAAGACGATGCGTAACATCCAACCACCCATTCGTGTTGGGGGAATCATGTCGTCTGCTCAGGGGTCGATGTTCCATATCGAATTTCAATTTCATGCTGATGCTGATGGGCGGGATGTTCCTGGCGATTTTCCTTTCCTTTGAGTCTTAGTACTGGTTTTTACCACTTTCTTCAATTCAGGCAAGAGCGCGATCGAGAGAACCTCATCCATAGAGTGCACCAATTGAATATCAAGCCATTCCTTCGCCTGGCGAGGGACGTCAACCAAGTCTTTTTGGTTTTTAATGGGGATGATTACTGTCTTCAACTTGAGGCGGTAGGCAGCAAGAATCTTCTCTCTGACTCCGCCAATCGGTATCACCCGACCTCTGAGCGTGATCTCACCACTCATGCCCACATCTTTTCGAACGGGTCGCTTGGTTAAAGCCGAGGCCATTGCCGTAGCCATCGTAATCCCGGCGCTGGGCCCATCCTTCGGGATTGAACCCTCAGGAACATGAATGTGGACGTCTGTCTTCTCGAAGATCTCTGGATCGATCTTCAACTTGCCCGCCAGGGATTTTATATAGGAGAATGCGGCTTGAGCGGATTCCTGCATAATATCACCGACGTGTCCGGTTACCTGTAACCCACCCTTCCCTTCCACGAGCAGCGCTTCCACGACAAGAATGTCGCCCCCATTTTCCGTCCAGGCCAACCCCATGGCAGCGCCAATCTGGTTTTCTATTTCAAGCTCGACGGGGATCATTTGTGCTGGTCCGAGCAGCTTTGGCAATATGCTGGGGGTAATCCGTCGATAAACCCGTTTCCCTTCAGCTTTACGTCGAACAACGCGCCGGCATATTTTGCCGATCTCCCTCTCCATATTCCGAACACCCGCTTCCCAGGTGTATTCACGAACAATGGATTGCAGGGCTTGGTTGGTGAAGGATAGATCATTTTGTGTTAACCCAGTTTGATCGATCTGCCGGGGGATGAGGAACTTCTTGGCGATGGTCAGTTTCTCCTCTTCGATATATCCCGGAAATTCAATCACTTCAAGCCGGTCTAAAAGCGCCGGTGGAATCGGGCTGAGGGTATTTGCTGTCGTAATGAACATCACCTTCGAGAGATCATAGGGGATCTCCAAATAGTGGTCGGAAAATGAGTGATTCTGTTCGGGGTCGAGAACCTCAAGCAGAGCAGATGATGGATCACCGCGGTAGTCGAGGCCGAGTTTATCAATCTCGTCCAGCATGAATAGTGGATTAATAGATTCAGCCCGGCGCATTGTTTGCAGAATTCTCCCGGGGAGAGCACCGATGTAGGTCCGACGGTGGCCGCGGATCTCCGCTTCATCACGAATTCCGCCTAGCGAGATACGGACAAATTTTCTTCCTAAAGCATCTGCAATCGATCTCCCAAGAGATGTCTTGCCCGTTCCAGGCGCTCCTACAAAACAGAGTATCGGCTGTTTATGCTTTTTCGGAGCGAGACTCCGTACGGCAATATATTCCAGAATTCGATCCTTAGCTTTCTTCAGACCGTAATGCTGATCTTCTAGCACACTGGCCACATGACGGATATCCAAGTTGTCCACAGTTGATACCGACCAGGGCAGTTCCATCAGCCAATCCAAGTACGTTCGGATGATCCCCACTTCGGGAGACATCGGTGGCATCTGCGATAATCGCTGCACTTCCTTGAATGCTCTCTTCTCGACTTCTTCGGGGAGGCTTAAATGAGCGATCCGCTCTCGAAGCTCATCAATTTCTTGCGCCCACATGTCCCCTTCCCCTAATGCGGACTGGATGGCTTTCATCTGCTCTCGCAGGTAAACCTCGCGCTGAGACCGGTCTACTTCGTTTTGAACATGGGAATGGATTTGATCCTCCAACTCGAGAACATCTAATTCACGACCCAGAAGAATGCTGATCTGCTGCAATCGTTCAACTGGGTCGAACACCTCCAAAATCGCCTGCCGCTCGCCCAGCGTAAGATTGAGCGCAGAAGCCGTGAGGTCAGCAAGCCAACCTGGATCTTCAATATTGACAGCGTAGAGATAGACTTCCTCAGGCAGGGTTCGGTTCAGCTCAACGCATTTCTCAAAGAGGGTCAACACAGCCCGCATCAGAGCTAGGGTCTCGTTTGTCTTCGAGATATTTTCAACGATTGGCCTGGCTCGGGCGCGCAGGGCTTTCCCCTCTTGAGTAATCTCAATAATTTCCAACCTGCGCCGCCCCTGCGCCATGATGGAGATCGAGCCATCGGGTAAATGCATGAGCCTGCCGACAGCAATTTCCGTCCCTACAGTGTAAAAATCCTGTGGACCAGGGTTCTCAGTATCCGGATCGGTAAGCGCAATCCCGATCATCGTCTCCTGGGAACGGATCGCTTCCTCCACTGCAAGCAAGGAAGGTTCATGAACTACAAATAACGGGGTCAGTAATTTTGGGTAGAGAACAATGTCTCTTAGCGGAAGAACGAGGGCATCGAATAGACCACCCTCATCGAGGCTGGCATCTAAGATGCCATACAATTCTTCCGTTCTACGGCTGATCACACCGCCAAACTCAGCAGGTAGATTCGGCCATCTGTCAATAGACCAAGAATTCATTGTATCGTTTTACACCCCTCTAATCCCTTTCAAGATCGATTTCCTTCATCGCTTCGATCGCTTCCCCGGCGATGAAAATACTTCCCGTAACGAGAATCACCTCACCTGGACGTGAATGTTCTATCGCCCATTGGAGTGCTTTTTCAACCCTCGCAAATTCTTCAACTCTTACACCATGGCTATGCGCAAACCCGGCAAGCACTTCTGGATTTTCGGCTCGGGGATGATCAGCCTGTGTCACAGCAAAGCGGGAAACCCTTGGCCGTAGTTCTGCCAGCATTCCCTCGATATCCTTGTCTGCTGAAGCGCCGAAGATCATGGTGACTGGTTGACCGGGGAAATAATCGTCAAGTGCGATCCTCAGCTTGAGTGCAGAATCCCGATTATGGGCTACATCAACAACGACGATCGGATCTCGTGTCAGGATTTGGAATCGTCCCAACCATGACACATTTCGAAAACCAGCCTGAATGTCAGCCTCTTTCACATCGAGTCCTGAGTTTCTTGCTTCTGCGATCGCAGCATATGCGACAGCAGCGTTCACAACTTGATGATGCCCGAGTAGAGGTATTTGATAACGGGGTGGAGTCCACTCATCACCGCCAGCGGAATCCACAAACGAGTCCATAAGCGGCTGCTCTGCGCGCGACCAGATGTAAAGCGTCTGGCCGTCAAAATTATGGGTACCATGAGAATATAGCCAGTCATGGCCGACACGGATCAACGGTGATCCCTGCGCTTCGGCAACACTCTCAACAACGCTCCCCGCTTCGATCTGCTGTGGAGCCAGAATTACAGGTATCCCGGACTTGATGATGCCCGCCTTCTCGCGAGCAATATCAGATAAGCTCTCTCCAAGCAGATGCATATGGTCATAAGAAAGCGAGGTGATCACGGTGATGATCGGAGCGAGAACGTTCGTTGCATCCAATCTCCCGCCAAGACCGACCTCCACAGCTGCGTATTCGACTCCTTGCTCGGCGAAGTATGTGAACGCCATCGCGGTGAGAATTTCAAAAACCGTCAATCCAGATATACTCTCGACGCTGGACTTAACAGTTTCAACCAAATCGACGAGGTCCATGTCGGCAATTGGTTCACCGTTAATCATGATCCGCTCGTTGAAACGGGTGAGATGCGGTGATGTATAGAGACCGGTCTTATAACCCGCCTCCTGCAACACCGATGCGATCAGCGCTGAGACGGATCCCTTGCCTTTTGTGCCCGCTACGTGGAAGGCTTTTATTCGCAGGTGCGGGTTCCCCAGTGCATCGAGGAGATCGATGACTCGTTGGAGTTCAAAAACATCCGCGGAATATCGGTAGCTCCTCTTAATGCTGTAATCGATATGGCTGTAGAGGTAGTCGAGGGCGTCTTGATAGGCTGTCTTAGACATCGAGGGGTCATTGTAAACGCCGCATAAAAAAGATACAAGACCCCAATTGCTTGCAAGCTGTGACATTTCGCGCTAATATCGTCATGTAAACGAAACCACGCAATAGAACATTCCAAGAGGAGGTGTAACAAATCCCGAATAAACTAGTCCGCGATAACAAACAAATGACAGACGATTTGCTTTCTACAAATAATTGAGGAGGAAAGAAGGACGATGCGTAAAAACCGCATGTTGCTCATACTGAGTATTCTTGTGATGGCAGCGATGGTCTTGGGAGCCTGCGCGACGCCAACAGAGGCACCCACGGAAGCTCCTGCGCCAGAACCCACCAAGGCGCCTGAGCCGACTGAAGCCCCACCACCGCCGCCCGAACTTGGCACAGCAGAATATCCGATACAAGTTTTGTTTGTCCCCTCCGTGGACATTGACTTCATGATCGCCGGCGGTGAATTGATCGAGCAGGCACTGAATGAAGCCACAGGTATGTTCTTTGAGGTTAGCATCCCGACCTCATATGCAGCCACAATTGAATCGATGTGTGCTTCACCTGAGGACACGATCGGCTTCATCCCGGCCATGGGTTACGCCCTCGCTAATCAACTCTGCGGCGTTGAACCTGCCCTGGCTTCGGTTCGCTATGGTTGGAACGTTTACTGGACGGAATTCCTTGTCGCCCGTGATAGCGATTTCCAAACCCTCGAGGATCTGGAAGGCGCAACCTGGGCATATCCGGATGCCGGTTCCACATCCGGCTACCTCTACCCATTGGCCATCTTCGATGACCTGGGCATCACCATCGGCGATACAGTAGAAGCTGGCGGTCACCCGCAGGCTGTGAAGGCCATATACAACGGTGAGGCTGATGTTGCTTCAGCCTACTTCAGCGCACCGCTGCTGCCTGAAGGCTCTTGGACCGTAGATATGGCTCCAGATGTCCCCGATGAGGTCGTGGAGGAATGTGCCGTAAATGAGGATGGCAAGCTGTTCTGCGGTGGCTATCGCGTTCTGGACGCCCGCGCCGCCATCTCTGGGGAAGCACCAGATGTTGTTCAGAAAGTCCGGATCCTCGCACTTTCCAGCGAGATCCCGAACGACACGATGTCCTACTCACCGGATTTCCCCATGGATCTGCGCGAGACCATCAACACCGCGATCACAGAGTATGTTGCCTCTGACGCCTGCGCAGAAACGCTCTGCAATGAGAGCTTCTATGACTGGACGGGCACCGCTCCAATCTTCGACGAGAACTTTGACGGTATCCGCATCCTGATGGAAGCGCAGGGCATCACCCTGGAGAACATCGGCGAGTAAATCTTCTTAAACGCCAGAAAACTAGCCCCGGACATCTCTTTGTCCGGGGCTAGATCAATGGCGGGAAAAAGCCCTACTTTTTTACTTTCTGCTGTTGATGTTTTATGGTTTACTGCTCCTGGATCCAAGAACTGCGGAATCCCTTTCTAACAAGACGAGGGCTTGATTATTTTCGCCTCTACATGTGTGATCGCAGGGGTTATTTGTTAACCTCATATCATCATAATCACCTAAATTATCTATAAAATGGATGGGTGCAATCATTGAGCAATTATTCTTTCACAGCCATGTAACTCCTTTATTGAATATTTATTCAATCCGAAAGGAAGGTGTTCTACTCCCATGTTAGAAGTCAGGAACCTGACAAAGATCTATGAGGGCGGTGTCCTTGCATTGGATAACGTCAGTTTTAGCGTCGAGCAAGGAGAATTCCTGGCCGTTATCGGTTTGAGCGGATCAGGGAAATCAACCCTCTTACGGTGCATCAACCGTTTAGTAGAGCCGACAGAAGGGCAAATCCTATGGAACGGAGTTGACATCACCGAAGCGAGCCAGGACGAGCTGCTGCGCTATCGCAGAAAGATTGGGATGGTCTTTCAGCACTTCAATCTTGTCACTCGTTCGAAAGTACTCATAAATGTGTTAGCTGGCCGGTTAGGCTATGTAAACAGTGCCATGAGCCTCATTCACCGATTTCCGCAAAGCGATATCGACATGGCGTTTAAGCAAATGGAGCGCGTCGGTATTACCGACCAGGCTCACAAGCGTGCCGACGAATTAAGCGGCGGTCAGCAGCAGCGTGTCGGCATCGCTCGCGCCATGGTGCAGGAGCCGGAGATGATTTTAGCTGATGAACCCGTCGCCAGTCTCGATCCTGTCCTGGCACACTCCATCATGCAGCACCTTGATCAGATCAACAAGGAAGACGGTGCTACAGTACTCTGCAGCCTGCACTTCCTGGATTTGGTCCACGCGTACGCAGATCGCGCCATCGCCCTTAATGATGGCATTTTAATGTTCGATGGAACGCCGGAGGCGATCGACGACGAAAAATTCAAGGAAATCTACGGCAAAGAAGCCGAGCGAGTCGGGTAAGGGAGACCATCGTGAACAAACAAAGATCACTAATCAAATCCATCGGACTTGGGCTCGCCGTCCTTGTTGCTCTTATCGTTTATGCCTATGGCTTCAAGGTTACCAAAGTGAATTTCGCAGAAACAAGCTCAGAAGTGCGCTTGACACAATTAACCCGCATTCTCCGGGCACTGGCCCATCCCGATATCATAGAATTCGAACAAGACGAAACTGATATCGACGCACCGATCTACCTCCCCTGTCCTGAAGGCGGGGTTGACCTCCCCGAACCGGATAAGAGCGGACCATACCTGGTGACGGATGTCGCCTGTATCGAGTCGAAAGGAACCGTTACCGTTAACGGGTATCAACTGCCGCCAGGCTCAAAAGGTCCAATCAATTTCATCACCGCAAGTGGGGCAAAAATTCAGCTCGGAAATTTTAACGTAGATAGGGACGGCACATTTCAGGTCAGCGTGCAAATGACCACTCGCCAGCCGGTCGCCGAAGCGCAGTACATTCGGGCAACCGCACGTGTTCCAATTGGCGCGCCGAAACTTACGGGTACAGCCCTTGTAACCTGGGATAAGATCATCGAGACCGTTTTCCTAGCATTTCTAGCAACCACCTTCGGCACAATTTTGGCGATCCCAATCAGCTTTATCGCAGCCCGCAACCTGATGAGCGATGTTAAATATTCACTGACAAGCACCGCAATGACGATCATCGGCTGGCCGCTGGGTATTGGGCTGGGCTTCCTCATCACCCGCTGGCTCGGAACACTAAGCGGCTACCTCTCTACCAATAGCATGTTAAACCTCGGCGGCTTGGTCATTAGCCCCGTACTGGCTTTTGCCTTAATCCGCTGGGGATTACCCCGGGGAGAAACCGAATCCTCCGGGTTGGTCGTTCGAATTTCGCGGATATTTGTCTATTTCCTGAGTGCAGCGAGCGGAATCATCTTCCTGCAGCTGCTGGCGAAATCCGCTCTTTCTGCAGGCCAAGCCTTGATCGAACCACTTGGTTCGCTCGGATTTTTGGGGAGCTTTATTTCCCAGCTAGGTGATGTCCTCAATATTAGTACACCGGCGCTTATCGCCCTGGCAGGAGGCGCCGTCGTTGGAAGCCCACTAAGTTCCTTGGGGCAGAGGATCAGCGACCGTTACTCAGCAGGAAGTGTAAAGATAATCAATTATATTCTTTCGGCGGTCGCCGGAGCGCTCCTTTTCTTCCTGGTGGGAGCATTGATTCATTGGTTCTATCAGTTTGCCGATCCCCTGAAGGTATATCTATGGCCTGGAGGCACAGGTGCCCTGCTGGGAATATTGCTCGCCGCGCGGTCAAACCCAAAAGACTCGATTCCTATCGGCAGTACTCTTTACGCCATCACCAGAACGATTCTTAATTCAATCCGTTCCGTTGAACCCCTGGTTATGGTGATTGTTTTTGCAGTGTGGGTGGGTATCGGACCCTTCGCGGGTGTGCTGGCGCTTGGATTGCACACGATCGCGGCTTTAGCCAAATTGTATTCCGAGCAGGTAGAAAGCATCGTCTCGGGACCCTTGGAGGCAGTTCAGGCTACGGGCGCGAACCGACTGCAGACGATCGTTTATGCAGTCGTCCCGCAAATTATCCCACCCTACATCTCGTTTACCATGTACCGTTGGGACATCAATGTGCGCATGTCCACAATTATTGGTTTCGCCGGCGGCGGAGGCATCGGTTTCCTTCTGCAGCAGAACATCAACCTGCTTGATTACCGGGCTGCCAGCGCGCAGATGCTGGCCATCGCTGTCGTGGTGGCGAGCATGGATTTTGTTAGTTCAACATTGCGCAAGCGGTTTGTATAACAGCCTTAGACATGAGCTATGGAGGCCAGGAGTTTGTGCTATTAGGTTGCCGCTTTTAGAATCGTCCCCCAGAAGGGGACGATTCTTTGTTTCTGATGCTTCGAGACTTATCCACTTGCAGAGTTACGTGGGTTTTCCCCGATATTCTCTGGCTAAAGTAGTCAAATATCATGCTCGCATCAGGAAATAACCGAAGATGGTCAACGCTGATTTGATTGTTCAAGACTCAAGTGAGGGGGGGATTTTCCGCCGTATTCTTGCGCTTCAATTTAAACGCTACCCCCTTATGGAAGTGCAGGATTTATACAAACTTATTCATCAGGCATCTATGGGCAGTGAACATGCGGTTCAAGATCTGGATGGCACCCGCAACTTTCTCGAGCGTGAGGTGCATGGGTTAACTGAAGGTCCTGACGAACCCTTACAAGACATTATCTCTCCGGATGGTCGAATCGCCAGAATTAATCTTCGCCCTTACTGCGCATTGAATGCAAGCCTTGAAAAACTCTTTGAGGCATTCGTCCGTACGGCAAATGAATTCGAAGGCAGTACATTAAAGCTAAAACGGTATTGTTCCTATGCGGAGCTGTTGACGGGCGATGATTCATTTTCGTTTTCACACACTGACCTTCGAACATTTTTCGACCAAATGGAGGTTCAGGGATTTCATGCAGTTCATCACTCTGCTTCATACACTATGGCTTATCAGCCTGCATATCGAGTCGTCTTGCATGAATTTATGGATTTCCCATAATAACGCTCGGCTTGCAACGATGCTGGTAAAACCACTTCGTATCGATTTTAATTTTGACGGCTGAAGGAGATTGAAGTCTGGTATATAATCTTAGGCTAATAAGGACATTCTGAGATGGACCAACCGGTACTGGTATTGAATGCTAATTACGAACCGCTCAACGTCTGTTCGACGAAGCGTGCTATTGGTCTATACCTGACTGGTAAAGCTGAGATGCTTTTGAACGGTCGTGGCTATATTAGAACAGTTCGCCAGGACTATCCAAGACCATCGATCATGCGCCTGGGATATATGATTAAACGCCCTTACCCCCGTGTGCGGCTGACAAAGAAAGAGGTTTTTCGTCGGGATGCTCACACATGCCAATACTGCGGAGAGAACGGCAGCCACATGACCATCGATCACGTAATGCCCCGCCACCGCGGCGGGGAGTACAGATGGAACAATCTTGTAACTGCATGTCCGAAGTGCAATCTGAAGAAGGGTGGGCGGACCTTGCAGGCAGCAAACATGCACCTGAAGCGCGAGCCCGCTGAACCCCGAGCAACTGCGATCTACCTCTATGGCACATATTTAAAACAGAACGAAGAGTGGGAACCCTATCTAAGAGGCTGGTAACCTAGAGCGTTTCAAGAAGTGCCAGCAGTCCACCAGCCACTACCCCATGACCACCAGCCACCAATGGAATTGGTGATTCCATAATCGCAAGCGTAAGATTGCGGAGCGCTTTGTCTGAGATCTGGTTGGTCCAGCCAAGGTCGGCAGCAAAACGATCAGCAGCGCTCGGGTAGTTACCCCTTGAACCCATCCACACTCGAGTATCCCAGATAATGGCATCCGACATTTGGCTCAACCGGGCGAGGAAGACGCTGGGCTGTAATTCATTAACCATGTCGGCGATCAACGATCGCACCTCGCCTCGAGCCAATCGCTGACTCGCGACCATGCCCCGCTCTTCTGCATAGATCCGCGCCCAGATTTTTGTCCGCTCCTCCAATTCTCTCCAGACTGCTGAGGATGCTCTTCCAATGATAGATAAAGTGCTTGCTGGTGTTTGGAGAACGTGTCGCAGGTTTAAGATGCGATCCAGTAAAACTTTATCTGTGTCACGGAGAAAGTCGCTGCAATGCCTACCAATTCCTGGATGGCCATGCATTAGAAGCAAGTCCGTAGGTGTGTCTATATCCAGTCGAGAACTCGCAGACGGGGGCAATGCTCGTACATCGAAGTGTGCTTCCTGCTGCATCACCCATCCCAACGGATTATCACTAGGCAGTTGTGACTTAATATCTTCAATGACGCGGGCGTTGTTAAAGACTGCCCAATCGGATGAGAACAGGTTATTGACGACAGCAGTTGGTGTTCTCTGCTGCAGGATCTGCTCGAAGACTTGCTGCAGGTCATCTTCCGCCATCAGTGGCGCACTAGCACCGCCAAAATACGCGAGATGGTCTAGATCGTATTCTAAGATTGTCTCCGCTAATACGCCTCCAAAATGAAACGGATTCACGGATGATTGAATTTGCTCAAATCCCATTCCCTGCAACGCACGTCGATCCGCCTCTTCATGAGCAAGTAAGAAGCAAGGTCCAGCGAGAGGATTTACCTTAATTCGCTCGGCCAGATCACAAGCTGCAGCCATTCGGCCGGCAGCAACCCATGCTTCCGCCTCGGAGGAACCCTTGGGTGGCAGCATGAGCAGAACAGGGATTTTATCGTCCATTAATAATCAGCAGGAGCCAGTGGATGAAACGTCAGCTCTTGTAATATTTCCGTTATTTATTCTCGGTTTCGATGAGCCCAAGGGTTCCATCCCTGCGCCGATAAAGAATATTGACCTGATTGGTTACAATGTCGAGGAAAATAAAGAAATCCTCATGCCCCAGGAGCTGCATCTGCTCAACCGCCTCGCTCTCATCCATCGGGAGTAGGAAATGACGTTTTCGGCGAACGATCGTCTCTGAAGGAGTATCCTCCTCTTCAGCGCCCATCGGCTCATAAGAAGCAACATCTGCGGCTGATTTGCCATCCCCGCGGCTTCTCCAATGACGGCCTTTGTAGCGCTCAATCTGGCGATTGATTTTGTCCAACACAAGATCAACAGAGGCGAACATATCCTCCGTTCTTTCCTCTGCTCGAAGCACGACCCCTTTGCCCCGGATTGTCAATTGTGCAACCTGGCGATCCTTCGCGTTACGAGCGGTTTTCGCATACGTCAAGTCAACTTGGGCTTGGTCAATGACATCCAGATAGCGATCCAGCTTCGCAACTTTTTTCTCGATGTAATCACGCAACTTGTCGCTGAGATCCATGTTTTTGGCATTGATTTTAATTTGCATCGGCATTAATTACCCCTTTCAAGTCGTTGACGTCCACGAATTAGTATCTCATGCTCTTCCCACGGTTAAACAAAAAACCTGCACAACCCCCGCGTTGAGGAGGGCGATTGCACAGTTTTTCAACGTTGCCCCGGATGTCAATAAATCGTCGATTAGAATGACTGATTGATCTTGAAGAATGCGTGAGTCAGCCCGGAAAACTCCTTCTACATTTTGATGGCGTTCTTGACGGTCCAAGCCCACCTGCGACTGGGTCTCCCTCACCCGTTTAAGCGCGTTAGGGAATGAAGGCAACTTCAATTCTTTAGCGAATGAAGTAGTGATCAAGGTAACCTGATTATACCCTCTTTGCCGAAGCCGCACATCAGCCAGGGGAACCGGTACTACGCAGTCTGCTATCCATCCCGTTCGCTGGTAGGCACTGATCAACCAGGATGCCATTTCATTAGCAAGTGCTTGATCAGGTCGGTATTTCAGTCTTAATATTGCGGAACTTAGCGGTTTCCGGTAACAAGCAAAGGACCGGACGTGGACGCGATTTGGCCAATCCTCACATATTGAGCAGCTAACGCCCCTCTCGAGGGGAAAACCACAAGCAGGGCATGAGCGACCTTTAGGTGCGATGATGCGGTCATTGCATTCTTCACACCATACAGTGCCGGCCACACCGCATCCTGCACAATTTGGGGGAAAGATAAGATCGATGGTTAGCTTGAGCCAGTATTTAAACCCGCTCCGGCTCCATTGAGAAATGGGTCGCTTCACCGGGCACCCCTCCCCGAGTGAGCGGAAGCGCGTGTGGCGTTCCTAGAAGAGCCCCGCCAATGGCGAAGACAGCAGCAGCATCGCGGCCGGACCAAGCAGGATCAGCATGATCGAGGGGAAGATTAGCAGCGCAATAGGGAAAATCATTTTAATCGGCGCACGGTGAGCTTCCTCTTCCGCCATTTGCCGCCGGCGCACACGCATCTGATCAGATTGGATTCGGAGAACCTTCGCCATACTTACACCAAGCTGCTCAGATTGAATTACAGCTGCTACGAAACTCGTGAACTCCGCGACGTCGAGCCGATCAGCCATATCGCGCAATGCTTCCCTTCGTAATTTACCAAGACCGATCTCCTGAATTACCCGTCCGAATTCCAAAGAAAGTTCGTTTTCCCACTTCTGGTTCACCTTCCGCATCGCTGCATCAAAACCGAGTCCGGCTTCAACACATATCGTCAACAAGTCAAGCGCATCCGGAAGTGCACGGAAAACAGCTTTTTGCCTGGCCGAGATCTTGCTTGAAAGCCATAGATCTGGCATAAAATATCCGAGCGCCAAAAAGAGCGCCGAAATACCCAAACCTTGAAGCCAATTCCGCCCTGAGATCGAGAACACCAGGAATAGACCACCGCCCATTACAACTGCCAGGACGAAGCGCAGGGCGATGAAGAAAGCCGGGTCCATTTGCATGGGATTGCCAGCTTTTATGAGTTTTATCCGGGCAGATTCTAACGTCGCCTGCGGCGTGAAGCGGGAGGCGATCTCACCAATCTTATTAAAGATTGGAAGCATGATTCGTTCATAAAAGCGTTGAGATAGCTCGATCTCCTCGAGCGTCATCGACTCCTCGCGAACACTGTACTCCGCCAGGCGGCTGGAAATAGGGTCAGATGCTTGCGGCGCTCTTACCCCAACAACGACCAGGAAAACAGCCAGGACGAGGATGCCTACGATAAGTCCAATAGTCAATAAAGGCATTGTTTCGCTCCTTGTTCTCCCGTGGTGTTCATCGAGATATACCCTTCACTTTTAGATGTCGATATCGACGATTTTCTGCGTGGCAATAAAGCCAGTGACAACCATGATACCTGCGAGGACAATAAGTGGGATACCGCAGCTTCGTGTCTCGGGATTGAAGAACTGCATAATATATTCGCGGTTTATCAAGAAGAGTAAACCCATGAGTATGACAGGCATTGCCGAGATTACCCACGCTGTCGCACGCCCTTGAGCAGTTAGCGCGGCGATTTCACCTTTGATCCGTACCCGTTCTCTAATCGTGAACGAAATCGAATCGAGAATCTCGGCCAGGTTACCCCCGACCTCACGTTGAACATTAATGGCGGTGATCACTAGATCGAGGTCATCACTGTTGATTCGACGCAGAAGATGGTCGAGAGCTTCCTCCATCGGTATACCAAGCTGCATCTCCTGTACAACACGGTGGAATTCTTCGTTAATCGGTGGTGGAAGCTCGCGGCTGACAGCTTCCAGTGCCTGGAGGGTTGAGAATCCAGCTCGTAAGCCATTTACCGTCAAGTTGAGCATATCGCTTAACTGATTGTTAAATCTCTTCAGACGGCCTTTTTCCTGCGTTTTTACATACATCCGCGGCACAAAAGCCCCGGAGAGCATCCCAACAAAAGCGAAGATCATCGAACCGCTGCTGATGATAAACCCAAC
>Ga0315550_1000286_pt1 | contig 30594 bp, 28 predicted proteins | sample SalMarSW160190MG_2_FD_203100 | JGI IMG/M metagenome (GOLD analysis project Ga0315550, IMG submission 203100) | Salt marsh sediment microbial communities from the Plum Island Ecosystem LTER, Massachusetts, United States - Salt Marsh Sediment SW1601-90 ...
CATCCGCATCCTGCCCAACGCGCGGAAGGAAACGGACGCCCAGCCGGACTTCCGGGTCTACACCGAGGACCGCGTGGAGATCGGCGGCGGCTGGAACCGGGTCGGCAAGAACAGCGGCAACTCATACGTGTCGCTGACTTTCTCCGCTCCCGAGTTCGGTCCTGCGAAAATCTACGCCAACCTCGGGCGCGCCGCCGGGCAGGATGACCCGGCCGTGATGGCGATCCTCTGGAACCCGCGCAGCTAAGTCGCGGCGACACTTGGCCCCCGCGCTATCCGGCGCGGGGGCCTTTTACTGTGCTCGCTCACAATTACGTGTAAACACATTTAAAGTAAATCGTAATCATTATTAACGAATCGTTGACGGCCGCCTGCCATGGTTGAGCATCGACTTGACTATACACCGCAGGTGGGTTGATCGGCGCAGCAGCGCTGCCAGGGGGAGAAGCGCAACACAAAAGAGGGGCCAAATACGCTTGTGGCGTTGACTGCATCAACCGCCATCTCCTGCGGAGGAGATTTGGACGATGGCGGCAACGCATGGCTCTCCGACGTCCGGCAGATCGCGGCTAAGCGACTACGATTATGTACGGACCCTTACGCGGTCGCGGATCGCTTGGGAGTATCTCAGGCGACATCCCGACTATAGACGTGACTGGCACAGCTCAGCGCCACGACGGCCCCGACCGTTCCTCCTGAGTGACGGAACGGTCATGCTCCAGGCGCAGCGTCGCTTTAGGCGCGCTGAAGCCTGGGGCCTTTATGGCTTTCGCCGACCCCGATGATACCGCCGCCGAGGCGGACGTCTTTTGGAGGGTCGAGGACTATCGACGTGTGCTTTCCGCATACGTCCGCAGCCGACTTCGGCCTGGCTTTGGCAGCACCGTCTCACTTGGCAAGATCAACTGCCGCAAGACGGTCTTAAAGACGGTCGACGGCGTCCAATATTTGCTTTTGCGGGACCAGTGGCGGGTCGCGCAGGTCCGATGCGTCGGCGAAGACATTGGAACCGACCCGTTCGTATTGGAGGTTGTGGTCGATGGTTTTCCTAATGTGGAAAGCCGTCAGCGGCTCATTAAACGGTTCGCCGACCTCTGCCGCAATCGGCCTCCTAGCCGCCCGATAGGTGGCTGGACCGTCGAGGCAATGCGCGATCGCGACGCCTTGGCCGCGCTGGATCGGCGTAAGGAAGGGCACTCATACCGAGAGGTTGCCATCTTCCTTTATGGCGAAAAGGCGGTGCGGCGTGACTGGAACAACCCCGATCAGACCATGAAAAATCGCGCCATTCGCAGCGTCAAACGGGGCTTCCGGATGATGGAGGGCGGATACAGAACGCTGCTCACGTGACCGCATCGATGTCCACGGAGGGGTATCGTTCTCGCGAACCCGCTCGAACGATACTGCCGTCAAAGACTGCGCTGGCCCACGCTTCTTTCCGATAGAGCAAATTCGCCGAAGCCGGAGGAGCTATGACCGCGACTGATTCTCGAGCGGCGCACGACGGGCCTTTTCTTACGACGAAAGAAGCGGCCCACTTCTTGAAGCTACAGCCCAACACGCTGGAGAAAATGCGCGTCTATGGCGGCGGACCGCAATACCGAAAGCATGGGCGCCATGTCCGCTATCACATCGACGACCTGACGGCTTGGTCGGACATGCGGAAGAAGGATTCGACGTCCGATGTCTGAGCACCTCACGCGTGTCGAGATCGCATTCTACCCGGAACATCTGAACCACTGGCTGCGTTTTGGCGCGCCCGATGAACAGCACGATCTGGACCGCCGCCGCTCACTGGCGCTGTTCAGACCGGGCCGAGTTTTCGGCTACGTGCGTTGGCAAGCCAACGAATACGGCACCCAGGATTGGCGCTTCACCGTCGTCAAAACTGCCGAGCCTTCCTTGTTGCTGAGCCGTATCGAGGGTGTCCATCCAGGCGGTGAAGTCCTTCTGCTCGCGACCGGAAACACGAAAGTCAAGCGCGCATTTCTGCAGATCGACGCGCTCGAAGCGGCGGGTTTCGAGCCTGCTGACGTGTCGCCGGACTACTACCGCCACGTCCACAATCGGATCGCCGCCGGGCAGCCGATCCGACCCTATACGGAACCGCAGCATGCCGCGTATAGGGCGGCGCGGCGGGTAGCGTCATGAGGCGCGCGACCCTGCTTGTGACGGCCGTTCCGGTGCTCGCTTTGGGGCTGGCGTCGGTAGTCAGCCTACCGAAAAAGCTGATCTACAATGCTTCCGCAAGCGCGCCGCTGGGCCTGTATTGGCTCGACGACCAGCCCGTGAAACGAGGCGACTTCGTCCTCGTTCAGGTGCCAATGCGAATCCGCACGCTTGTCGCGGAACGGCGATATTTGCCCTCCGAAGTGCCGCTGATCAAGCGGGTCATCGGCGTCGAAGGCGATGAAATCTGCCGTGAAGCAACGCGCATCTCGATCAACGGGAAGACGGTTGCCGAAGCCCAAATACGCGACGGATTAGGGCGGCCGATGCCTGTCTGGCAAGGCTGCCACGTACTGGCAGGGGATCGTGTTTTCCTGCTTCAGGACCACCCGCACTCCTTCGATGGGCGCTATTTCGGTCCCGTTGATCGCCGGCTGATCATGGGACGGGCGACGCGGCTGCGGTTCCCTTTGCAGAAACGCGAGCAAAGCTGATCCAGCGTCCGGAAGGAGTTGGACGGGGGAAGGGTTCAAAGCGGCGGAGGGCAAGAGAAAAGGAACCGCGTCAATGACGCTTAAGTTCCTGTCTGCACATCTTTTTTTTGGCGCCAAGGCGGATTCAACGACTCCCCATTTCCACGTAACCCGTTGAGCAGACGAGACAATTCATGATGTTCCCTTGTTTCCGGCGTTTGCCGCGCTGATCTCGAAGCCATGGCTACAGACGGCGAAGACAGCTTCAAACCGAAGCTCGGCAAGATTCGGTCCCGCGGCGAGAGGAAGGCCAAGACCTATCTGCAGCGGGTGCTGCATGCGGCGAGTCTCTCCGGACCGGGCATTCGGCGCATGGGAGTCTCCGCGTTCAGCGGGTCCCAGATCGGGAGGGGCGGCGGATGGGGGACTGGCGCGGCGATGCGGCGCGGACGGGTGACCGGCCGGCGGCGGGTCATCGTCAAGACGCGGATCGTCAAGCTGCATGGGCAAGGGATCGGCGCGGCCAGAGCGCACCTCAAATATATCCAGCGCGACGGCGTCACCCGCGAGGGCGAACCCGGCCGGCTCTATGACGCGACGAGCGACGAGGCGGATGGCAAGGATTTTCTGGAGCGCAGCGACGGCGACCGCCATCAGTTCCGCTTCATCGTCTCGCCGGAGGACGGGGCCGAGCTTGACGACCTCAAGCCCTTCATGCGCGGCCTGATGGCCGAGATGGAACGCGACCTCGACACGCGCCTCGACTGGGTGGCGGTCGATCACTTCAACACCGACAATCCCCACAGCCATATCGTGCTGCGCGGCAAGGACGAGTTGGGCAAGGACCTGGTGATCGCGCGCGATTATATCTCCCACGGCATTCGCGAGCGGGCGAGCGAGCTTCTGACCCTGGAGCTGGGGCCGGTCAGCGAACAGCAAATCCAGCGGGGCTATGCCCGCGAGGTCGACCAGGAGCGGTTCACCCGCCTCGACCGCGAAATCCTCGGCCAGGCGGACAACGGCGTGGTCGATCTGCGCCGCGATCCCAAGGGTGACTTCCCCCGCTTCAAGCACACGCTGAAGATCGGGCGGCTGCAGAGGCTTGAACGCATGGGTCTCGCCGAACCGGTCGGGGCCAAACGCTGGCGGCTGGCGGCGGGGTTCGAAACCACGTTGCGCGACATGGGCACGCGGGGCGACATTATCCGGACGATGCATCGCGAGATGCGCGCGTCGGGCGTGGACCGCGCCGGCGCCGATCATGCGATCTTCGATTCGTCCCAGCCGAACGCGCGGATCGTCGGACGCGTTGTGGCGCGCGGGCTCTCCGACGAATTGAACGACCGCCACTATCTGATCGTCGACGGAACTGACGGGCGCACCCACTATGCGGAAGTGGGCGAACTGGCCGATCCGGGAGACTATGAACCGGGCGCGATCGTCGCCGTCGAAGGCAAGGCGGCTGAACCACGCCGTGCGGACCGGACCATCGCGGAAATCGCCGAGCAAAGCGGCGGTCTCTACAGCGAGGCGCTGCACCGTGCCGCCGATCCGCGCGCATCGAGCGAGTATGTTCGCGCCCATGTTCGGCGGCTGGAAGCCATGCGCCGGACCGGGGTCGCCGAGCGTTTAGCAGACGGTTCCTGGACGATCCCCGAGGATTTCCTCCACAAGGCCCGCGCCTTTGAGGAGCACAATCGGATGCGCCAGCCGGCGCGCCTCGTCCTGATGTCCAGCCTCGGCCTGGACCAGATGGCCGAAACCGAGGGCGCGACCTGGCTTGACCGTCAGCTCCTGGCGGAGCGGCCCGAGCCGCTGCGCCACGACGGTTTCGGACGGGAGGCGGAGGACGCCATCGAGCGCCGCCGCCGGTGGATCTTGAGCCAAGGACTGGCGAAGGAGCGCGATGGCCGGACCTTCTATCAGCGCAACCTTTTGACCGAGCTGCGCCGACGCGAGGTGAGCGCCGCCGCAGACCGGCTTTCGAAGGAACTGGGCAAGTCGTTCGCGGCGCCGCTCGACGGCGAGCGCATCGAGGGCGTCTATCGCCAGCCGGTCCGGCTCGCGAGCGGCAAGTTTGCCGTCATCGAGAAATCGAAGGAGTTTAACCTCGTGCCTTGGCGCCCTGTACTGGAGCGCCAGCGCGGCCAGATGGTCGGCGGTGTCGTGCGCGGATCATCGGTGTCGTTCAATTTTGGGAAGAAGCGGGGAATCGGGATCGGCTAACGTGGGTCCAAAACCGACCCTTTGCTGCCTTTGCGGCGTCCGCTGCCAGATGTCCGCCTCGATCCAATCGCCGCGCTTCGTTGAGAGAGCGAAGCGATGATATTGTTCAGGCGTCGCAAAAGGTCATCGTATGTGAGAATGTCCATCATATTGGCGTATTTGCGTTTGATGACCTCCAGGTCGAGCACCTGACTTTCTGACAGCGCTTGTTGGCTGCCCGGCAAGCGGTCCCGCCCCAGGATAATTATCGCCTTAGGATTGGTGATGCGGATTGGCATCGCGGACGGCAGTCGCGCTCCATATCGCTTGGACAAATCGCGCTCACCCGCGACGCCCCATTTTGAAAGGTGGAAGAGGTATTTCTCCGCCTGCATGATGCTCCCCGATAGTTCCCTCGCCGGAAGGCTGTTGTCCCGGTAGAGCGTCTTGCTCAAAATGACGTTGTCGAACGGCTTCTTAATCTCGATAACGTCTATGTTTCCGCTGGCATCGACGAGGCACAGGTCGATGTACCTCTTCTTTGTGCGGTTTGGCGACGAATAGAAATCCGCGACCCCGACATTTTGCAGAACGGCGATGTACTTCGGGAATATCAGGAGGATCACCTTCATGATCATCCTCTGCCAATCTCGCTCGGAATATGCGTCCGCATTCTCAAGCCATGCGGAAATTGTGTCGCGTAGATAGGCGAACTTGTCGATTTCCGCTTGGAGAAGCTGCTCCTGCTCAAGCGGCTTGTCGCTTACGGAGGACTTCCTCTTGCTCAAGTAGACTTCGTAGTTGTCCCTCGCGCTCTTCATGCCATCGAAGAACTCTCCGATGATGGTCTCAACCCGTGCACTTGCGTAGCGGTCGAGCTCCCCGGAATTGGGAAACCTGTCGAGCAATTCGCGGAAGACCTCTATCGGAATGCTGTCCTCACGGTCACCGCCTATGACGATCTCGGCGTCATCCTGCTTCACTTTGGCAATGCGCCGGAATATCCCGATGTTGCGTTCGGCGACAAAGAGCTTCCGTTCGAGCGTGATACCTTGATCCGCGATCAAGACGTCATTGGAGATTGCCAATTTGCGTCCAGCTATGCGGAAATATCCGCCTCTGCGAGTGGCGAAGCGAAAGCGGAAAACGGGTTCGCCGATCTCCTCGTCCTCCGTCTCGGCGGGCCCCGATATCAGGTCGCTTTCCGTAAAGGTGAATGCCCGGCTTAGGGTCACCTCGTGGTGAGTCTTCAGTTCGCTCAGAACCCAAGAGGCGCCTGTAAACTCCGGCTCATACTCCAATACCACGCTACGTTTATTGATGACAAAACGGATCATAGTTATTCTTCCGTCAGTTCTTGTCAGCCCACGCAATTAAATTTGCGCATTATGCCTGCAGGGCCATATCAATACGTGAACTGAATGGGAGCCTTCTGAAGCCGCTCGCAACGCGCTGTCGATGATCGCTGGGCGCAGAGCGGCACCTTATTCATTTCGCAGATAACGCCTGCTTGTGGCTACACGAAGACTCACGACGATCAGCCTGAACACCGCACGAACAGCTTCTCGGCACCGCCAAGGAACAACGCCTCAGGAGAAAACCCGCCGCTGGTGGCCGCAAGCCTAAGCTCTGACCCGTCTACGTCTTTGAGGTCGAACTGGACGGTCTCATTGATGGCGCCCGACTGGAGGTCCTGCCGGAAGCGGTCATACTCGACACGGTGGTTGAAGCTCATGACGACCGTGTCGTCGCGCAGCTCCCATCGGCCGGTGCGCCATGGCAGGAGGCCAACATCCTCGCTTGACGCGCGCCACCATTCGACCGTGCCGGCGCCGTCGCGCTCGAACAGGATCACACGCTCGTTGACGCAGTCGGACTGGCTGGCGGACCAGACACCGGTCAGCGCAGCGCGGTCACCGCCGGTTACCCGCCCAATCAGCCCTGCCGGCTGCGCCTGCGCAACACTTTCCGCAAGCGCCGCGTTATAGGTGGCGCGGATCTCGGCGATCTCCGCGGCGCGCTCGTTTGCGCGGGCTCGATCGGCCGCCTCCCGTTCGGCCTTTGCTGCGGCCAGCCGCGCATCCCGATCCGCAATGATCGCTGCGGTGGCATCATCAGCGCCGCCGGCGGCGACGGTGTTGCGGCGAATCCGAAGTTGATACGCGCCGGTAAACGAGGAGACCATTGCGTCGAGGACGCGGGCGTCGCCCATAACCCGGCCCTGCGCATCGGGCGCGCCATTGCCGACAATGATCCCGGCGACCTTGCGCTGGTTCGACGGATTGGCGCCGAGCGAGCGGCAGAGCTCGGCATAATGGTTCATGCCAGTGAGCGCGGCGGTTTCGATCAGGGCATCGTCGCGCAGTTGATCTCGATTTTCGAACAGAAGAACGATCTCGCCGAGCTCGTGGCATTTCGGGTCGCCGGGATTCAGAACATGGAGGGCGACATCGACGGGCTCGTCATAGACGAACCAGGCGGGTCCGCCGTCGAAGGTGCGCACCTCATAATCGGCGGCGGTCGCCTCGCTCGTGGCGAAAGACAGCATGGCTAGAGCCAGTACGGCGGACCAACAGGCAGGGCGAGCGAGAAACATGAGATCATCTTCCTGTTCTCCCCCTCGAATCCACATGTCGGGCCGATTTCGCGCGCCTTCATTGGCGTTCCTCCGCGTCGGTCCAACATCGTCCAACATCATATCGGATCTACGCCAAAAAAATAGCATCTGATGGTCTTGGGTCATAGTGGCCACGGCTGGACCATACTTCCTCTTGCTTCCTGACTTGGACCACACTGGAATTTACTTCATTGATTAAATACTGATTTCACCGCGATCTTTTGCCGACTTCAGTGAGCTTTTAGCTCCAAAAGCGGCAAGAGATCGATGACTCCAACCAAGCTCCTTATCGGCCAGATAGTAACCGTCTTCGCGATCGTCATCGGCGCGGTCTGGTTCGCGACGCAATGGGCGGCTGGACAGCTTGGTCATCAGCCGCGTCTCGGTCCGGCCTGGTTCGAGCTTGGGACCTATCCGGTCTATCTGCCCTGGCGCTTGTTCGAGTGGTGGTACGCCTACGAGGCCTATGCCCCATCGATTTTCAACCGGGCCGGCGCGATGGCGGCGGCGGGCGGCGTGCTCGGCGTTATCGTTGCCATCGCCGGGTCGCTCTGGCGGGCACGGCAGAACAGGCTGGTTACCACCTACGGCTCGTCGCGCTGGGCGTCGAAGACGGAAGTCGACAAGGCCGGCCTGTTCGAACCGGAGGGCGTGTTCCTCGGCACGCTGAAAGGCCGCTATCTGCGCCATGACGGGCCGGAGCATGTAATGTGCTTCGCGCCGACGCGTTCGGGCAAAGGCGTTGGACTCGTCATCCCGACGCTTTTGTCCTGGACGCACTCGACTGTTGTTCATGACATCAAAGGCGAGAACTGGCAACTCACCGCCGGCTGGCGTGCGAAGTTCTCCCATTGTTTGCTTTTCAATCCGACCGATCCGGCGAGCGCCAGATACAACCCACTCCTGGAAGTGCGCAAAGGCCGCAACGAGGTCCGCGACGTCCAGAACATCGCTGACATCCTGGTCGATCCGGAAGGCAGTCTGGAAAGGCGGAGTCACTGGGAGAAGACCGGTCATTCGCTGCTCGTTGGTGTGATCCTCCACATCCTTTACGCAGAAGAAGAAAAAACGCTCGCCCGCGTCGCCGCTTTCCTTTCCGACCCGTCACGCTCCTTCGAACGCACGCTGCGCGTGATGATGAGCACCAATCATCTTGGGACGGAGCAAAGCCCACAGGTGCATCCGGTTGTCGCGCAGTCTGCGCGGGAACTCCTGAACAAGAGTGAGAATGAGCGTTCCGGCGTGCTCTCGACCGCCATGTCCTTCCTCGGGCTCTATCGCGACCCGACCGTGGCGGAAACGACCAGTGACTGTGACTGGCGCATCGCCGACCTCATGGACGCGGATCGTCCGGTGTCGCTTTACCTCGTGATTCCACCTTCGGATCTATCGCGCACCAAACCGCTGGTACGTCTGGTGCTAAACCAGATCGGCCGGCGGCTGACCGAGCACCTGCAGGGAGAGGCTGACCATCGGCGGCGCCACCAGCTCCTGATGATGCTCGACGAATTCCCGGCGCTCGGGCGGCTCGACTTTTTCGAGTCTGCGCTTGCCTACAAGGCCGGTTACGGAATCCGCAGCTTCCTGATCGCGCAATCGCTCAACCAGATCTCCAAGGCCTATGGCGAGAACAACGCCATATTGGATAACTGCCATGTCCGGATCGCCTTCGCCTCCAACGATGAACGCACGGCGAAGCGCATCTCGGATTCACTTGGTACGGCGACGGAGCTGCGCGCGCAGCGCAACTATGCCGGCCACCGGCTTGCACCCTGGCTCGCCCATGTCATGGTCTCGCGGCAGGAGACCGCGCGGCAGCTCTTGACTCCCGGCGAGGTGATGCAGCTCCCGGCGGACGAGGAGATCGTGATGATCTCCGGTCAGGCGCCGATCCGGGCGAAGAAGCTCCGTTATTTCGAGGACACCAACTTCACGGGCCGGGTGTGCCCCCCTCCCGCGCTCGTCGCGGACGGTCCCTATATGGACCGTCCGCCCTCCCGCGCCGACGACTGGTCGGGACAGGTGCGCACACCCCACGCCGATCTCATCAAGCCCTGGTCCGAGCTCGTTTCCGGTGGTGAAGACGATGAAGGCAGCCTCAAGCGCCACCCCGCGCTGCCGGAAGAAGCGCCTGCGAAGCATCAGCCCGACCGGGCGCCGGATGCGGGGCTGGTCGATGACGAGTTCGATCCCGCCGATGCACGACGGATGGATGAGCTCACCCGTAATGCCGCAACCATCCGCCGCGCCCACGCCCTCAATAACGGAATGGGGGACCAGGCCGACGACGACCTGATCCCGAGCTTTTAGGGGAGGCGCTGATCATGAAACCCCGCCTCTGCGTCTATCTCTCCGATCAGGTCGATCAACGGCTCGGGATTGCGGCCCGGAGGCCGGGCGCGTCGAAGTCCGCCATCACCGATGCCGCGCTTGCCGCCTTCCTGTCGCCGGAGCGGGACGACCAGCGCGACGCGGCGATCATCCGGCGGCTTGATCATTTGTCGCGCCAGCTCGACCGGCTGGAACGCGACCAGACCATCGTCTCGGAAAGCCTGGCGCTCTTCATCCGCTACTACCTGACCATCACCCCGCCGCTGCCGGGTGTCGAGCAGGACGCCGCCCGCGCGCTCGGCAAGGAGCGGTTCGAGTTCTTCGTTGCCCAGCTCGGACGCCGGCTTGCCGGCGGCAAGACCATGATCCGCGACGTGCTCGAAGAGGTCGCGCCGAGCGAGGGCGATTTCTTCACCGAAGCCGAGATCGACGCGCTTCGCGCCGTGAAGCAGTCCACGTCTGCAAACGGCGATGCCAAGAACGGACGCGGCGGTTCAGAGGAAGCGACCCCAGAGGGAAATGGCAATGACTGACCGCTTCCACCCCACGACCCTTGATCGCCAGCGGACCATGCTGCGCACCGCCATGGGACCGGCCATCGCTTCCGCGCTGGCCGATCCCGCGGTCATCGAGGTGATGGTCAATCCCGACGGACGGCTCTGGCTCGACCGCCACGGCGACGGGCGCGTCGACACCGGCAATCAGCTTGGCGCCTCCGAAGCAGAGCGGATCATTCGGCTCGTGGCCAGCCATATCGGCCAGGAATGCCATGCGGAGCGGCCGGTCGTGTCGGCCGAACTGCCCGAGACCGGCGAGCGCTTCGAAGGCTTGCTTCCGCCGGTGGCGCCGTCGCCGTGCTTCGCGATCCGCAAGCCGGCGAAAGTGCTCTACCGGCTTTCCGACTACGTCGACGCCCAGATTATGACGCCGCTCCAGGCCAGGGCACTGGCCGAGGCTGTTGCGTCAGCCAAGAACATCGTCGTGGTCGGCGGCACCAGTTCGGGCAAGACCACTCTGGTTAACGCGCTCCTCGCCGAGGTTGCGATGGGCGGCGACAGGGTGATCCTGATCGAGGATACCCGCGAGCTGCACTGCGCGGCGGAGGATTGCGTCAGCCTACGGACAAAGCCCGGCGTCGCGGCGCTCGCCGATCTCGTGCGCTCGACCCTCCGTCTGCGCCCCGACCGGATCATCGTCGGCGAGGTCCGCGGTCCCGAAGCCCTCGACATGCTGAAAGCGTGGAACACCGGACATCCCGGCGGGATCACGACGCTGCACGCCAATTCCGCCCATACCGGGCTCTATCGCCTCGAACAGCTCATACAGGAAGCGGTTGTCACCGTGCCGCGGCGGCTGATCGCCGAGGCGATCGACATTGTCGTCTTCCTCAAGGGTCGCGGCTCTGGCCGCCGCGTCGAAACCGTCGCTGCCCTAAAAGGCCTGACCTCGGACGGCGACTACCGCCTGAAGCCGCTGACCCCGATCCAGCTTGTGCCCACGGTCCAATAAAGAAGGAGACTCGCATGAAACTCTATACCCCCGATCTTTGCTTCCGATTTCCTGCCCGGCAGACGGCATGTCTCGGTCTTTTGATCGGCATAGCCGTTGCCGGCGCCGATCCCGCCTATGCCGCCGGCTCCGGCATGCCTTGGGAGGCGCCGCTCACCGCGATCCTGGAATCCATCGAGGGTCCGGTCGCGCGGATCATCGCCGTCATCGTCATCGTCATCACCGGCCTGTCGCTTGCCTTCGGCGAGAGCTCGGGCGGCTTCCGGCGGCTGATCCAGATTGTCTTCGGACTCTCCATCGCCTTTGCCGCGACCAGCTTTTTCCTCTCCTTCTTCTCCTTCGGCGGCGGGGCGGTCATAGCATGAGCCGCGCCACGACAGGCATCGAGGGCTTCGATATCCCGCTGCACCGCGCGCTCACCGAGCCGATCCTGATGGGCGGGGCGCCGCGCTCGGTCGCCATCTTCAACGGCACGCTGGCGGCCGCTCTGGGACTCGGCCTCCAGCTCTGGCTGGCGGGCCTCGTCGTCTGGATCGTGGGGCACAGCGCCGCCGTCTACGCCGCCCGCAAGGACCCGTCCTTCATGGACGTGCTGGTCCGGCACATCCGCCACAAGGGGCATCTCACATGCTGAACCTGGCCGAATACCGCAAGCGCCCCGCGTTTCTCGCTGACTATCTGCCCTGGGCCTGCCTCGTCGCGCCCGGCGTCATCCTCAACAAGGACGGCAGCTTCCAGCGCTCGGCGCGCTTTCGCGGTCCCGACCTCGAAAGTGCCACAGAAGCCGAGCTCGTCGCGATCTGCGCCCGCATCAACAACGTGCTGCGCCGCTTCGGCTCCGGCTGGGCGCTGTTCTTCGAGGCTGAGCGCCACGCCGCCCGCGACTATCCGCGCTCTGACTTTCCCGACCCGGTGTCGCGGCTCGTGGATGAGGAACGGCGCGCCGCCTTCGAGCAGACGGGCGTCCTGTTCGAGAGCAGCTATGTCCTGACCTTCGTCTATCTGCCCCCTGCCGAAAACGTCGGTCGCGCCGAACAGATGTTCATTGAGAGCGCGGGTGAGAAGCGCGGGCTCGGCTATCGCGATCATCTCGACGCCTTCGTTCAGCAGACGGATCGGGCGCTCGACCTCCTCGGCCAACTCATGCCCGAGGTCGCGCCGCTCTCCGACGAGGAGACGCTGACCTATCTGCACAACTGCATCTCCAACAAACGGCACCCGATCGCCTGTCCGGAGGTCCCGGCCTATCTCGACGCGGTGCTGGTCGATACCTCTCTGACCGGCGGGCTGGCGCCGATGCTGGGCGATGCCCATCTGCGCACGTTGACCGTCCTCGGGTTTCCCGGCTCGACCACGCCAGGCCTCCTCGATGCGTTGAACCATCTCGGCTTCGAATATCGCTGGATGACGCGCTTCGTGCCGCTCGACAAGGCGGCGGCCGAAAAGGTGATCAAGCGCTATCGCCGGCAATGGTTCGCCAAGCGCAAATCGATCTCCGCGATCATCAAGGAAGTGCTGACCAACGAGCAGTCGGTGCTCGTCGATACCGACGCCGACAACAAGACCGCCGACGCCGACGCGGCGCTCCAGGAGCTTGGCGCCGATCTCGTCTCTTATGGCTATGTCACGACCACCTTCATTGTCTGGGACGAAGACGCCACCGCCGTTCGAGAGAAGGTGCGCGCGGCGCAGCGTATCATCGACGGGCGCGGCTTCGCGACCATCGAGGAAAGCGCCAATGCCGTCGAAGCCTGGCTGTCGTCCTTGCCTGGCCATGTCTACGCCAATGTCCGGCAGGCGCCGATCAATACACTCAATCTCGCGCATCTCATGCCGCTGTCGGCCATTTGGGCTGGGCCGGCACGCAACGAACATCTGGACGGGCCGCCGCTCCTCACGGTGCGGACCAATGGGACGACGCCGTTCCGGCTCGTGACGCATATCGGCGACGTCGGCCACACACTGGTCGTCGGTCCGACCGGCGCCGGCAAGTCGGTGCTTTTGTCGCTGATCGCGCTGCAGTTCCGGCGCTACCCGGACGCGCAGATCACCTTCTTCGACAAGGGTGGGTCGGCCCGTGCCGCCATTCTTGGCATGGGCGGTGATTTTTTCGACCTCGGCGCCGTGAAGGAGGGCATGAAGGACGCGCTCGCCTTCCAGCCGCTCGCCAAGATCGATCTGACGGCGGAGCGGTCCTTCGCTCAGGAGTGGGTGCTTGGGCTTCTCGCCCATGAGGGCCTTTCCATCACGCCGGAAGTCAAGGATGCGGTCTGGTCTGCGCTGTCGAATCTCGCCGCCGCGCCGCAGCCCGAACGCACCCTCACCGGTCTCGCGACGCTCCTACAGGTGACGGCGCTCCGGCAAGCGTTGCAGCCCTACACCCTCGAAGGTCCCTATGGCCGGCTGCTGGACGCCGATGACGACCGGCTCACGCTGAGCGCCGTTCAGTGTTTCGAGATGGAAGAGCTGATGCATGAGACCGGGGCAGTGCTTCCCGTGCTGACATATCTATTTCATCGGCTCGAAGCCCGCTTCGACGGACGGCCGTCGCTGCTGATCCTCGACGAAGCCTGGCTTTTCCTCGACAACCCGGCCTTCGCCGCGCGCATCCGCGAATGGCTGAAGACCCTCCGCAAGCAGAACGTCTCGGTCATCTTCGCGACACAAGGTTTGTCCGACATTGCCGGCAGTTCGATTGCGCCGGCGATCATTGAGAGCTGCCCGAGCCGTATCTTTCTGCCCAACGACCGGGCGGTCGAGCCCCAGGCCAAAGCGGTCTACGAGACCTTCGGACTCAATGATCGCCAGATCGAGATCGTCGCCCGCGCCGTGGAAAGGCGCGACTACTACTTCCAGTCACGCCAGGGCAATCGGCTGTTCGACCTCAGTCTCGGCGAAGTCGCGCTTGCCTTTACAGGCAGCAGCACCAAGCCCGATCACGCCCTGATGGACGAGCTCCTCGCCGCTCATGGCGAAGAAGAGTTTGCGGATAGCTGGTTGCGCGCCAAAGGCCTCGATTGGGCCGCGGAACTGATCGGCCCGAACCATCCGACACAAGAGGAGACGGAGAATGAGACGACCGTTTGAGGCGGCCGCCGTCCTAGCGCTCGCCGGTCTGATTGCCGCACCGCCGGCGTTTGCCGCCGAGGGCTGGCCACGGTGCTGGCGCGACGATGACTGTCCCGGCTTTTTCCTGAACGTGACCACCAGCCAGGGCGATGCGAAGGTTTCGGTCGGACGGGTCTGTGAAGGCCAGTGGCGTCATATTTGGGGCCGATCCGACGCCCGAAACACCATCCAGCAATGGCTTGAGGGCGACGCGGCCGGTGCGAGCGGATCGCTCTGCATCCCGCTCCATCCTGATGTCGATGAGATCCGCATCACTTCGATTGGCGGCCATTGCGGCGAGGACGGGTTTCCCGACATCGCCTGGGCCAACGAGCCCGGTGCCGATGCGGTGCTGCGGCGCGTCACTGGCGCGGTGGCTTCCGCAACGCTCGAAGGCTGTCATGCGCAGATTGGCAATCCGGAGATCGGCAAGGTCGCCTATGGCGGCGTCGCGCTCCGTTTCGCCGATAGCTATGTCCTCGGCGACAGTTACGCCGAGACGTACTTCTACGGCGTCTATGACGGCTTCGGGCCGAGTAGCGTCAAACCGTTCGGCGCGTCCGTCGCCGCCATCAGCCAATTCAACACCTACCACTACCGCATCGAGATCCTGGCGAATGGCCGGGACGGCTGGCGGTGGAGCGATCATGAGGAGAACAACCGATGAAACATCTCAAGACAAAGCTTCTTTCCGCCTGCGCCGCTTTGGCGCTCGGCCTGTCCGCCGTCACCATGACCATGACCGTCACGGCGCCGACGGCGCACGCGATCACGGTGTTCGACCCGGCCAACTACAGCCAGAACCTGCTTACCGCCGTTCGCTCGCTGCAGCAGATCAGCAATCAGATCCAGCAGCTCGCGAACGAGGCGCAGATGCTGGTCAATCAGGCGCAGAACCTGACGAGCCTACCGACCTCGGTCGCCGGCGACCTGCAAGCCTCGCTGCGCGCGGTCGATGCGCTGATCCTGAGCGCGCAGGGCATCGCCTACGATGTGTCCGCGATCGACGCTGAATACCGGCGACTGTTCCCCGAGGAATATGCCGCAACCGTTTCCAATTCGCAGATCATCCAGGACGCGCAAGTAGCGTGGCTGCTGGCCCGCGAAGGTTTCAGGCACAGCCTCCAAGTGCAGGCCGAAGTGGTCGGCCAGGTGCGCACCGACAGCGTCACGCTGGACCGTCTGATCGCCCAGAGCCAAGGGGCGGTCGGCAATCTCCAGGCGGCCCAGGCCGGCAATCAGCTCACCGCCCTTGCGGCTAAGCAATCGATGCAGCTCCAGAGCTTGCTTGCCGCATCGGCCCGCGCCGAAGCGCTCGAAAGCGCCCGCGCCATCGCCGCCCGCGAGCAGGCCCGCGCCCGCTTCGCCCGCTTCATGGGCGATGGCAGCAGCTACCGCCGTTAGGACTCGGGGACACGCGCAATGGATGATGTCGGCGTCATCGACCGGTTCACGGAGACTTTCGTCAACTACATCGATTCCGGCTTCGGGTTCCTCGGGCCTGACGTCGCGTTTCTGACGACGACCCTGATCGGCATCGACATCACGCTCGCCGGCCTGTTCTGGGCGCTTTCCGACGACAAGTCGGTCATCCCGGCGCTCATCAAGAAGGTGCTCTATGTTGGCGCCTTCGCCTTCATCCTGAACAACTTCTCCTTCCTCGCCGATGTCATCTTCGACAGCTTCGCCGGGCTCGGATTGCGGGCGAGCAATTCCGCGATCACCGCCGATGATCTCATGCGGCCGGGCTTTGTCGCCAATACCGGCTTCGTCGCCGCGGATCCGCTTTTGAGGGAAGTCGAGGACCTTCTCGGGCCGATCGCTTTTTTTGAGAACTTCGTCCTGATCGCGGTTCTGATGGTCGCCTGGATCATCGTGCTCTTGGCCTTCTTCATCCTGGCGATCCAGCTCTTCATCACCATTCTCGAGTTCAAGCTGACCACCTTGGCCGCCTTCATCCTTGTGCCCTTCGCGCTGTGGGGGAAGACGGCATTTCTTGCCGAGCGCGTGCTCGGCAATGTCGTGGCCGCCGGCATCAAGCTGATGGTGCTCGCCGTCATCGTCGGCATCGGCTCGACCCTGTTCGGTTCCTTCACCGCGTCTTTTGCGGGCGACGAGATCACCATCGAGCAGGCGCTCTCCACCGTCCTGGGCGCGCTGGCGATTTTCATGCTTGGCATCTTCGGCCCCGGCATTGCGGCCGGTCTCGTCTCCGGTGCGCCACAGCTCGGCGCCGGGGCCGCCGTGGGATCGGCGGCCGGGCTCGCCATCGGCGGTGCCGCCGCCGCCGGTGCGGCTGTTGGCGGTGCGCGCGCTCTTGGCGCAGGGGCGGGCGCGGCGACCCGAGCGGCATCCTCCATGGCGGGCGGGGCGAGCGGCGCGTACGGCCTGGCGCGGGCAACCTCTGGCGCGTCCGGCGCGGCAGGCGTTGCGGCAGGGGCGGCCGGCGTCGCCCGCGCCGGCGCCGGTGCTGTCGGTCAGGGCGTTCGCAGCGTTGCGGGACGCGCGACATCGGGCGTGCGCCAATCCTTTGCAGACGGTCAGCGCGGCGCTTTCACCGCGACCGGCGGCACGCGTCCCAGCGGCGGTGAGGCGTCGACCAGCGCTGCGGCCGCGGCAAACGGTGCGCCCGACTGGGCTCAGAAGCTGAGGCGAGAACAACGGCTGCGCGAAGGCGCGACCGTGACGGCCCACACGATCCGCGACGGCGACCGCCCGGCCTCCGGCGAGAACCCCAGATTGAGGGACGACGACTGATGTTCAAACGATCCACCTCGACGTACGGCCACACACCAGAACCGGAGACGCCTTATCAACGAGCGGCGCAAGTCTGGGACGAGCGCATCGGCTCGGCGCGCGTGCAGGCGCGGAATTGGCGGTTCATTGCGTTCGGCTGCCTGGCGCTCGCCATCGGCCTGTCCGGCGGGGTCGTCTGGCAGGCCGGACGCAGCACGATCACGCCTTATGTCGTCGAGATCGACACACTCGGGCAGACCCGCGCGGTCGGTCCGGCCATCGCCGCCTATGAGCCAACCGACGCCCAGATCGCCTACCATCTGGCGCGCTTCATCGAGAATGTCCGCTCGCTCTCGATCGACCCAATCGTCGTGCGCCAGAACTGGCTGCGCGCCTACGACTACGCCACCGACCGCGCCGCCAACACGCTGAACGACTACGCGCGCGAGAACGATCCGTTTTCGAGGGTCGGCCAGCGCACCGTAACCGTCGAGGTGACCAGCATCGTGCGCTCCTCGAGTGACAGCTTCGATGTGCGCTGGCGGGAGCAGTCCTTCGAGAACGGCACGCTCGCGGCGACCACGCGCTACACCGCTGTCCTTTCCATCATCCTGCAGCCGCCCCGCACCGAGGAGGCGCTCAGGAAGAACCCGCTCGGAATCTATGTCCACGCTCTCAATTGGAGTCGCGACCTCATCTCGGGAGATAACCCATGAAAAAGATACTCGTCGTTGCAGCGCCCTTGTTGCTCGCCGCCTGCGCCACAAAGCAATTGCCACCCGAGATCAGTTACGACGCAGAAGACTTCGATGCCGCGACGCTCGCTGCCGAGCCGCCGCGTCCCGTCGAGATCGTCACCATACCTGAGCCGTTGCCCCTGCCGGGTCAGCTGATGCCAGTGCCAAGGGAATCGCAGCCGCCTGCGGAGGACACGCGGCCACCGGAAGAGCGCGTCACGGACGCCAACACTGCCGCCGCGGTGGAGCCGAGCACGGACGGCTATATCAACGCGATCCAGGTCTATCCCTATACGGAAGGCGCACTCTACCAGCTCTATACCTCACCCGAGAACGTCAGCAACATCGCGCTCCAGCCAGGCGAGAAGATCGTCGCCGTCTCGGCCGGCGACACCGTTCGCTGGGTGATCGGCGACACGGTCAGCGGTTCCGGCGCGGCGGCGCAAGCCCACGTGCTGGTCAAACCCATCGCCGAAGGTCTGCGTACCAACCTCGTCATCATCACCGACCGGCGCGCCTATCACCTGGAGCTTACCAGCACGCCCGAAACCTATATGGCCTCGGTCTCCTGGCATTATCCGCGCGATGAGCTTCTGGCGCTCACGCGCCGCAATATCGCAGCCGAAGAAGCCGCCGACCGCGTAATCGACCGTGGGCTCGATATCGACCATTTGCGCTTCCGCTACGCCATCAGCGGCGACAATCCGCCATGGCGGCCGGTGCGGGTCTTCGACGACACCCACAAGGTCTATATCCAGTTCCCGGCGCGCCTCGATCAGGGCGAGGCGCCGCCGCTCTTCGTCGTCGGGCCAGACGGTGAGAACCAGCTCGTCAACTACCGGGTGCGTGGCCGCTACTACATCGTCGACCGGCTGTTTGCGGCTGCCGAGCTCCGGCTCGGCGAAGACCCGCAGCAGGTCGTGCGCATCACACGGACCGATGGCCGTCCCGCCGCGTCGGGCCGGTCGCGGACCGGCGACATCGAGGTCAGCCAGCACCGAATTCTGGACCGTGAGGACCGCTGATGACGCCGTCGCGCCCAGACGATCCGTCGATCCCCGATCCGTCGATCCCTGACTCGGCTGGGGCGAGCGCATCAAAGGTCGATCCCGAAGACCTGATGCTGCGCGCCGCGCCGCGTCCGGTCACGCGGATCAACCGGCGTGTGCTGATCGCGCTCTCCGGCACGGGACTGCTCCTGATCCTCGGCGCGACCATCTTCGCGCTCGATCCGCCGCGCCTGTTCGACCGCGACGACACCGGACGCGAGCTCTATCGGACCGAGAACAACCCGACGCCCGATGGGCTCGAAGCGCTGCCGCGCCGGTACAGCGACATCGCGCGACCGCCGGTCGAGCCCCGGATCGAATTAGGCCCGCCGCTGCCCGGCGATATTGGCCCGGCGGTCGTCAACGCCGAGCGGGAGTTGGGGATCGGGCCGACGCCAGACTTGCCGTTCCGTCCGAGCCCGGAAGATGACGCGGCACGCGCCGAGCGCATTCGGCAAGCGCGGCTCGCCCAGCAGGGCCGCGAGTCCGGGGTATTTTTCCAACTTACATCGAGGACGGCCGGTGTCGCTCAGGCAGACATCTCGGGAGCGGAAATACCCGCCGCGCCGGGAACGGCGCTGACCGACCGCAATCCCTTCGAGGTCGCCAGCAGGGGTGACGTAGGTGGCCCGCTGGAACTGGATCTCCAGAACGACCAGAACCTGCAAGGCCGTAAGCTCGACTTCCTCGACAGGCAAGTCGACGCCGATATCTACAATCCGCATGCGCTGCAGGATCCGGCTTCGCCCTACCAGGTGATGGCGGGGACCGTCGTCTCCGCCAGCCTCGTCACCGGCATCAACTCCGATCTGCCGGGCCGCGTCATCGCGCAGGTCACGGAGAATATCTACGACACGGTCTCTGGGACCTATCTTCTGATCCCGCAAGGCTCCCGCGTCATCGGAACCTATGACAGCGTCATCGCCTTCGGGCAAGACCGCGCCCTCGTGATTTGGCAGCGGATCATCATGCCGGATGGCTCGTCCGTCGTGATCGAGAACCTGCCGGCGACCGACGTGGCTGGTTATGCCGGGCTCGAGGACGAGGTCGATTTCCACACCTGGCGGCTTCTGAAGGGCATTGCGCTGTCCACGTTGCTCGGCGTCTCGACGGAGCTGACCTTCGGCGTTGAAGAAAGCGATCTCGTCGCGGCGATTCGCGAGTCCACTCAGGACAGCGCGAATCAGGTCGGCCAGCGCATCACCGAGCGCAACCTCAACATCCAACCCACCATCACCATCCGACCCGGTTGGCCATTGCGCATCATCATCAACAAGGACCTGGTGCTGCGGCCTTACCGCGACCTGGGAGTGATCCGATGACCTTGAAGCTCGACAAGCTCCCCGACCGCGAGAGCGTGAAGATCACTTTCTCGGCCGACGCCGATCTGAAGGCGGCGCTCAATGACTATGCCGAAATTTACCGGCGCGCCTACGGCCAGAAGGAGAGTGTCGCCGATCTCATACCGTTCATGTTGGACGCCTTCATGAACGCCGATCCCGGTTTCAAACGGGCGCGCAAGGAACTCCAAGACGCGCGCCCATCTTCCCCACCAACCCAAGCAAAGGAGACCTGAACGATGGCTACTATTGGAAGTTTTACCGCCGGCAAGGACGGCTATGTCGGCACGATCCGCACACTGACGGTCAACGTCAAAGCAAAGATCATCGCCAACGACAGCAAGAAGAGCGAAGGCGCGCCGGATTTCCGGGTCTATGCTGGGCGGGCCGAACTCGGCGCCGCCTGGAAGGCCCAGACCAACGGCGAGGAGCCGCGGGACTACTTGAGCGTCCAGCTCGACGACCCGAGCTTTCCCGAGCCGATCCGCGCTGCATTGTTCGAGGAGGATGGCGCGGCCTATCTAGTGTGGAATAGGCGGGAAGGGTGATGTTGGCTTGAACGAGGCGGGTCGCTGAAATGGCGCAAATACGGGCTATAAACGCCCGAGTCCTGCTAGTTTTATGAGACGGACAAATGAGCTGAGATCGCCTAGTGTTCGGCCAGAGCCAGCGAAGGGCCTAAACCAGGTTTGTCAATTGACAAGTGACAGGCGACGTTTTAGGGTTGTCTCATTATCCTGTCGTTTAAGCATCGGACGCCCAAGGCTGTCTACGATGGTCGGACGGCGCGGCGGGTGGCGTCGGAACATGTCCACAAACTCAGAGACATCCTGGCAGTGCTCGACCGAAGCATTGCGCCGGAAGATATGGATGTGCCAGGTACTCGGCTCCATCCGTTGAAAGGCGAACCGAAATGTCATTACGCTGTCTTGGTCTCAGGGGAGTGGCGGATGACCTTCCAGTTCGAAGACGGGCATGCGGTCGACGTTGACTACGTCGACTATCATTGATGAGGGTCGAAAGATGACGATGCAGAATCCTCCGCATCCAGGCGGCATCGTAAGACGACAGTGCCTCGAGCCGCTCGGCCTGTCCGTAACGAGGGCGGCCGAAGGATTGGGCGTCACCCGTCAGGCGCTGTCCGATCTAGTAAACGGGAATGCCGGCATCTCGGTCGAGATGGCGATCCGCTTGTCAAAGGCCTTCGGATCTACGCCCGAGACTTGGCTCGGGATGCAGATGGCCTATGACCTCTGGCAGGCGCGGGATCGCGCCGATGAAATCAGGGTTGAAAAGTTCGAAGCGGCTTAGACCGACGGAATTTTCGACTCGCTTATGGTAGTTGAGATGGCTGCAGTGCTTTGTTGGAGAAAGACAGTGACACATTCTGAATTGATAATCCTGCTTCTCCAAGGATAGCGACATGCCTTGCTGTCGAGGGAGCGAATTGTATCCTCAATGAGGTATAGCGATGATCTTAGAAATCTTAAGGAGGTGTATGCGACTGCTCGTCACCTTGATGTAAGTCCATTGGCGAAGGTGGTTGCGCAGATGGCTGGGCGACCACTGCTGACGGTCGGTTCTGGCGGATCTTATTCGACCGCAAGCTTTGCCGCCTTTCTGCATGAGTTCCACACTCGCGCTATCGCCCGCCCGGTAACCCCCCTGGAAATGATCAGCACGCCAGTTGGGGACGCAGGAGTGCTATGCTTCAGCGCTAGTGGGCGGAATCGAGACATTTGCACGAGTTTCAAGATAGCGGCGCAACGCGAAGTACGTCCCTTAGCTGCGCTCGTTATGGCCGACCAGTCACCTCTACATGATCTCGGACGGAGCTTTGGATATTCGGAAATAGCTTCTTATCCATCCGCCAATTTCAAAGACGGTTTCCTTGCTGTGGCTTCACTCATCGCGGCTGCGCTCTTGATAATGCGGGCATACAAAGTAGTGGTGGGAGATGGCACTCATCTGCCTGAGGATATTGAAGAGCTTATTGAAGGCACCACAGGCATCAAGGATCGGTCTCAGATCGCCGATATCGCCGAGCCTGCTGTGTCCATGCTGGCCGTCAGCGTCCTGCATACCGGGTCACTAAAGCCGGTAGCCGTAGATTTGGAGTCGCGGTTTGTAGAGGCTGCGCTTGGACATTTGCACACAGCAGATCTGCGCAATTTTGGGCACGGGCGCCATAACTGGTTTGCCAAACGAGGAGACGAGACAGGGGTTATTGCTTTTATTGGTGATGGTCAGACAAAGTTAGCCACTCGCACGTTTGATCTTCTTCCTAAAGCTTCGCCTCTAGGGAGATTCGACTTCTCAGGTCCTCGCGATACGCAAGCGCTCGCCGGCTTGATCGTTGGTCTCCACGTGGCAGAGGCAGCTGGGCGCGTTGTGGGTGTCGATCCAGCCAAACCTGGCGTACCTGAGTTCGGCCGCAAGCTCTATCGCCTGGGGCCTGGACCTTCACGGCGAAACTTGGATGAAGATCATTTTGAAATGGCCGTGCGCCGTAAAGCTCGGAACACAAACCTGGCTCAACAGGCTACTCGGGATAAATGGCGCACTTCCTACGAGGCAGCGTTGTCGCGCGTGGCCTCCGCGGAAATCGCTGGCATCGTGTTCGATTACGACGGGACGTTGTGCGACGCGCGCCACCGTTTCGAACAGTTATCGGATGAAGTTGCTGGGGCGCTGGCAAGGTTGGCGGAAGGCGGAGCACCAATCGGCGTGGCGACAGGTCGTGGAGGTTCTGCCGGCGAGGCACTTCGTTCGTCTCTACCAAAAACCCTCTGGGATCGATTCGTCGTCGGTTATTATAATGGCAGCGTTCTAGCACCCTTAGCTGACAAAGACGCGCCTGCTGTTGCTAGCACAGATGGATCCGTTGAGGATCTTCAGATCGCGCTGTCTCGCGAGCCGACCTTTGAAGGGCGCCGCTCTCGCAGCAACGCCTGGCAGATCACGGTTCACTTGGAGCCAGGCGACGATCCTCTCTATGCGGTTAGTGCCATGGAAGCGTTGTTGGAGCGTTGCGCCGTTAATGCTCGCGTGGCGCTGTCGAGCCACTCGATCGATATCATCCTTGGAGGTGCATCAAAGCTTAGAGTTGTTGAGGCGATCAGGGAGTCAGCCGGGGTCGATCGTACAACGGCTATACTGCGAATCGGCGACCGGGGGCGATGGCCCGGTAATGACGCTGAGCTTCTCGACGATCCATTGGGGCTGACTGTGGACGAGGCAAGCCCGAATCCGGAGGTCTGCTGGGCGTTGTCGCCGCCAGGAGTCCTGGGAGTGCAAGCGACGCTCTACTACCTGGCCCGATTGAACTGGAATGATGATCGCGGATGCTTGGATATCCGGCCAGGGCGACGGAAGGGAAACCTGTGAAGGACGAACTGGCAGAGAACTTATTGGCGAGAGTGTTGAACTGGACGGATGAGGAGAAAGCCCGTGAACGGGCGGCCCTTCAGGATTTCGCACGCTACAAATATGATGAGTATCAGCAGTTTTCCCCTGGCCGCCGCTTCATCGAGAGCCTGGCGCTCTGGCTCAGGCAATTCGAGACAGAGCAGGAGCGGCGTATCGCCTACGATTTTGTTCGTCAGCGGCTCATTTTCGTATCGAACGCTGAAATGCACCACCTCGTGGCGCTCGCGTTTCCTACAATTATTAGACCTGTTCTAATCGCGGCCGCAGCTTCCACTACAGGAGTGTCCCCTCTTCGGCCGAAAGCGGTTCTCGCGAGCGAAGCCTATCGAACGCATTTAAGGCGCACACTAGTGCTTGGGTTAAGTGACGGAGCACGCACGGACGTTTTTCGGCGTTTTAATCCAAGCGTTTCTAACGAACAGATTTGGCATGCGTACGACATTTCCGACGCGAAAGCCGCTGACATGGGCAAAGAACTTGAGAAGGATCTCAGCAGTCTGCTTGGGAGTAAACCGCCCAACGAAGAGGTTAGGTTCCGAACAGTTGTCCTGCTCGATGATTTCACGGCCAGCGGAAGAAGCTACGTTCGTTACGACGACAAGGAAGGGTGGGTTGGGAAGATACCCCGTATCCTTAAAACCCTAGAAGGTACAGACGGGCTTGGTCCCTTGGTGTCGGACGTTGATGTTCGGGTTATCGTTGTCATTTACGTCGCAGCTCTTCAAGCAATAGAACACATCAAGGCGCAGTTATCGAAGCTTCCTTTTGCGAAAGGGTCGGTTGAGTTGTGTGTCGTCCATGAACTCGATGGAAACACACCCCTCCACGATGAACGCGATGCGCTAATTTTGTCGCTTGCGAAGCAAGATAAATATTTTGATGCAGCTGCAAATGATAAACACGGAGAAAAACAGTTGGGATACGCTGACTGTCGTTTGCCAGTGATCTTGAGCCATAATACTCCAAACAACTCCATATTTCTTCTATGGGGCGAAGACCAATATAGATTTCGCGGTCTGTTTCCAAGAGTAAGTCGCCACCGGGAAGTCGGCTGACGATGCGAAATCCCTTTCGAATCCGTGCGTCCCAGCGCGCAGTGAGTGACGAACAGTTTGTACGTCTTTTTGCCGCAGGAGCGCTTGAACTACTCAGCGACACGGAAGAACCATGGTCTGGGCTGGTCTTTTTGCGCAGCGCACCGGGCGGCGGCAAAACGACCTTTCTTCGGCTGCTGACCCCGGGTCCGCTAAAGATCGCCTCGAAGCTCTCCGACGATTCAAACGCGAAGCCCACCTACGATGCTCTTTTCAAAGCCGGCGCGCTCGGCCCTGACGGCCCCTCCTTACTAGGTGTCATGGTCTCGTTCACAAATGAATACAGGGACCTCGACGAGTTAGAGCAGGTCCGGGGTGCGTTCCGGGCGCTCGTAAATGCGCGCGTGGTCCTGGCTACAGTTCGGGCGACGCTTGAGCGGTGTGATCGCTCCTTTCCAGAGGACCTAGATTACATTACGGCGCGATGGAGGCCTGTCCCTGGGGCGAGCATTCCGGCCGAGGCCAGCGGAAAGCAGTTATATGAATGGGCTTCAAATATCGAAAAAAGCGTCTATGACGCCTTAGACGAATTGGGAGCAGGATCAGCCACAGCTCCAAAAGCCCATTCTGGATTTGAAGCGCTGCACTGGTTCGCTGAAGCGGAGTTTTTCAGCCCTGCTGGTGCTATTGCCGTGAGACGCGTTCTTCTTTTAGATGACCTTCAGTTCCTAAGCGAGGAGCAACGGAAGTCTCTACGGGAGTCCCTTACGATCGGCCGGTTGGCCTGTGGCGTTTGGGTTGCGGAGCGATTGGAAGCGCTCGCGGAGGATGACCTATTATCAGAAGGTGCCCTAGAAGGGCGCGACTATAGTGGCACAATCCATCTCGAGGATCGCTGGCGTCGCCGGGGGGCACCGTTCGCGAAATTCGTCAGTCAGATTGCGGAACTGCGCGCTCGGCGAGCCGATGGCTTCGAAAATCGTGATTTTCTCTCTGCATTAGCGGAGGACCTTGATCCAGTTAGTTGGGAGCCGCGTTTTGCGGAAGCCGCTAGCACAATTGAGCAGCGCATCCTCGATCGCGGCGGTTTAAGTCCGAGATATAGTGAATGGTTGAACCAGGCGCGCGAACATAGAGGCAAGGCTCAGGAAAAGGCATTGGCGTGGCGAAGAGTGGAAATCCTTATAGAGCGGGATATTACAAGAAAACAAACGTCGTTCGAGTTTGATTCTTTGACTGAAGAAGAGCTTCGCGCGAAGGAAGACTCTGCGATTTCCGCTGCGGCCGAACTATTTCTTCATCATGAGTGTGGAGCACCCTTCTATTATGGGCGACAGAAGCTTGCAATGCTGGCGTCGTCGAACGTTGACCAATTTATTGAACTTGCTGGCGATCTGTTCGAAGAGATTTCAGCAAAGGCTGCGGGAAGGCGCGGTGACATCACAGCTCTCGGTGCGGATCGACAGCATGCAATACTGAAAAAAGCTGCCCAGAGGCGCTGGGAGGGAGTGCCGCGCCGCGTTGTGAGAGGGTATGAGGCGCGCCGGTTCTTGGAAGCAGTAGGGACGTTTTGTCAGATTCAAAGCTATCGTCCAACAGCTCCTTACGCACCCGGCGTGACTGGTTTCGCCATTACGATGAGTGAGCGTGAACAATTAATCAGAGTTGGGGGTGAAACGGGATCGCCCTTGGTCGATCTTCGCGGAATGTTGGCAGCCCTGGTGGCCCAGAATCTCTTGGAGCCAAAGCTCGATCATAAGAATAAGGGCAATCGATACCTCGTTTTCTACCTAAATCGTTTGGTGTGTGCCCGATTTGACCTTCCGTTGGGATATGGCGGGTGGCGAGAGAAGCCGCTTAAGGAGCTGGCTGACTGGATGGCTAAGGGCACAGGCGCAGTGAAAGAGAAAACCCTTGTCTGACGCTTCGCGTACTATGCGTTGGGACCCTTACGTATTGAGCCATGGCGGTGGCTTTGACACGTTTTGGCGGGAACACTTGGCGGAGCGACAACGTCGCCTTCTGCTGATCGTCGGACGGGGATTTGACTCGCGTGCTCTTGACGCCCCTAGCCGGATCATGGCTGCTGGCGGAGAAGGTGATCGTCGCGTTTGGCTACTCGCCTACGACATTGGGCAAACTGAATCCGCTGGTTGCGCCGCGCTGACATCACAGAACTTTGCTGGCCTTCAATCGCTCTTTGGTGCGGACGCAATAACGGAGTTACCCGTCCGGATTGGTGTTTCGGGCAACCGGAGTTTCACGTCGCGTAATGCGAAAGCGGCGGTGACCCGAATGGATGAGCTTGCGTCGTTCACCGATGTTGTTGTTGACGTAAGCGCCATGCCGCGGATGGTCGCCCTAACCGTCATCGCACAACTCATCGCGCTCCTGGATGGATACGCAGAGAGTAATGGCACACAAGTCAATCTTCACGTAGTGGCCGCCGAGAGCGTGGCGGCGGACCATACCAGCGGCCGCGGTAGCTTGAGCGAAACTGTCACCAATGTGGTTGGGTTCTCCGGACATCTTGACGCTCAGGCGACGGTAAATTTACCTCGTGTTTGGTTTCCGATCCTTGGTGAAGGGCAAGGCATTCGGCTGGAGCGGATCAGGCAAGAGGTTAACCCTGATGAAGTCTGTCCGGTGATACCCTTTCCCTCAAGAGAATCTCGCCGAGGTGACTTGATCATCGATGAATATAGGCAAGCATTATTTGAGGAATATCAGATAGAGCCAAGAAATATACTCCATGCTTGCGAATATAATCCATTTGAGGCTTATAGGGAAATATTTGGAGCTATCAACCGATACCGCGATGCTCTGAAGGAACTAGAGGGCTGCAAGGTCTTTGTATCGCCCTTGTCATCCAAGCTCCTTTCTGTAGGGGCTTTGCTTGCATGTTACGATCATCGTATGCAAGCAAGCGGAGAGGATCGGGTTTTCGTGGGGATGCCGTATCTGGAGTCGGTCTCGTACGCCGATCCTGTCGAGGGCACATCAACGGATATAGAGCTATACTCCATGTGGCTAAGGGGGGAATGGGAGACATGACGCGGGTGGACCTAATGTTAAAGCCCAGAGGTAAGGGGCCGACCTGCGTCGGCGTCGGCTTCGTCGCGGTTGATTTGGTCGAGACTGATGCAGACACCTTCGCTGCCGTAGGAGGATCTTGTGGGAATGTAATGGCGATCCTGGCTTGGCTGGGCTGGCATTCGGCACCTGTAGCCCGACTTGGTCGTGATTGGGCTGCGGACTATATTCGGCAAGACCTTAGTGCCGCAGGGGTGGATATCGAGCTCTTGACTGCGGAGGACCGGATACAATCACCGATCGTTATTCAGCGATTCATAGAGGATCGCTATGGTCAGCGATCGCATCGCTTCTCTTTGATGTGCCCAGAATGTGGAGGGTGGCTTCCGAGATATCGACCGTCGACCCTAAGGCAAGCAACTGACGTTATCGAGAAAAAATTGTTGCCCAAAGCGTTTTACTTTGACCGTGTGTCGCCTGCTGCTCTTAAGCTAGCTCGTTGGGCGCGGGATTGCGGTGCTATTATCGTTTTTGAGCCATCCTCCATCGGCGACGAACGCCAGTTCCAAAACGCTGTCGATACATGTCACGTTCTCAAATACTCGCATGTTCCACTGGGTCATGTAGTAGATCTCGGAGCAGTTAAAGCTCCGCCGATCATAATTGAAACTCTGGGTGCGGACGGATTGCGTTTTAGGTGGCGGTCGCGTTGGACAGAGCTTCCTGCGTTCAATGTACCACGCTTTCGAGACGCCGCAGGAGCGGGCGACTGGTGTACGGCAGGCCTAATCCACCGGCTCGTCGACAAAGGAGCGAATGCCCTAAATACTATGCACAAGCCACGCATATTAGAGGCCTTGCGCTTCGGGCAGGCATTGGCGGCTATAAATTGTGGATACGAAGGAGCCCGTGGTGCGATGATGGCGCTCACGCAAGAGCAGATGAACAATGCCTTGGTGCGGCTCTCGGAACCAGAAACAAAGCCGCTTATCGAGTTTAATGATGATGTTGAGTATACTCTCTACCCGCCGGAGAAAATTTGTGTGACGTGTAATGTAAACGAAGCGCGGGTGGCGAACCGCTCGCAAGAGGGCAGAGCGAGGAAATCAAACTCGCGTGCGTAGGGGACGATTCAGGCCAGAAAGACATTTGAAAAATTCGGATAAAGCAACTTCTTGCAATCGGTTCTTCCAAGATGTGCGGTCCGTAATCCCTTCGGCGGATTGTAACGGCCTACACCACCACTTGGAAAAGACTCCGTTGATATCGTTGGCTGCGGCCCCAAATTTGAACCTGCGGAGTCGATCCGACCGAGCCCAAATCAGGCTGCTTCGCCGGTCCTCAGCGTCTCATTGCCGGTCGCCGACGCCGATATCCGTTCAGTAATTCGATCAGCAGCCGACTTGATAGGGTCGTTTGCTAGATGGGCGTATCGCGCTGTCGTTTGTACCTGCGAATGTCCTAGCAGCTTACCGATCATTGAAAGGCCTTCGCCGACCGCGAGCCCCCCGCTGGCGAACGAATGCCGGAGGTCATGCAGCCTGACGCCATCCAGCTTGGCCGTCTTTCGGACGCGCCTCCAAGGGTGCTGAAGGTCTGTAAGACACCCCCCAGACTTCTTCCCCGTAATGACGAACTCGTTGTCTTCAAGCTTCTTGATCGCCTTGAGCCGGTTTACGACGGCCGAGCCGAGATGAACAGTCTTCGGACCGGTTTTGGAATCGGGCAGGCGAAGCTCCTTGGCATCGAGATCAACGTGGTTCCATTTGAGTGTCATGATCTCGTTCAGACGGCAGCCTGTCAGCATGAGCAGCCAGATCGCATCGATGGCCGATTGAGTCTCGGATTTTTCAGCCTCTGCCTTTCGTAGCGCTTCGCCAAGCCGCCTGTACTCTTCGTCGGACAAGAACCGTTCGCGTTTCTCTTCCTTGTATTTCGTGATATGGCGGCATGGGTTTGAGCCATCCGGGCGAAGCCCCCAAACTTCAGCAAGGTTGAACATTTTCGAGAGCACGCCGAGGGTGCGGTTAGCCTGGTAGGGTTTGTCGTGAAGTCCGTGATGGATCTTGGCGATATCGAAGCGTTCGATATCAATGACTTTTCGTGTGCCGATCTCCGGGTTGATAAACAGCTCCACCGACCGGCGGTATTCGCGTTCAGTGGTGGCCCGACATTGTGTCGGAACATAATCGTCGAGAAAGCGCTGGCCCAGTTCCTTCACGGTCGGCGATTGCCGCATCCGGGAATGCTCAGCGGAGGGGTCGTGACCTGCCTTCGCTTCGGCAATGATCCCCCGCGCCTTGGTTCTGGCTTGCTCGACGGTGATGGGACCATGAGTGCCGATCGTCATCTTGATCTGACGGCCACGACAGCGGCATTTGACGATGTAGGACTTTCGCCCGCTTGGGCGCACACGGACGCCAAAGCCCGACAGTGCAGAATCCCAATGCACAACATCGGACGCTTTCGGCTTCAGGGAATCGACAAGACGTTTGGTGAGTTTCGGCATGCTGCGGCTCCGGCTCGTATCCTGCGCTGATCCTTTCTGGGTACCATATGGGTACCACTTGGGGTCAAATTCGCGCTATGTGCCGCCAAGTATATCAAACCGGTGCAGCGAATATAACCCTTGTTAATCAGTGTATTATGAAGCGTCGGCCACTTCGATCCAACGTCGAGAAACGCTGCTTAAGCTATCTCATAACCTGAAGGTCGCAGGTTCAAATCCTGCCCCCGCAACCAATCCCCAGACATCCCAACCCGCCTCGATCGCGAGCTCCGCTCGCGGCTCGTCGTCCTCGGGCTTGCGTGCGCTTCGCGCCCG
>Ga0315550_1000287_pt1 | contig 30549 bp, 28 predicted proteins | sample SalMarSW160190MG_2_FD_203100 | JGI IMG/M metagenome (GOLD analysis project Ga0315550, IMG submission 203100) | Salt marsh sediment microbial communities from the Plum Island Ecosystem LTER, Massachusetts, United States - Salt Marsh Sediment SW1601-90 ...
TCATAGATACCTCATTTCTAACGATGTAATTACTAATAATCAGATAATTAAAAATCAAGGTGCAGGTATATCTGGTAACCCAACAAACTGCACAATAACGGACAATTTTGTTTTTGAAAACGCAGCATCTGGAATTTCAGTCGATTCAAATTGCATCGTTGCCCGAAATAACATAACATCAAATGGTCCAATAACTTCTGCGTTCCAAGGAGTGGGATTAGGGTTCAGAAATAACTGCACGATTATGGATAATTATATTTCAAAAAATAACCGTGGAATTTGGACCTATGATGGCAAAGGAAACATTATTACAGGAAACATGATAGCTTATAACAATAATGAGGGTATCCGATTTCAAGGTCCTGCCGAGAACAACCTAGTATACCATAACAATTTCATCGAGAACAACCATGGCGGCGCTCAAGCAACTGTTAATGACGTTTTTAATAGCCTATCCCCTAACGCATGGGATAACGGCATATCAGGCAATTACTGGAGCGACTATGCGTCCGCACCGTATTTTATTGCTGACAAAAACCAAGACAGTCATCCGCTTTCAAATCCAATTAAGTTCGCTCCTTTAGAGTTGCCTTCAATCCCACCGCTTGCGATAGAAGATACAACACCGCAGGATACGGATGGGACAGAGACGTCATCAGGTTTACCAGCACTACTCATCGCTTCGGTAGCTTTAGCAATCGTTTTGGCTAGTGTTGGCTTTGTGGTCTACTTCAAGAAACGCAAGCGCTCACCTGGAAACTTTCTGGAGTTTCGCTAACCTATCTTAAACCCGAGGAAAAAACCAACAGTGAAGCTTCCGATGAACGGGATAATCGCGATCAAACCGACAAGCCACGAAGCCGCCTGCCCAGCCCCACCAAGCCAGCCGCCGACCGCACTCCACAACGCGCCAAAGTTAATGTTTATAATGTCGCTTGCCCCGAGATAGAGCAGCCACGAAGATTCCTATCACGATAAGGAAGATTTTGGCGATTTTCTTCAGGGCGAAACCGACCACAAAGCCGCCGACGGTGCCTAGCCCAAGCTCATAAACAACAGGCGTTAAGACTTCACTCAAGCAGCCCACCGTCCGATGCTAAGGCACGCATACCTTAAATGCGTTTCCCAAAAACTGTTCAACACAAATACACGTCAACTGACCCCGCCTAAGGAGAATGCCAGTTCTCAATCATAGCCTCTGCTTCTGCACCATGTTTTTCCAGCCCGTAACGCCTCAACGGCTTGGTCAAATGCCTCTGCGACCTCGTCGAAGTCACATACAGCCTAGGCTCCAGTTCCCTCTTTACCGCAACCCGCACCTTTCGGGCGTCAGGGAATCTTTTGCCACACTTCTTGCAGCGAAAGCCTTGACCTTTACCCATAGACTCCAACCGCCTCCCACATTCAGGGCAAACAGGATTTTCCAGCATAAACCTCGGCGCAACCGTCAGAACCCTGATTTTTTCAAGATTTATCGTCAAACGCCTGCCCGCTGAAGGCTTCCGCACCGCGCCATAGACTTCTAAGCGGTCACCTACCATGAGTGTCCTCGCGACCTTGCGAAGAGCACCCGTCGGCTCGTAAGCGGCGCAGTCAACCTCGCTAGTCGCGTCCTTAACAGAAAAAACCACGTGCCGCAAAGGAACAATCCGCGGCTCCCGCGAAACCACCCCCTCAGCAACAACCGAGCTGTACGGCACCACCTGATTTAATGCTGCGACCCGTGTGAGGTGCGCGTCGGTGCCCTGATTCGAGCGGAAAATCAGCCACCTGCCCACGGGCTCCAACGGCTTAACCAATCCGAAGGCTTTCTGGACGGTTTCAGCGGTTTCGCCTCTTATCCCAAACAATATGGGGTCTGGACCCCGCGGCGTGATAACCACTCTGCCCTTCTCCGAATCCACGTTGTTAAACGTGTACGGCCTCGTCAACCTGTCCATTTCAAAAATAGACGCCTCATCCACCTTTCGCTTTACACCAAAGTTTTCTGGAACCCGATACGCGATTAACTCGTACGTGTAATCTTCCTCAAGGGTTCCGCCAACCGCCGCCAAAGCGCCGATTATGCCCCTGCAACTCTTAAAGCCTAAAGCTTCACCCCCAAACTTCGTGACAAGCCGTGTAGCCTCTTTCAAAGTTACGATGCCCGTAACGGCGTTTTTAGCGAAATCCTTAATCTCCTCGGGAATCGTCTCGTTCTGGAAAAAAACTATTCCCGGGTCTGTGCCCCTAAACGCCAAGTCAGAATGCTCCTCAACCAAGCCTATGGCAACTTCTTTTATTTTGCCTTCAAGCCCCGAGGCATGCTTGATTCTAAGGCACAAGGCGCCGTTGCCTCGTGTCTTCCACGGCACATTAGGGTTAAGCCTCACCAGACTGGGATAATCCAGAAACCTGACGCCCAGCCTTTCCAACTCCTCCACAAGAAGGGCTGTGACGTAGGTTGTGCAACCTTTCCTCGTAGAATCAGTATCATCCAATCCAATGTGCATTACTTGTTGATTCATCAACTGCAACCGTTCGCTCCGGCTGTAAAAGAAAGGTTGCGCGCAATAAAAAATATTACGTGTAAATCAGTTGCTTTGAACAGCCGCGGTTTCGAAAAAAATTGGCGCCATTTGGGTTTCCGTGATAATCATGGTCAGTTTAGCGTTGACTTTTCCGATTTCCTCGATTTTCTTGGTTATGATAAAAGACAATTCATCCATCGTGTCTGCTTTCACGCTGGCAATTATGTCGTAGACGCCCCACAGGTTATGCGCTTCTTCTACGCCTTCCACCTTCTTTAAGGCCTCTAACACGTTGAGTTCAGACCCTATCTCAGTGTTTAACAGGACATAAGCCATAGGCATTTTAAAACGCTCCATTCATGTTGTGGTGGTTGGATTAAGAGGCTCGGGTGCTCTCTCGCTCAAGGGGAATGTAAAAAGATATGGTGGGTTTCCAAACCCCATAATCCAACCGGCAAAAAACTGTGCGCATCCAATTATAGTAGGAGTTACTAATGCAGCTCGCCTCACTGTGTAGAACTCAACTTTGACTTTGAAGACTTCTCCCAACATCCCACTACCTCGACGACGCACAGCTTCATTTCAGCATTAAAAAATTTAAAAGTATGTGACTGCATGCGCACAGTCACATTTGACGGGCAAACCACATTTGCATAAAAGCGGCGCTTAGTTTTCGATTTTTAAGGAAAAAGAACTTAAGCGGTTATCTCTTTGCAATAATGGTTTCTGGCGTGAATATCCAACTCTTTCGCGTTATGAAAATTGCTGCCACACCAAGGGCACTTCAATTCTTCCACACCATCACCTAAAGTAAACTCCGCTTGGCGCTCTTTAAACATGTGTGATTGTGTTAAATTGACAACAAGAGCTTTTTAAGCGGCTAGCTGGCTAACCAACCGTTCTGTTAAGCGAGAACAAAAGAAAGGGAAATTTTAGCGGCTCTATCGTTCTTCTACGACAATCATTGTCAGCGTAGATCTCACTTTGTCAAGCCTGCGGATGCGCCAAGTTACTATCTCTTTCAGCTTGTCCATAGTGTCTGCCTTAACTCGTGCAACTATATCATAAACTCCGTAGACCGCAGAAGCTTCCTCGACGCCTTCGACTTTTTTAAGCTCCTTAAGCACATCTGACTCGGAACCTATCTCGGTGTTTATCAACACAAACGCTGTCGGCATGTAAATTCCTCAACTATTGATGTCTCACTGTGCATTAAAATATTTTTCTGAACCCTAAAAAAGCCCCATGAACCAAAGGTGCAGAAAACCCCAAAAAAGCCCCGTTTAATTACCAACACGAAGCCTCTCCACTTCATCGCGAGCAAGAACTGACACGGTAACAGATCTATCCAGTTTTTCTCTGCCAAAGTTAACCTTTACTTCGCCACTTTTCGCGTCTGAATAGAACGCAGTTAACGCCGCTGCCGCCCTGACTGCTTTTTCGGTTTTGGCTCCCTGAAGAACCGTTATCGGGCTGCCTACATCAGGAACTTCAAAGTAATAGTCGCTACGTCTCCTCTTAACGGTTAAAAGCTTGTTTTCCGCCTCGTTCCTCCCGACGATAATCTTGTTTCCGCCAAATCTGAAGTGCCGGCCAACCTTCAGCAAAGCCACATCCGCCATGGAGCAGCGTTTCTTATGCTGGAAAAGGTCTCTCAGCTTATCCGCGTACTCCTTATACGTGAGCAAGCACCCGCCTGCCGGACCAGGATAATCCTTTACGTTGAATTCCTCAGCAAGTTTAATCTGCGGCTTCCTTGACCTGCCCCGAATACTTAACAGCTTCTTTCTGTCAACTAAACCTTTCCTCTCAACAACCGTTTCAGGCAGCAACCGCGCAGACAACGGCCTCAAAATTTCACCTTTCAAGCCCGCCTCTTCCTCAATTAGCTTCATGGCTTTGAAATGCTGCGACATGGGCCTTTCATCGAGAACCTCGCCTGTGAAGATGAAAGAAGCACCCACTTCTTCAGCGCATTTCTTCGCCTTTTTAACAATGAATATTCGGCAGTCAATGCACGGGTTCATGTTCTTTCCATAGCCATGCTTGGGCTTCCGCACCATTTTCAAGTATTCATCGTCGGCGTTCACGACCTTAAGTGGCACACCCAGCTTCCCTGCGTCTTCACTTACGTCACAACCGCCTTTTTCGCAGAGGCAAAAAGGGCTAGCAAAGTTCAAGGCAACAACCTCAATGCCTTGGTTAAGAATCAGCTTAATGGCGAGGATGCTGTCTAAACCGCCAGAAAACAGAGCTAAAGCCTTCGTCTTTGTCATACAGCCAGTAAGCTATCCAACGCTTAAATAAGACTTTACCTACGACAAACATTCTTTTGATTAACATTGTACATAGACGCGCATTTTGGTCAGTGCGGTTCATATTTCTGGTATATTTGCAACGGTTACAACTCTGTCCCGTTTATTGTAAAGAGTTAAATAGCGCCTATTAGTTTGCCTATATTTCATCGAATATTAGGAGAAAAGAAAAATGCAATTGCCAAAATATAGAACATCTGCTACAATTGCTTTGTTACTGGCACTAACTGTCACATTAGTTGCTTTACCTGCTGCTAGCGCGCATGACCCCGCATGGAGTGTCCCTACGTGGACATACGCCTCTGTTACAAACAGCGTTATAGGCGTAAACCAAGGCACGACTATTGTCTTCTGGTGCAACGCAGTACCGCCGACAGCACAAGGTACTTACGGAGACAGATGGACCTTTGAGTTGGACATAACTCACCCAAATGGTGAAGTCGAAAAAATAACAGACCTCACCTCTGATCCTGTGGGAGGCTCATGGCAATCATACACGCCCACCGAAGTGGGTACGTACACCATTGTAGCCAAAATGGAGGGCAAAGTAATTGACGGCACCCCCAACGGGTTACCGCCTAACTTTGGTCCTTTCAGCTCAGGATACAATAATATGGGTGATACCTATGAATCCAGCCAAAGTGATCCGATAGAAATGGTGGTGCAAGAGGAACCAATACCGGTTTGGTCTGAGGCTCCTCTTCCATCAACGTTCTGGACGCGGCCAATAAACGATATGAGCAGAAACTGGAATGTGCTTGCTGGAAACTGGCTAGCTGGCTCAGCCCAAATGGTTGGCCCAACTACCAACTTCGGTTATGGCACAGGACCAGAGAGCGCTCACGTACTATGGGCAGCTCCTATGTGGTCTGGAGGCATAATGGATCAACGATACGGCGACACGGGCTACGAAACTGCACACTATGAAGGTCTAGGTTTCGTTCCACCAATAGTTCTTGACGGCAGAATCTACTACAACGTTCAATCATACCCAAGAGAAGGCTGGTACTGCCTCGACTTGTACACTGGTGAAACAATGTACTTCCGTAACACCACCGGTCCCGTAACTGGAGTAGGTGGAGGCTTCGCTTCAGCAGGAGCTATAACAGGCGGAGCACTGGCATTTGGTCAGATATACAACTATGAGTCACCTAACCAGCACGGAGGCTTCCCATACTTATGGAGCAAACCGGCGGGCTCAATTTTTGGTCCGGCGGCAGCTGGTGATTGGATGATGTTCGACGCTTACAGTGGTAACTACATCTGCAGCATAACCAATGTCCCCAGCTGGGTAACTGGCGGCGGCGGCTTCTTTGCTGACTACTCACAAGTCTACGGCAACGACGGAAGCATAACAGCCTACCACATTCAGAACTACGGAAACTCTTCGAATCCTAACAACTACCTGCAGATATGGAACACAAGCCAAGCAATATGGTACAAGCCATCCTTTGCAAGCAACGACTACTGGATGTGGAGACCCATACTAAATGCCACATTCGACGGCAACAACGGCTACTCACTGAACGTTTCAATACCAGCTGACATCTCTGGCACCATCTACGCTGTTAATGAAGGCGACCAGATAATCGGCGGATCAGCAGGAGTAAACACACCTGGCATGGATGTCGTTCAGGGCAATCTGTGGGCTTTGAACCTAGACCCTGGCACACAAGACAATCCTAAGACTGTCGGAGCAAAATTGTGGAACAGACAATTCACACCACCAGAAACCACATACACATCGGCTTCATCATTCAACATCTTCACCAGCGGATCAATGACCGGACCAAAAGTAGACATACAAGACGGCGTCTTCCTATTTTCGGAGTCACTGTCGAGAAACTGGTGGTGCTACAGCCTAGACACAATGCAGTTAATGTGGAAGACAGCGAACCCTGAAACCCAAATGGCTTTCTACGGAATGTCCAGCAACATCTACGAAGGCATGCTCTTATCATGCGGCTACGGCGGAGTACTATACGCCTATGATATACAGTCTGGAGACCTCTTATGGAACTACACTGCTGCTCAGTACGGCTACGAATCTCCCTACGGCAACTACCCAATCGGCATCGCATGCATTGCTGACGGCAAAATCTACCTGACCTCAAGTGAACACTCGCCAACTCAACCGTTATGGCGTGGTTCATACCTACGCTGCGTCAACGCTTCAAACGGAGTTGAACTATGGAAAATCAACAACTGGGGCATGGGCATGGGACCAGGCAGCGGCGCAGTTGTCGCCGACGGCTTCATTGTAAGCCTTAACGCGTACGACAACCGCATATACTGCTACGGTAAAGGCGATAGCGCTACAACAGTTTCAGCAGCACCCGAAGTTTCAGTCTACGGAGACAACGTATTAATCACAGGCACAGTCACTGACGATTCTGACTCTGGCAGCCGCGACATAAACGGAAACTTGGCCGTACCACTCAAAGGAACTCCAGCGATATCTGACAAAAGCATGGAAGCATGGATGGAATACCTGTTCATGGACCAAGGAATGCCAAAAGACGCAACTGGCGTTCCAGTCAAGCTGGAAACATTGGATCCTAACGGCAACTTCTACGAAATCGGCAACGCAACCAGCGACGCAAGCGGCAACTACGCTTGTGCGTTCACACCAGACGTTCCTGGAACATACACTATCATCGCCACGTTCGAAGGCTCTAACTCTTACTATGGCTCGTACGCTGAAACCTTCATAAACGTTGCAGAAGCACCTCAAGCATCTCCGACACCGACACCTCCAGCACCATCAATGGCTGACACATACTTCCTGCCAGCAACAATCGGCATAATCATAGCAATCATCGCAGGTGTAGCAGTGATCGTGCTTATGCTTAGAAAGCGATAAGCAAAACAAGACAGAACTCTCTACCCTTTCTTTTTTTGTTTTTATTCTTAAGAGCTTAGAGGATTCTACACTTTCCTCTGTCGGAACGCGTTCCGAAAAAATTGTCATCGCATAATTTTTACATTCTTTCCCAGACAGATACCCTTAAGACAAACCTGTCATCTTTATTTGAAAAAGGGTCCGTGGCGCAGCACGGATAATTGGCTAGGCGCCACACGATGACGCTTAGACAACACGGATAGCGCGTCAGCCTTCTAAGCTGAAAGTCCTGGGTTCAAATCCCAGCGGACCCGCCATTTTCAAATTTAACCTTGGATCTTTGACCATTGAAGGTTTTGAAGCCGTCTAGAAAACTTTGCCTTTGTTTTTTGTTTGTCAAATTTTTTTGAGTCAAAAAATCTTTACAAAAAACGATTTATTCCATGAGTTAGAGGTTAGTGTGAGCTGAAGGGCTCTGGATTAAGATAATGATATTCCCCTCCCGAAAAAAATGTCATTTCTTTCTCCTTTATTCGATTCTGTCCAGAGCCCTCAGCAAACCCAACAGCAATGCTCCGTTGACTAACAGTTTTGGAACGTAGAGAAAACTTTGGTCAAATAAAACAGCAGTAAGGTAGCTGGGACAGAACTTCACTCTATATTAATATTTAATTCTATGTTAGAATTAAGTTGTAAGGTAATATCGCTTGTCTTTTGTCTTTTTCACTATAGCAAACAAACCGCCAGCGATGTAATTTAACCAGTTTTTTTCCTGCATATCTAAATTGGCTTCTTGGGCAGTTACAGCTTTTTCTCTTGAAGTAGCGCCAATTGCTGAGAGTTTTGCAATAATGCTTTGTTGCGTTGCATAAAGAGTTCCTGAAGCTACCTGCATGATCCAATCTCTCCCATTTGATACATCAATATTTGCAATAAAATAGACAATAATTTGATACGCTCTGTAAATATTCGCTACCAGAAGTCTATCTATTACAATTATAGTATAGTGAATCAAGTATTTAAGGCAATTTTGCTTTTAGCAAACACTCCTTGAGGCATTAGGTCACTTTCACTAAAAACTTGGAAAAAGACCACTATGGAGCAATTTTGGAGCTTAGAGAAAACTTTACTGAAAAAATGCAGGGTCATAACAAAAGCTAAAGGTTAGTTTAACGTATACTATGTGGTACTGTTATGAAGAAAACAATATTAGAACTAACAGTAACCTGGGCTCTTTTATCCTCATTGTTAGTTGGAACTCAAATGGTTAGCTTGACAGATGCAAACCCAAATTTCATGAAAGGTCATTACTGTAACATAACAATACAGTCTCCACAAAATACGATACATTACACAGAAACGCTCTTTTTGAATTTCACCGTAAAAACGCATTGGAACGTTCCCCCTTTATACTTTTACTTCTACAGTCTAGATGGACAAGACTTGCAGTCAAGTGTTAAAATTGAAGATGTTCAGATTGCCAAAGAAGAAAACATAACAGATGACACCAGTGTACCCTACATTGAGACTACCCTTAGAGGGCAGGTAGAGCTGCCTTGGCTGACCACTGGACAGCACAGCATAAAGGTTTTCGCGGGTTATTTTATTAATGAAACAATTCACCACGCAAACATAGACCCTTATTCTGCAAATGCTAACTTCATTGTTAACACTGGAACTGCATCACCGTCTCCCGCTCCTTCACCAGAATCCACTCTAAGCTCAGACCCAAATTTCGGTTCCTATACTGGTTTAGCTTTATTGATTGTTGTTGCTGTGTTTGTCGGTCTTCTACTTGTCTACTCCAAGAAACGCAAACACTAGAAACTTCACTGAAGAACGGTCCGCTTGATTTTCCATTTACGCGAGAAACCCATTTGACAACATTCTATAAACTGAGATTTAAGCCTCTTTCAATGCATTTTCTGGATTGCAGTCATTGTTTTAGGCGGTTTAGAATAAAATGTAGCTAGCCCAACAAGCAGCGTCATGAACCCTTGAACTAAAATAATAATTTTCAGATGCTGCGGTATCAGGTAAGTGACATCATTAATCGTTATGGAAAATTGAAAGAACCCCACTATCTCAAGAAGACCAACGGTAATTAAACCCGCCCCAAAAAATTTCTTGTAAGCGGAAAACCTCACGGATAGAAACTTGCCAGCGTAGAGAATAGCCAAAGGCACCACCAACGTGATTATCATAGCTGAAACAACAGCGACGGATGCTGAAGACATTCTTTTTCTTCACTCTCCCTTATTATGGCACCTGCGCGCTTTATTATTTTTTGCCGCGAACCTCCTTATTGCTTATCAGGTAATTTTGTCCCGTGGAAACTTTGGTTGCTCAGCCGGTTAATGTTAGTCAAAACTGCTTCATGAAAACATGGGGCGTCAGCTTCATAAACTAAACATGTTGAGTTCAAACGTCAGGGGACCCCGCATTTTCCAGCTTTAAACGAAATATAAAAAAGGACTTTTTCAACACTCTATAAGAAAAGAATGAACCAGACGGTGATTTTGATGAAACGGAAGGATTACCTGCAGAATCCAGTGAAGCACATAAAAATAAACGCGTTACGCCCAAAGCGAAAACCCCTAGTGGACACGCTGTGGAGTTGCGGCGACTGGAATCCTGTGGTTTCAAGCCTGCCACTGCGTCCGAGACGCGCTTAAGGAAAAGAACGGCGAATGACGCAACGCTAAAGTTAATTACGGAGAATCCCGTGTTTGATGGAGTAGACTGGAGCCCGGTGGTGTAGCGGTCAAGCATAGGGGCCTCTGGAGCCCTCGACGAGAGTTCGAATCTCTCCCGGGCTACCAATCATAATTCATGCAATGAGGTGAAAAGTATGGCTGACTTGAAAGATTGCCCGTATGGTCAAGACATAAAAGACGACTGCAAAACATGTGATTACGGCAAAACGTACCATTTTGATGCCGCTACTGGACAATGTGTTAAGCGATAATTTTTCGCTGAGGCATGTTTTGACTTTTTTAAGGGAACACTGGAGCCATTGACGAAAGTTCGAATCCCTCCTTGGTTACCAACGCGTTTTTATTCCCTGCTGAAACAAGGTATGCAGGTGAAAGAACATGAAACCTAAAGTTAAGAAACCCACGGAAAAAGAACGGCAAGAAGCCGAGTCGTGGCCAACCTGGGAAAAAGAGGAATCCAAGTTCCCCTGGGAATACGACGTGCAGGAAACATGCCTCATTCTAGAGGGAAACGCGGTTATCCACACGCCTGAAGGAAAAGTCGAGTTCGGCGAAGGCGACTACGTGGTTTTCCCCAAAGGCCTCGCATGCACCTGGGAGATTAAAAAGAAAATCCGAAAACACTACAACTTCGGCTAAGGATCACCCGTCAACCTGAACCGTAACAGGTTCCAACCCAGCTTCGCCGAATCGGGGAAAAGCCTAACCGCCGAACCGCCATTTTTCTTCGTTTCCGTCCACTCCACTCCGACTTCCGCCACGGGAAACCCCCGTTTTCTACACCGCAGGATCATTTCTGTGTCAAAGAAAAAACCGTCCGATTTAGTCTCGGCTAATAAAACCTCTGCGACTTCGCGGGTCATGGCTTTGAAGCCGCATTGATGGTCGTGTATGCCATCGTGAAAGAGCAGTCTCACCGCCAGGTTATACGTTAAGCTGAACAGTGTTCGGGAGATGCTCCGCTGCACCCTGGAAGTTTTGACGTGTCGGGATCCGATGGCCAGTCCCCTGTTAGCCTGAGCAAGCTTCACTATCTGCGGCAGGTGGCTGAGGCTTGTTGCCAAGTCAACATCCATGAAAACGATAACGTCGCCGTTGGCTGAGTGAACCGCGCTTCTGATGGCTTTGCCCTTGCCCAGCCGGACGGGTGAGTGCATTAAATTAAGATGGGAATTACTTTCTGCCAGGGCAGCCACGATGGTTTCTGTGCCGTCGGTGCTTCCGTCTTCAGCCACGATGATTTCGTAAGAATCAGAGAAGGAACTGACCGCATTTTGAACTTCCCGTATGTTTTTTTCAATTCGCGAAGCCTCGTTGTAAGCAGGCAGTATGATTGAGATTTCCTTTTTAGGCACGAATCGACTTTCTCCCGACAAGACACCATTGCACGGCTTAATCATAAATTATTTTGCCTTACACGCAAGCACGCCAAGCGCTGTTTTCACCTTTTTTTCAGAAATTCTTTTTGGCGCCTTCTGAATGAAACATTAAAAAGTCAACCCTGTAACATGATAAATCAGCATCGTGTGGAGTGCTCAATAAGTGGATCTTCGCCTGTGGCTCAAGAACGGTTTCAATAAGTGGCGGTTAGCGTTGCTGATTTTCAGTGTTGTCTACGCGTTTTTTTTGCTGCTTGAGCTTGGTTACATGACGCTGCAGTGGGATGAAATGTCGCATCTGTATGGGGGATTGCTTCTGTCCAGGGGGCAAACGCAGTCTTACCTGACGCTGTACGGGTATTATCCGCCGCTTTACGACCTGTTGACGACAGGTTTCTATCTGGTTCTCGGTGCGGGCGCCACCTCGGGCAGATTAACTGCCGTGATGTTTTCCCTGCTTTCAATCTGGGTGACGTTTGAGTTTGCCAAGCGCACGTATGGTCCGAAGGTTGCCTTGGTGTCTGCCATGATGCTTGGGGTGATGCCTGGGTTTTTCTGGCTTTCACGAGTGGCTATGTTGGAGACGATGCTGATTTTCTTCTTCACCCTAACGCTTTTCTTTTTCTTCACGTGGCTAAACAAACATAACGACAAAGCGTTTTACCTGAGCTGCCTCGCCTTGGGCATTGGTTTTCTCGCCAAGTACCAGATAATTGTGGCAGGCGTCGTGATGATTGCGGGCATCCTGTGGTTGGGCAGGGATAAGCTGAAGCGGAGATTCACCAAGTTCCTGCTTGTGCCCTTGATTGCTGTTGCGGTGGTGGTGCCTTGGCTTGTCGTGCTCTATCAAACGAGTGGTGTTAGTGATTTCGGAACGTTGTTTTATGTCATACAGGAAGGCGGGCAGGACAGGGCTGCGTACAGCGCTCGGTTTCCTGCACCTGTATTCTACTTGGTTGAGATGACTTGGCCGTTCAATGACATCCCAGTTCATCCTGTTTCGCTGCCGCTTTACGTTTTGGGCTTGGCGGGATTGGGGTTGTTTGCGTGGCGACGGAAACCTGAAGACAAGTTCTTGCTCGCTTGGTTTGCCGTAGTTTATGTTTTCTTCACGTTTATTCCTAACAAGCAGTGGCGGTACATAACACCTGTTTTTCCTGTTTTAGCCATATCCGCTGCAAGCCTTGTCCTGTTTCTTTATGATAAAATAAGGGTTTGGAAGCCTAAACAGGTAAGCAGTGGTGGATACAAGAAAATTGCGGGTGCGCTTCTCGTTGTTCTTGTGGCGGCGGCTGTCGCTTACAGCAGTTATAATGCGTATCAGATGACAATTAGAGATCAATTTCACATTCCAATTGAAGAAACCACCAAGTACATAGCTAGTCACATGAGCTTAAACGAGTCGGCGGTGATTGTTTGCGCTTACAACCTTTTCAACCAAGACATGTTTCGGTTTTATTTGCCTGCGAATATGTCTGTGGATCAGGTTTGGCAGTATCCTGAGTTGCCAGTTGATTCCTTCACGCCTAACTTTAACATCACGGAGTTTGTTAACCTCTGTGAACAGCGGAATGTCAAATATCTCATTCTTTATGATTATGGAGCTTATTCTCCCTTTTTCAATACGACCTTGACTTATTCGAACGTCACTCAGCGGCTTTATGACTCTGGCAAGTTTGGGTTTACCGGAGACGAGCCGTTCTTCGGCGACATGCCCCACAGGACTTTCTTGGTTGGTTTTCACCAATCTTAGAATACCCTTACTGTCGTTGCTTCCGTTACTTTGCTATCCCAACTATTTTTTGGGCTTTGGAGAAAAGTAGCCAAATGAAACGCTGTATCTTCTTTGATGTCTGATACAGAAAGTTGCTTATAGCCAAGGCGAAAGCTGGAAAGGCGGGCAAGATGTACCAGTAAAGTTTTGTTTGAATGAAAGTGAACGCCACAAGCACAATCGCCATCCAAGCAAGAATTAAGATATCTGCTTTTAAACGCCTAACCACAGCGTTGAACGCACATAATCCTGCCGCAAAAGGCAGCAGTATTACCCAAAACAGGTTCTCGCTGTTAATCAAGTACCTGAAATAGAAAAGATAGCCTTCAACATGACCCTCAATGGGGTTAACTGCCCGAACGACATCAGAATAAACAAAAAATGTTTCCCAGAAAACCGGTCCAAAACGGAGAATCATGTAAATCAGCCAGGGAACCACGATCAGAAGCGCCATTTGCCAAAAACGAGTGAACCGCTTTGTGAAGAAAACCTTGAGGCTTCTCCGTGTAGCAGTGAGATAGGCAAAGGCGATTAGCGGAATCAGTAGGGCTAAAACCTGTTTTGTTAAAAACGCTAATCCAAAGAACACGCCGCTTAGAGCCGCGTACCGATTGGTGTTTTCTGGTTTTTCGCTTAAAAGCAGAAAGTATATGCTTGCTAAAATGAAGAAGACGAAGGGGATGTCGGTCATGGCGTGCCTTGTGAACGTGTAGAATGTGGTAAAGGCGCCTAAAACTAGGGCTGAAATAAACCCAACATGCAGGTTATACAGTTTTTTTCCCAAATAGAAGATAAGAACCAACGATAAGCTGCCGAATACGGCACTCCAAAATCTTGAGGCGAAGTTGTCAACGCCGAACACTTGGTAAGCGAGGGACATCAACCACATGAAAAGCGGTGGCTTACCAATCCACATTGCTATTCCGCCAAAAGCCTGAGGAGTCAGGTAATCCCCAGTCTTAAGCATGTTGAATGCCCATTGAGAGTACGTTTGTTCATCCGCAGCCCAAAGAGGTCCGCTTCCCAGATTAACAAAGAATATTATTGAAAAAGCCAGAATTGCCAAAATGCACAGGGCATTGATGTGTTCCAAAAGCCAAGGGCGCTTCTGGATGGCAATTTCCGTGGCTTCAGCGTTTTGTTTAGTCGATCTGGACAGGCTGACAAAACGCGCGATTGAAAACGCAATCGCAGCTGCCACCGCACAAGCAAGTGCGTCAAACAAAATTGTGGTCCATGCTAAAGAGTTGGTGGATTGGGAGGGTAAGTGATCGGTTGGACTGCCTACGGCAAAAGCGTAGACGTGATTGTCGCTTGAACCAACGTATAGGGTGCCGTTGACGACGGCGGGAGAGGAATCCACGTAATTTCCCGTTTCGTAACTCCATTTCTTCTCTCCGGTAAAAGCATCGAAACAATAGATGTTGTAGTCTTCGGAGCCCACGTACACGTTGCCGTCTGCAACTGCAGGCGAAGACCTGACCCAGTACCCGGTTGGGCTCTGCCATATCCTCTCGCCGTTCGAGGCGTTAAGGCAATAAACGTTATTGTCGTCGGAGCCAATATAGACGCAGCCGTAAGCGACGGCAGGTGACGAAGAGAAAACGGAATTTTCAGTTTGATACCCCCATATCTTGTCGCCAGTGGACGCGTTTAAACCCCAAACGTAACTGTCGATTGAGCCTATGTAGAGGTAACCATTGTACACGGCAGGAGAAGAGGCTACGCTTCCGGTGTGGGTGCGCCATAGTTGCCCTCCAGTGGACGCGTTAAGAGCGTAGACATGAAAGTCGTCAGTGGCAAAGTACACTACGCCGTCTGAAATCGCAGGCGAAGACTGCACTCTGTATAAAGTGGGAAAAGTCCATATTATTGACCCGTCTGAGGCGTTAAGGCAGAAGAAATCGTGGTCTCCTGAACCTACGTAGACGCGTCCTTCGGATATGGCGGGACATGACCGCGCTAAACCTCCGATTGGCGTTATCCATATTGTCTTTCCTGTGGCAATGTCTAGATGGTACAGGTTGCCGTTGTCTACGCCAACGTAGATGGAATTGTTGTAGATTGTAGGAGCCGCATTCACTTCACTGCCGTTTGAGTTGAAGTACCACAGGAGTTCACCGTTGGAAGCGTTGAGACAGTAAAGAGCGCCATCTTTGCTGCCTACAAAAACGCAGCCGTTAGCTACCGTGGGGGAAGACACAACAGATTTCATTGTTGTGAAATTCCATAAGAGTTTGACGGGATTCGTTGGACCGCTATCTGATGTATATCCGCTGTTGTTCAGGTCGTGCCGGTACATTGGCCATTCGTCGGCGTTAGAATTGGCGCTGGTGCTGGATGTTATCGATATGAGTGATGGAATCAGGATGAGGGAAATGAGGATGATTAGCATCCATTTGGGCTTTCTCATTTGCATCCTTGCAAGAAATCGTATGATTGAATAGAATATATTAAACTAATCGAACGTTGAGGCATTGGTGACTTAGCAGCGTCAGTTATTGGATTTCTAGGAATTCGAAGCCTGTTTCCTTATCCTTAGCTCTGCACGCCTTTTCACATGCTAACTCCAGCATGACGACTTCGCCTATCTGCCATACTTCAACGCCCATGCGCACGCATCCTGTGACAGTGTTTTCGCTTCGCCCAAAACTGCTGTGCATGTGGAGTTTAGGTTTTCCCTCTTCATCTGTAAATATGGTGCCTACGCCGCAGGCTTCATGGACTCCCTCGAGGAGCGTGACCATGGGTTCTGGGGGAAGGCTGTGCCAGTCTTTGGGGCCAACGACAACGCGGCTGTTTTCTTTTGCTCCGCCTAAGAAGAAACAGAGTGCCGTGGAAACGTTTTTTTCGGCTGCGAATGATTCGAGGACGTCGGGAAGGCGGTCACCGTCGTGCAGTCTCAGCACGAAAACCCGTTCCATTTTCGCTTCACTAAACTTCATGATTCAACCCCTTTGCATTCTGAAATTGAATTGTGAGGCACATCTAGTATAAAAATGATTTCAAGCTTGAAGACCCAGTGGGCAAACGCGTTTTCACACTCTTTTGAAGTAGAGGGGCTTGTCGGCTTCTTTTTTTCTTTTTTCTTGATTGCTGTAACTGTCTGCCGCGGTGACAGCGTTCTCTTCCTTTGAGGTTTTTGGTATTACTTGAAGCGGAAGGTCCATGTATGTTTCAAGTTTTTCTTTTTGGGTGCGGCTCATTTCAATCCTTCTCTTTAATCTACACTTATACAAGTATTAAGACTTAATAAACGTTTTCGGCGGCTTAGCCTCTGGGTTTGCCCACAGCCAAAGTTTAACGCAGCGGTTTGTGCTTTAACCAGCGCCTCGGCTTTTCCAGTGAAACCCAAAAACTGAAACTCTTGTTGGATTTCGAAGGCAACCATGGTTTTCTAGGTTATTTTATATGTTGCGTCCAGAAATCTAACTCAATAACACCTGAGGCAAGAAAACATGCATTTGAGGTCGTTAAAGACGTGGCTGAAGGACGGGTTGTCGGACAGGTGGCGACTGGCGCTTCTGGTTTTCTTGCTTGTTTACGCGCTGTTCCTCATCTTCATCGTTGGAGGCATTCAAGGATTTTCTAACATGTCCATCCAGTGGGACGAGGTTACACACCTGAACGGGGGCGCCTTGCTGCTTCGAGGCAACACGCAAACTTACTTCAGCCTGAGCGCGTTTTATCCGCCGATGTACGACCTCGTGACCGCGGGCTTCTTCAGCGTGGGCGGCATCAGCGTGTTCACGGGCAGGTTTGTTTCGGTGGTGTTTTCGTTGCTTTCAGTTTATGCCGTGTTCGAGTTTGCCCGGCGAATTTATGGCGTGAAGACCGCGGTTGGGGCAAGCGTTTTGCTGGCTGTTATGCCTGGGTACGTTTGGCTAAGCCGCGTGGCCATGATTGAGACCATGTTGGTGTTTTTCTTCACGGTTTCAGCGATGTTCTTTTTCCTTTGGTTACGCGAAAACAAAACCAAGTTTCTGCTTCTCAGCGGGTTAACGTTAGGCTTAGGCGTTCTAACGAAGTACCAGACCATCGTTTTGGCGGCGGTCATGCTGACAAGTTTAGTCGTTTTAGGCAGAGGCTACTTACGCCAGAAGTTCCGCAAAATCCCCCTCCTAGTCATCGTTGCCGTTTTGGTCATTGGTCCATGGGTTCTTGTCTCCTACCAGCTTTACGCTTCGAAGATGCTGGAGCAGTGGTTTTACGCTTTAAACGTAGGCAACCCTGACAAAGCCCTGTACAGCACTGGACTGGGCAGGTTCCCAGCGTGGTATGATGCTTCACCCGTTTGGCTTAGGGTGCCAGTTTTTTACCTCCTGGAGATGGCGTTTCCCTACTTCCAGTCGTACCCCGCACCGTCGCCGATACACCCCGTATCTATCTTCCTTTACTTCGTGGGGTTGGCGGGTTTGGGTTTGCTGGCGTGGAGGCGGAAACCTGCAGACAAGTACCTGCTCATCTGGTTTCTCGTGGCTTACGTGTTCTTCACGGCTATCCCGAACAGGGAGTGGCGCTACATGGTGCCTGTTTTCCCCGTTCTCGCCCTCTCAGCTTCCACGCTGATCATATCTGCCTTGAGAAAGGCGCAGAAAACGTGGCGAAAACCGCATTTGACCATCAAAAAGAAGCGCTTGGTTCAGGCTTCGGCGGTGGCGTTGGCGGTTTTTGCTTTGTTCGGGACGCTTTACAGTGTGGCGGACGCCGCGAACTGGGTGGCGAATGAGCAGTTGGCGCTGCCGCTTGACGAGGTTACGGCTTACGTGGCTGCGCGGCTTGAGCCTGGCGAGAACGTGATGGTGCTGATGCCGTTTAACGTGTTCGGCGCGGCTATGGTGCAGTTTTACTTCTACTCGTATCCCTCTGTGACCGCGCAGGCTTATCAGTATCCTGAAATGCCCGTGGACACATACACACCAGACTTCAACGTAACCGAGTTAATCGTTCTCTGCCGGCAAAACAGCGTGAAGTACGTGCTTGTGGACGAGTACGGCGGCGCCGGCTTCCACTACTTCAACACGACCCTGAATTTCGCTGATGTTAACGCTGCGCTGATGGATTCTGGGAGGTTTGCGCTTGAGCCTGTTTCTTTCTGGCAGGAGCCTGGCCGAGTTTTTATTTTCACGTTTTCCTAGCCGTCGCGTTTTGGTTGGCGAATTTCCCGAAGCTGCGAGAATTGCCTTTTCAGCGGTTGAAACGCTCTTCTTTCCAGACGTCGGCGCTGTCGCTGTAGCCGCGTCTCTCCCAGAACCCCCGCTCTTTGCCTCGGGTAAACCGTATGTGAACTACCCATAAGGCGCTCTTGTAGGCGTACTTGTTCGGAACCACCAGCCGAAGCGGAAAGCCGTAGCCCTCTTCCAGCGCTTGCCCATTCAACCCATACGCCAAAAGCACATCGTCACCCGCAAGTTCCTCCCGAAACAACGAAGTCATGTAGGAGTCTGCACATTCGAAAGTGACTGCCCGCGCCGTATCCAAAGGCTTAACCAGTTTTTCCATGTCTCTGAAGCGGACGCCTTCCCATCGGCAGTCCAGCACGCTCCACCCTTCCACGCAGTGAAAATCGCTTGTGGAAACCGTTTTGGGTAACGCCAGAACTTCCTTCCAGCTTAGCTTCGCAGGGTTTTTCACTTCCCCGTCTACGGTTAACGTGTAAGTTTCAAGGTTGATTTTCGGGTTAACCGAAGTTATGCCCGGGTGGTCGGTTCCCCATCGCATAAGCCTGTTTATCGCCCTTTGCCCAGGCGGCAGTTTCTTTTCGCCTTGACTTTCAGAAGACATACAAAACCACCATTGAATGGCTGAAGTTGTAAGATAAAGGTTGCTAGTTGCCGAAAAAACTTGTTAGCTTTTTCTGTTCGCGTTCCTCTTTGCTGAACTGTGAGACTTTCACGCCGACTCGGCGCACTTCAAGTTCCGATTCGCTGAGGAACTTTTCAAAAAGTTCTCGAACCGCCTGCTTAAGAGCCGCTGTGTCGTTTGTGGCGGTTTCCAGCGTTTTCGACCGGCTTCGCACGGTCAAGTCAGTCATGATGGCGATTACGCCAACCTGTTTGAAACCAGTGTTTCTCTGCACGAGGTCTTTGTGGATGTCCGCGATTAGCTGGTCGGTTTTCTCAAGAACCACCCCCAAGTCACGCGTGTTCTCCTTCAGCGTGGAGATTCGGCTGATGGATTCTGCCTCGCCCGTTTCCTGAACGGGCTCATTGTCCTCGCCGTTAGCTGCGTTGTGAAAGTACACGCCGAGGTTTTTCCCAAAAAGTTCCATCAGTTTTTGCACATTGTAGCCTGCCAGGTCACCAATTGTCTTTATGCCCAATGCATCCATTTTCGCGCCTGTCTTCCGCCCCACACCCACAAGGTGGTTAACAGGCAACGGCGACAGAAAACGCGTAATTTCTTCAGGCTTGACGACGGTTAACCCATTAGGTTTTTGCACGTCAGCGGCAATTTTTGCAACATGCTTGTTCGGTCCGACCCCCACGGAAAAAGTTATGCCCATCTGGTTTTTCACGTCGGTTTTCATTTTCCGAGCCAAATCAGCGGCTGCCTCAAAACTGCCCTGTGTCTTCTGGGTGACATCCAAGTAAGCTTCGTCTATTCCCACCTGCTCGAACCTGTCAGCGTAACCTTTGAGCGCCTGCATTATCTTGTCGCTGATTTGCTCGTAAAAGTCGTAGTCCACGGGCAGAAACACGGCTTCAGTGCCTTCCAGCCGCTTCTTCGCCAAGTACAGGGGAATCCCAGACTTGACCTTGTATTCTCGGGCGACGTAGTTGGCGGTGCTTACGGCTCCGCTGTCTTCGGTGCGTCCCGAATAAACACCCACCACGACGGGCTTGTCTTTGAGCGCGGGGTTCCGCAGTTCTTCGCATTGGGCAAAGAAATAGTCGAAATCCACCAACATTACGACGCGTGTAGGCGTAGGCATGTGCATGTTCACCTCGGTTCAGCGTTCAGCAGCCATGAGCCGTCGCACGCCGCCGTGTTCAGCTGAGCCAAGCCTTCCCTGCAGACGCCGAACTTCATGCCGTTTACACTGGCTAAGTCGCGGATGCTCTTCATGAGTTTAAGCCTTAAATCCCGTGGCAACAGGATGTTTCCACCCATTTTTTCGCCTTGCTTGAAGTAGAGGAGCTTCAGTTTTTCCGCCACCGTTGGCATGGCAGCGGAGAAGCGGCGCCAATTGTCGGGTTTTATCTTGTACGTTGAGCTTGTCACGTGTTTGACTCCGATGCTTGCGAGCGTGGCAACAAGTTTTTCTGGCTTGTCGTTCACGAAGGGGATCACGGGGTCTATTCGCACAGAAACTGAGATGCCTTTGCGGATGAGGTCTTCTGCGGCTCTGAGGCGTGCGGCTGGGGGAGGCGCGTGAGGCTCCAAAACGCGTGCCACTTCCGCATCATCGGTTGTTATTGTTAGGGCTACGGTTGACGGCGCTTTGCTGAGCAGGTCGTCGTCTCGAGTGACGAGGTTGGATTTGGTGATGATTTGGATTCGGCAGTTGCTTTCCGCGAGGATTTCGAGGCATCTCCGTGTCAAGCCAGCGGTTGCCTCCATTCGGGGGTACGGGTCGCTGCTGTTGGATATGGATACGGTTTCGCCCTTCAGCTTGGCTGCTTCGCGCTTCAGGCGTTGGGGCAGGTCTTTTTTGGGGCGGCACTCGTGGAAGTTGGGGATGTAGCTTGAGGCGTAGCAGTAGACGCAGTGGTGGTCGCAGCCGCTGTAAGGGTTAAGCGTCAGTTTGGGGGGGCAAGTGCAGAGGCTGGAACGCCAGGGGTCAAAGCGTGAAATCAAGGGCACTGCTGTTCACTGGCTAGTATGTAGGTGAAGGCAGACAAAAACCATTCGCCGCAAATGCGATATTTTCTATGTTTTGCATGCTATTGTTTGCAGCGATTAAATTATTCAAGAAAAATTGAGTAAAAACTGGCATACAATGTTTTTTGTGTCAAAAAATTTTTACAGAAAGCTTTTTGTGAAAAAGACAGGTTATTTTAGATAGAGGATTGCACTGTGAAGAAGCCGCAGTTGGGTGCGTTCTTGACAGCTCTCCTAAGTGACGGGTACGTTTTAGCAGACACCATGCTTTTTGGAACAATTAAGGCTTCCACAGATGGGTTGAGACTAACTGCACTGGTGGGAGTCTAAGTGGAGAAACTGAATCAAATTAGAGGTCGCGCGGTTTACGTTGACCTTATTCGGACGGTAGCTATGGTGGGAGTAATCCTGCTTCACGCTGCAGGTCGATTCACAGTGACAATTCAAGAAATGGGTCAGATGAATCCGTCAGAAATCACCTGTTGGGGCGTCGTTAATGTTTACCAGAGTTTGGCGGCGCCCATTGGGGTTCCATTATTTCTGATGTTGACTGGTGCGCTTCTGCTTCAACCTGAAAAGACGGATACTCTCAGCGTTTTTTTTAAGAAGCGTTGGGCTCGGATAGGTTTGCCGTCCTTGTTTTGGTTCGCCGCTTATTTTGCTTGGGACTTTTTAGTTCAGGGGATACCGCTTACTGCAGGCGCCATCGTCCAAGGCATACTGAATGGCCCCTACACTCAGATGTGGTACATGTATGTGCTCGTGGGTCTTTACCTTTTAACCCCGATTTTGCGCATATTTATGGCTCATGCAGATCAGACTATGATAAAATACTTCGTGTTACTGTGGGTTTTGGGCGTAGCCATTTTACCCTTTTTCGACTTGTTATCCCCCTTCCAGTTAAATAGTAATGTCTTCGCAATGACCGGGTATGTGGGATTCTTCGTTTTAGGCGCATACCTTTCTACAGTAAACATGCAACGCTCAAAACTTTCGATTTTTATTATTCTCGGAATAGCCTTGACCGCAATCGGCACTTACGTGCTGGCTGCTACTGTGGGAGGGACAGAAATGTACTTCTTTCAACAGTATTTCAGCCCAACCGTTATTTTAGTCGCAGTTATGATGTTCACACTGTTATTTACTGTTCAGCCGCCTTCAGTTCAGGAAGACAGCAACCCGTCCAAAGCCCATAAACTAATTCAGCTAATCAGCCAAAACACCTTAGGCATATTCTTCATTCACGTCATGATAATCGAATCCATACAATTAGGCTACTTCGGTTTCACCCTTAACAGTAACACACTCAACCCCATAATCGAGGTTCCACTATTGACGGCAATCGTTCTGTTTGCTTCTCTCGCAATAATTCTTTTACTTAAAAAAATACCGCATTTAGAGAAAATAATTGGGTGCCAACTTTAAAATGAACAAAAAAAACCCGAGATTACTGGCGATTGCATTAACCATCGTGCTCGCATCATCAGGAATAACCGCATACTTCGTTTTAACTGCCGGAAATAAACACCCCTCACCAGGTGCAATCCGTGTTGCATGCGTCGGCGACAGCCTCACGCAATCTAGCGTGTACACACTTGAACTTTGGAAGCTGCTTGGTGGCAACGCACGCTACACGGTTGATAACTACACTATAGAACCTGAGGACGACAACGGCGCCCAAGGTAGCGGTCCACGCTATGCGGTTAGCAACTTTGGTGCTGGCTCCACCACGGTTCTTCTTAACACCGAGACACCCTACATGAACACTATCGTATTCCAAGACGCCTTGGAATTCCAGCCTAACATTGTAATCATAATGCTGGGAACCAACGACGCCCAGCCAAACCTTCACCAATACAACACAAGTTTTGTGACCGACTACATAACGCTGATTAACGCGTTCCAAACGCTTGCAAGTAAGCCAAAAATATGGATTGTGCTGCCACCGCCGATATTCAGCAACCAATCCGGCAAAATAAGCCCCGAATATTTCAAGCTCACACTAATTCCCGACATCGAACAAGCGGCAAACGAGACCAATTTGCCAACAATTAACGTGTACTCGGCTTTGGCTGGCCACGCTGATTATTTTCCTGACGGCGTCCACCCTAACAGGGACGGCGCAAAATTAATCGCTGAGACTATATACAAGGCTATAATCTCATGAAACAGGAAAGCTAACGCCATGGCTTTTTGTCTTTCCCAATTAGGCGCTGGAGCACATCGTTGAAACCGTTAAATGCTGGTTTACGCTCGGGTTTAATCTATTTATAGAGGGGGTATAGACAAAAAATCGCACGACAGAGTCGCAACGCCAGCGGAAACATCAAGTTACTTCCGTTTTATCAAAGTATTTTCTCTCTGCGGAACCCGCTTAAATCTAAACGTTAATCTGCCCCTTCAACAATAGCACATGCTCAAGTGAAAGCAGACAAATGCCCAGCAGCAGACAATGGACAGCAATAGCGCTCGCCGCAATAGCAGGCATACTTCTCTTACTCTCGGGAATCCGCGGACCCACAGGAACCTACCAACTCCTCCAACAAGAACTCCCAAAAGTCACTCAAAACCAGCAAGTCCTCCAAATAGTCAACATCATAGCCGCAATCCTCATAGTCATATCCCTTGCAGGCGGCGTAAGCGTCCTAGCAGGCGCATTCTTAATCTACAAAAACCACGTCCGCACCGCCAAACTCCTAATCGGGCTTGGCGCTGGCGTCGGAATTCCTTGGCTCATCATGCTCGCCATAAGCCTAATCACCACAGGACAAGTCGCTGCCGTTGTCGCGCAGCACAGCAGCTTAGGCTGGATTGGAGTAATTCTGGCGTTCGCCGCAAGAACAATCGCAAAATAACACAAACGCTCACCCCAACGTATGAAATTGCTGATCATTAAACTCGTACAGCGCTTGAAAACCCGACAACGTGAGAAAGTCGCCTATAAGCGTAGCAAAACCGTTTTCCTGCGGCTCCAAATTATACCAACCCACAGAACCCAAGTTAATCTTCACCCAAGCATGGTAACCGTCAGCGTTTTTTCCTATAACCACGTAAACGTCGTTTGCAGAGTACCCAGCCGCAAGCAACAGCGAACATAAAAGAATGGAAAAATCTTCACAGTCGCCTGTCTTTAAGCTGACGGTTTCCTTTCCGAACTGCCAGTATTCTGGAACGCCGTAAACTGCGTCGTCATGCCTGTATTTGATGTTGTTTCCAACCCAGTTTCTCAGCGCGATCCAATCCTTTACGTTCAGCAGCGACTCTTTGAGAACTTCGTCTTTAAGGGCGACTAAAGTTGGGTCTCTGGGCGTGACAAACAGCTTGACAAGATCCTCGTTTTCGCTGAAACTCCGTGGCACATCTGCACCTACTGAAAACGAGTATGCGTCCACGGAATCCGTGCAGGCAGCTTTTAGCGTCACTACGTGCAGCACTTCGGAGTACGCTGAAACTTGAATCGAGTAGTTGGCGCTTTCTGAAAACGCTAAGGACGGAATTTCCTTAATCCCTTGCGACTGCCTGTCAACCACGGCTTCGAGAGTTACATTCTGTGCCGTGGCATTCCCGATGTTAGTTACTGAATAGTGAACCGTACAGAAATTCTGCGGCGAATCAGCGTCATCAACGTAACCGTCAACCCATAAAACCGCCTTAGATACCACTTCAGGCTCGTGAAGCTGAAGCACGTCTGCTATGGGGTCAAGAATTAAACTGTTGTCCATAAAGAACACAACAACCAATACCAAGAGTACAATGGCGATTGCGGCAGGCGTCTTGGAAGCCATGTTAACTTCACTTAATATTCCTCATCCAAGCCATATAAACGTTCAAGTTTTGAAGATCCCGCGAAAAAGCATATGGGGAAGCGCAGTCTATTATTAAGTGGTGCTCAAAGACGAAAAAGGCGGCAGCAGCGCTTATCATGGTGCTTTTACTTTCAGCGGTAGCGGGGTTGGCTGAGTTTGCGGTTGCGAACCCTGAGGATTCTGTGTTGCCGGTAATTACGATGCCTGAAGAGCAGGTTAACTACACCATTACGCGGGTTAATGGGACGTTGTGGGCGAAAATTGACGGCACGTATCCGCTGCGGATTCTTACTGAAGCGGATGGTGCGCCTTCATGTGTTCCTTCTGAGCTGCCTATGGCGTATCCAACTCCACCTGGCACAGTTAACATGCATGTGAAGGTGGATGAGAAGGAGTTGGCTTGGGGTGATTTGCCTCAGGAGGATACGCATCATACTGCCATTGGCGATTGGAATATGATTTATTGTGTGATTGAGCCTGTTTCTGAGCGGTTTACGCTTGAGGTTCATTATGAGCATCCTTTGGAGCAGGTGAATGGGAGCTACATTTTCCTGTATGATTTGAACATAAGTCCTTATCTTTCGTCTTGGAGTCCTAATTCTACGGCTTATTTCACCATACGCTTGGACCCGGAAGTTTCGGATTTGCGTGGGTACACCACGGAAACCGACACTGTGTGGAACCCGATTAACTACACTGTGACTCAGGATGGTGACGGGGAGGTTGTTGCCATTCAGATGTACTCTGATTACTCGAAGCCTTTGCTTGGTGATTTGGCGGTTATGTTTTCTGACGGGGAGATTCCTGAGTTTCCGGTATGGATTGTTCCAGCGGTGTTTATGATTGTGGCGTTGGTGGCGGTTTTAGGTTACAAAAAATTCGTGCCAGGGCTGAAGGGGAAAAATCACTTGTGTTTTGTTTGAAGTGAGAGCGAGACTGCTACTTTGCGCTTTATGCTGTGGTGTCTGTTGCCTTTTTTTATCGGGTTTGCTTGTTCGGCACCCAAACGGTTTTGCGCTTTTTGTAGCATGGAATTTCGTATTCAAACAGCGGTGTCTTGTTCATATTGCGCTTGTTCCCAAGCAAAGGGGATGGTTCGGTTTATTTAAAACGTTTTCGACAATAGAAACCGTAGAACTATATAGCCAGATGCGCGTTTAGTGGGGTTGTGGAGTGGTGGAAGCTGATGGTTCGCGGGGAAAAGCCGAGAATTGCCTATTGGCTGGACAACAGCCTTTACTTGAACATCACCAACAAATGCTCTAACGACTGTTGGTTCTGTTTCCGCAATTTTAAGCAGGGTGTGGGCGGTTTTAACCTGAAGCTGGAACGGGAGCCAACAACCGTTGAGGTGCAGGCTGAGTTGGAATCCGCTTTGCCGTTGAAGCGTTGGGGTGAAGTGGTTTTCTGCGGTTTTGGTGAGTCGACTGCACGGCTGGATGTTTTGTTGGAGGTTGCGCGGTGGATAAGGAAACGTGGCGGTTCCACTCCGATTCGGGTTGACACGAATGGTCACGGTTACGCGCTGAACAAAGGCAGAAACGTTGCCGAGGAGTTGCGTGCTGCTGGCGTCAACAAAGTCAGCGTCAGCTTGAACGGTCATGATGAGGCGAGTTACGCGGAGAACTGCAGACCACAGTTTGAAGGCGGATTCGCGGCTGTGCTGGAGTTCGTCAAGAAAGCGAAGAAAGCTGGGTTGGAAGTGGAAGTTTCGACGGTGAGAATGCCAGAAGTTAACATGGAAAAAGTTGGGGCGATTGCCGAGTCGCTGGGTGTGCCGCTGAGGATTAGGGAGTACATTCCTTGCTTCTGGTGAACTGACGTGCGATTTTTTGTCTATACCCCCTCTATAAATAGATTAAACCAATAGTTGACGAAGGTGGCTATAGTGTTCGGAATAGTCTATACTCCCCTTATATAAAGCACATGCAGGTTCTGTGAAGTCTCCGTCACCAGAGGAGGAAGTGACTGAACTGTGAAAAGTCATCACCTCAGTTCTGATAACATTTTTACCATTGGAATAGCTGGCTTAGTATTATGTGTAATGAGTGCATGCCTCATGATAAAAGCCATTGAATTAGGGTTACCATTGCTACCTTATTATATATTCGGAGCTATTGGTTATGTGTATTTTCCCTCAGTGTTTGCGTTGATGACGTTTATAGAAAGGTTGAGTCTTAGGAAGCGTAGGCGGTTTCTCTTTTGCCAAATCAGGAAATAAAACGCTAATTATAGGTTGAAGCATCAAAATCGTAAAGGCTATTGCAACAGTAGTTAATTGCTCCATTATGTGATTAGACCGCATAGCTAATGTGTCTGAAGATGCTGCAATAAACAGTTCAGGCATACCCTTCACCTCTATAGCATTTAATTGAGGTGCCGTTAGTACCCCTCCTGCGGGAATAGGGGGAATAGGTATAAAGTTGCATGTTACACTTTGATGCCAAATCAAATCGCCATCAGCTACATATTGACCTTTACCATCAGGATAAAGAGTTACATAGCCATACGCTGGAGCATTTTCAACAATCGTAAGTTTTATTATAAGAATATGCTTTAGCTAGAGAAATTGCTGCCAAATGAATAGTCAAGTCCGAGATATTCGCCCGACTAATCACTGCATGAACATGAAAAGGATTTTCAGCACTAAAAACGCCTTCCGTACTGAAGTTCCAAACAATGTGAAACCATACGGGTGTGCCATCTTGGCACTTTAACTCCACATCATACGACTCGAATTGCGATGTTTGCGGAATCCTTACTCCAACGATGGCATATGTTAAAATAGGTAACGCCAAAATTACTAGAACAAGCGCACAGGCTTGTGAACGCCTTTTGAAAAAGCCTAATGCTGTCTGGGTCAATATAGTGTAAATAACTACTAACCCAACAAGTGAACCAATAACATACCCTATTTGCTGCACTATGACATGCATGAAATATAGGAAAATAAAAAACGCAATCAAACTTATCACTATTAGTGATATTAGCCATTTACGTCCCATTGTTTAATCCCGAAAAATTTACTCTAATGCTTTAGCTTTATTAAATTATCTTTATTTCGTGTTGCCGCATTTTGAATCAGTGTTCGCCATTTATCTTTTCCTTCAATTCTTATCCCACATGCTTCTGCTAGAGTTTTTCCGTTTAATGCTTTCAATAGGTACAGACTCTAAAAACTGTTTGTAGTGGGGCTTTGACGTTAAAGACTGCTCTCCTTGCTCCTCCAGCGCTAGGCGCTTTCTTAGGAGGTGATCCGGCCGCAGGTTCCCCTACGGCCACCTTGTTACGACTTTTCCCTCCTTGCGAAACTCAGATTCGACGCAGCCAAGGAAGACCACGCCTCACCCAAGAGTCGCTCGGATGGAACGACGGGCGGTGTGTGCAAGGAGCAGGGACGTATTCACCGCGCGCTAGTGACACGCGATTACTAGGGATTCCATGTTCACGAGGATGGGTTTCAACCCTCGATCCCAACTACGGCAGGCTTTCGGGATTGCCTTCCCCTTTCGAGGTCGGAACCAATTGTACCTGCCATTGCAGCTCGCGTGTGGCCCGGGAGATTCGGGGCATACTGACCTGCCGTGGCCCGCTCCTTCCTCCGCTTTATCAGCGGCGGTCTCCTCAGTGTGCCTGGCGCAAAACCAGTAGCAACAGAGGACGCGGGTCTCGATCGTTGCCTGACTTAACAGGACACCTCACGGCACGAACTGGCGACGGCCATGCACCTCCTCTCAGCTCGTCTGGCAAGACCTTTAATCTGGCCTTCAAACTGCTGTCGCTCCCGGTGAGATTTCCGGCGTTGACTCCAATTAAACCGCAAGCTTCACCCCTTGTGGTGCTCCCCCGCCAATTCCTTTAAGTTTCAGCCTTGCGGCCGTACTCCCCAGGCGGCAGGCTTAACAGCTTCCTTGCGGCACTAGAACGGCACGTGGCCGTTCAAACACCTAGCCTGCATCGTTTACAGCTGGGACTACCCGGGTATCTAATCCGGTTCGCTCCCCCAGCTTTCATCCCTCACCGTCGGGCGCGTTCTAGCCGACAGCCTTCGCCACTGGTGGTCTTCCCGGGATTATAGGATTTCACCCCTACCCCGGAAATACCGTCGGCCTCTCTCGTCCCCTAGCCGAACAGTATCCCCCGCACACCAACGATTAAATCGGTGGATTTAACAGGGGACTTGTCCAGCCAGCTACGGATGCTTTAGGCCCAATAAACATCCACACCACTCGGAGAGCTGGTATTACCGCGGCGGCTGACACCAGTCTTGCCCTCTCCTTATTCCCCCAGCGATTTATACTGGGTAAAAGCCTTCCTCAGCGGATGGCACTCGGGATAGCCCTGTCACACTTTCGTGTATTGCAAAGTTTTCGCGACTGCTGCGCCCCGTAGGGCCTGGGCCCTTGTCTCAGTGCCCATCTCCGGGCTCCCGCTCCCACGGCCCGCACCGGTAAAAGGCTTGGTGAGCCGTTGCCTCACCAACTACCTGATCGGTCGCGGCCCCATCCTTGGGCAACGCCTACAAGCGTAGTGTAAACGTCCTTTGGGCGAAGAGTCATTCCAGAGTTCTTCACCTATCGAGGATTAGCCCCAGTTTCCCGGGGGTGTCCTCGTCCCAAGGGCAGGTTAGCCACGTGTTACTGAGCTGTGCGCCGCACTCACCTTTAGCTGGCGAGCGCCTGACTAGCATGTCTTAGTCCTATCCCGATAGCAGTGGGGTCCGGCAGGATCAACCGGAGTTACGCACAAGCGCACTCCGCGACCATGCAGGATGTCTATTAATTTCGTACGTTTCCGCACATCTGCCTATGCTGGATTTGGAGGGAAAAGCATTCCACTTTAACGTCAAAGCCCAATTCAGACCTAACTGAGCAATTAGTCAGGTCCACATACATGTCCCCGCAACTGGAGGCCAACACCGTCATTCCTGCAAGGCATTACGCCGTTTCGGTTAGGGTTGAGCCGCCGCCAATTGATAATTGCGGGGCTAGCTAACTGTAGCTGGATTCTATCAGAAGTAGATACAGCCGATATAAACATTTCTTTTTCGATAAAATAAACATTGCTGTAAACAGCCGCCACCCTTAAAAAACAACAAGAATCCCCATGAATTCGGGCAGGAGCGCAAACCCCTATGCTTAGCCTTTCACAAGCCTATAGCCGATCCCAGTTCCCATCCCAAGCCCATAGCCCATGTTTATGAGAAGTATAGCCATCGGCTCAAGATAACGCGCAGACTTCAACGGTCCCGCATCCACCGAGTCAAAACCGATCTCCCTTCCAAACCGCATAACCGTCTCCTTGGCACCCGCGTCGTCGCCAGCCACAAAAAGCGTAAGCTGCTCCCCACCAAGCCGACCCTTACTCTGGTTCGGCGCAAAC
>Ga0315550_1000288_pt1 | contig 30506 bp, 27 predicted proteins | sample SalMarSW160190MG_2_FD_203100 | JGI IMG/M metagenome (GOLD analysis project Ga0315550, IMG submission 203100) | Salt marsh sediment microbial communities from the Plum Island Ecosystem LTER, Massachusetts, United States - Salt Marsh Sediment SW1601-90 ...
TAATCCTGACACCTGACGCCTGCTTTGCCCGTCGTAGGTTGTTATACCGAAGGCGGGACGCCCGACGCCTTTTTATATCTGTTCTATTTTGTTAAATTTGAAATTTACTGGCTATTAGTATGCGTATTGTAATTCTCGGAACTGCTCATCCCTACAGAGGAGGCCTGGCATCTTATAATGAGCGGCTTGCCAGACAATTCATGTCCGAAAATCATGAGGTGAAGATCATGACATTTACATTGCAGTATCCGGGATTTTTATTCCCGGGAAAAACACAATATACTGACGGTTCTGCACCGGAGGGGATCAATATTTCGAGGATTCTGAATTCAATAAATCCCTTTAACTGGATCAGAACAGGTTACAGGATAAGGAAAGAGAATCCCGATATTTTGATTATTAAATACTGGCATCCCTTCATGGCCCCCTGCTTTGGTACTGTTGCAAGGATAGCAGGTAAAAAGAAAAAAAGTAAAACAAGGGTTATCTGTATTTTTGATAATGTTATCCCACACGAAAAGAGCATGATTGACAGGATCCTGACAAGATACTTTGTGCGCAGTATTGATGGTGCAGTGGTTATGTCAAAGAGTGTCGGTGATGACCTTAAAACCTTCAGGATCAATATCCCGGCGGCATTTAATCCCCATCCATTGTATGATAATTATGGTACCCTGATCTCACGTGAGGAGGCTTTAAAGAGACTTAAGCTTGATGCGGGATATTCATATCTCTTATTCTTCGGATTTATAAGGGCTTACAAGGGTCTTGACCTTCTCCTGGAGGCTTTTGCCGACAACCGTTTTCGTAACAGGAAACTGAAGCTGATAATAGCAGGGGAGTTTTATGAAAGTGATACTCCATATAAAGCAATTATTGAAAAACATAATATTGCTGATGATATAATCCTTTATGACCATTTTATCCGGGAAGAGGAGGTTGCGCTCCTGTTCAGTGCTGCAGATTTTGTAGTTCAGCCGTATCGCAGTGCTACCCAGAGCGGCGTGACCCAGATCGCCTATCATTTTGAGAAGCCGATGCTGGTTACAGATGTCGGAGGATTAAGTGAAATAGTAATAAATGGCAAAAGCGGTTATGTTGTGCCTCCCGAACCAGCTAAAATAGCAGATGCTATTGATGATTTTTTTACTAACAACAGGCAGGAGTTTTTTATAAAAGGAGTTAAGGAAGAAAAAGCTAAATTTACATGGGATAAACTGACAGGGACAATATATAAAGTCCATGAGAGAATAAGAAACTAACTTTAATTAGAGGCTGTTTTGTGTGCTAGGTACTAGGTACTAGGTACTAGGTACTAGGTACTAGGTACTGGTTTTTTAGAGTATATAACAAGGACCCAGAATCCAGGACCCAGAACCCAGAACCCAGGACCCAGAACCCAGAACCCAGAACCCAGAACCCAGAACCCAGAACCCAGAACCCAGAACCCAGAACCCAGAACCCAGCAACCAGAATTATGATTTATAGAAGCAAAGCCCCGCTACGTCTCGGACTCGCAGGAGGAGGAACTGATGTCTCACCCTATGCCGACCTTTACGGAGGAGCTGTATTGAATGCAACAATCGACCAGTATGCTTACTGCATGATTGAGGAAACAGGTACAGGTTCGATAATAATCAATGCTGCAGACCTGAACCTGAAGAAGAGATATCCGTCACGTCCTGAATTACCTGTAGACGGGTGTCTCGACCTTCATAAAGGGGTCTATAACAGGATTATACGTGATTTCAGGATCACAAAACCTCTCTCTTTCAAAATTACAACCTTTTGTGATGCACCTCCCGGAAGTGGTCTCGGCACCTCATCTACAATGGTTGTGGCTATTCTGAAAGCATTTGCAGAATGGCAGAACCTGCCGCTTGGCGATTATGACATGGCTCATCTTGCCTGCCAGATAGAGAGGAATGATCTCGGTCTCCGCGGAGGCAGGCAGGACCAGTATGCCGCAACATTCGGAGGATTCAATTTCATAGAGTTCTATAAGGATGACAGGGTGGTTGTTAATCCGCTGAGAATAAAACAGTGGATTGCTGATGAGCTTGAAGTATCGATGGTGCTCTTTTATACGGGAGCATCAAGATCGTCAGATAAAATAATAAAGGAGCAGCAGGCAAATACTATGAAAAGAATAAAGATCCCGCTTGAGGCAACGCACCGTATTAAACAGAATTCCTATCTAATGAAGGATTATCTGCTAAAGGGAGATATTGTTAAGTTTGCAAAGGAACTGGGAAGGGAGTGGGAGAACAAAAAGAAAATGGCAGCCACAATAACAAATAAGAACATTGAAAAGATATATGACGCTGCAATAAAATCAGGTGCTTACGGTGGCAAGGTATCCGGAGCAGGAGGAGGAGGCTTTATGTTTTTTACTATTGATCCTGTCAGAAGACTCGAACTGATAAATACCCTGAACAGGTTCAATGGCAAAGTCCTGAACTTCCATTTCAGCGAAAACGGCTGCCAGGGATGGAGGATAGGGTGAAAGTAGGAAGTCAGAAGTTTAAAAATATTTATCAGATGCAGGAAAGAATATTAAATCAGATAAAAGAATCAGTTGATCTTAAGCAGAAGCTTTTAGAATCAACGGAAGTGTTATCAGGCATTGAGAAAGCAGCACAGGCAATAATTACAGCTTTCAGAGATAAAAAGAAATTGATGCTGGCAGGTAACGGGGGCAGCGCTGCTGATGCCCAGCATATTGCAGCAGAATTCATTAATCGTTTCGGATTCGACCGGCCGGCATTGCCCTCTGTCGCACTCTCAACCGATACTTCCGTCTTAACATCAATAGGTAATGACTCCGGATTCGAAAAGATCTTTGCAAGGCAGGTTGAAGCCCTGGGAAATGAAGGTGACATATTTATAGGAATTTCTACATCAGGGACATCCGAGAACATTATCAGAGCATTTAATATATGCAGAAAGGAAAAAATTGTAACTATAGGACTTACCGGTATTTTCGGAGGACCAATGAAGGACTTGTGTGATATCTGCATCAAGGTTCCTTCAGGCGAGACACCGCGTATTCAGGAAGCACATAATCTTATAGGCCACATAATTTGCAGTCTGGTTGAAGAAGAACTCTTCGGCCGGGAAAACCCTGTAAAGTAATGGAAGCAATCATACTGGCAGGAGGTATGGGAACCCGTCTCAGGAATGCGGTTCCTGATGTTCCCAAACCAATGGCCCCTGTAAATGATAAGCCATTTCTCTTTCATCTCCTTAAATGGCTAAAACAATATAAGGTTGATAAAATCATTCTATCTACCGGTTATAAACCCGGATTATTTATCGAATATTTTGGAGATATGTTCGAAAATATCCCGTTGGTTTATGTCACGGAGGAGAAGCCTTTAGGTACGGGAGGTGCCGTGATCAATGCTCTTGCCGAAACAACAGGAAATAATATCCTGATTGTTAACGGAGATACCTGGTTCCCGATCGACCTTGACAGGTTTTATGATTCACATCTCAATAATAGAAATCTCTTTACCGTAGCATTGAAAAGAATGAAGAAATTTTCACGTTATGGATCAGTTGAGATGAGCGGAGAAACAATAGTCAGATTCCATGAAAAGAGATTCTGTTCAGAAGGCCTTATAAATGGGGGTATATACCTTGTTAACAGGAAATATCTGGAATCGAGAAAGTTACCCGTTGTATTTTCACTGGAGGAAGAAATTCTGGTTAAAGAGGCAGGAGCATCACTGTTTAAAGGAGTAATTTTTGATGATCCCTTCATTGACATAGGTGTATCGGAAGATTACAGGAGGGCCGGTAATATCCTTAAAATCCGTTAAAAGCTAATTGGTGTATGAATAAGGCATTATTTCTGGACCGCGATGGAGTTGTTAATGTTGACAGGGGGCATGTTTACCTGAAAGAACGTTTTGAATTTACTGAGGGTATCTTTGATCGCTGCCGGAAATATGCTGATGACGGGTATATAATTATTATTATTACTAACCAGGCTGGAATAGCAAAAGGCCTTTATAGTGAAGTTGATTTCAGCAGGCTCACGGAATGGATGATAGAGCAGTTCAGTAAAGAGGGGATCACAATCGCAAAAGTGTATCACTGTCCCCATCATCCCGATATCGATGGATTTTGCAGCTGCCGCAAACCCGAACCCGGAATGATACTTCAGGCAATAGAGGATTTTGATCTCGACATCAAAGAATGTATGTTGATTGGTGATATGGAAACCGACCTTGAAGCCGGACGCAGAGCCGGGATCCCGGAATCAAACCTGATGCTCTTTACTCCCCAATCCCCCTGAAGGGGGGCTAATTCTCTAATTATTGGCTAAATCCTAATAATACTACAGTATTATAGCCCCTTCAGGGGGTGTCGCGTAGCGCCGGGGGTCATTAATTTTAGGGGGCAGGTCCCGCTTCAGCGGGGCCGGGGGTCAGATATTTACTTTGTCCTTAATGAGATATCTGTTCCTCTCAGCGGAATTCCTGTTTATCAGCTCGCCGAGGAATCCTGTCAAAAACAGTAGAGATCCGATCACCATAACTGTCAAGGCTATGTAGAAGTAGGCGCTGTCGGTGACCAGAGGGGTCCTGAGATGATTGTGTACAAATACCAGTTTTCTTATTCCCAGGTATCCCGCCATGATAAAGCCAATCAGGAACATAAGGGTTCCCAGTGATCCGAAAAGATGCATGGGACTCTTGCCGAAACGGGTTATAAAACCGATTGTCAGCATATCAAGGTAGCCTTTCATGAACCTGTCGAATCCATATTTTGTCTCGCCGTATTTCCTTGCTCTGTGTTCAACAACCTTCTCGCCAATCTTTTTGAATCCTGCCTCCCTGGCAAGCATCGGAATATAACGATGCATTTCACCATACACTTCGATACCCTTTACAACATCATGTCGGTATGCTTTAAGTCCACAGTTGAAGTCGTGCAGCTTTATGCCCGATGATAATCTTGCCGTACGGTTATATATCCGGCTTGTAGATCGTTTCATGAAGGGGTCATATCGTTTCTTTTTCCAGCCCGATACCAGGTCATAGCCTTCTTCGTGTATCATCCTTACAAGCTCCGGTATTTCATCAGGAGAGTCCTGGAGATCCGCATCCATAGTTATCACAACTTCACCGGTTGTACCTCCGAATCCTGTATGGAGAGCAGCTGCTTTCCCGTAATTTCTTCGGAACTTAATACCCTTTACAAATTTCTTATTAACACCCAGATCCCTGATTTTGTCCCACGATGAATCGGTACTGCCGTCGTCAATAAATATTATCTCGAACGAGAGTCCTGCTCCGGTGCATACCCTCTCAATCCAGTCTGACAGCTCCCTGACAGACTCCTCTTCATTAAAAACAGGAATGACGACTGAGAGATCCATGTTAATTGGTTTCAGGCTCTTCTTCTGTTGTTTCAACAAGCGGGTTACCCTCTTTGCGGACGAATGCTGCTGCAATCAGTGACATAATCAATCCGTAGAACATATTCCCTATGATGCTTAAAGGAGCGATGACTGCCGGTATCATAATTTTCCTCTGTATATTCATGCTCATGTCGATAGCTTCCTGGGGCACTTCCCTCTTCAGCAATTCCTCTTCAGTGATTGCCAGCTGTTTATCCATTAAATTAGTGTCAATTACGGCATAAAGGAGATACATGAATATCGCTGTGATAATTGCATAATAAAGAAAAATGATCATCCCTGCTCCGAGACCCTGGCCGAAGGTTATCATACCATTCCTGTAGTTATCCCGATATGATTTTAACAGGAAGAATAGAATTACAATCTGCACAAGCATGAACAACCATCCCTGGACCTTGTTAAATGTCAGGTCCAGAAAATACATGATCATTGTGTATACTATCCCTATGAGGGCCAATATCAATCCGTTGGTGAGGTTTGCTTTCCAGGGGTTAACCTTATTTTCCATCGATTTAGTCTTTTGTTTTTTACAAATTAATGAATTAAAACAAATATAGTGTAAAAATGGGAAAATGAATATTCATGATCCTGAATAATAATTTTGCCTGCACGCCGTAAATTTGTACTTTTGCAAGGGGTAAGTCTTATACGACCAGCTCCTGCTGAACTCCCCCAGGATCGGAAGGCAGCAAGGGTAGGCGGTTGTAGCGGTGCGATATAAGTAGCTTACCCTTTTTTAGTGCCTGAAGTGAGCTCAAGTGTGGAGTGCCTAAAATACTTAACTCTAAGTACTCTAAGTACTCTAAGTACTCTAAGTACTCTAAGTACTCTAAGTACTCTAAGTACTCTAAGTACTCTAAGTACTCTAAGTACTCTAAGTACTCTAGTCACTCTAGGCACTCTAAGCACTTTTCTCTATCTTTGCATTAACATGCATCTTTATGTTAATCCGCATATATCCCGAAAATCCCAATCCTAAACATATAAGACTTGTAGTGGATATGCTGGAATCAGGAGGTATAATAATATACCCTACGGATACGGTTTATGCCATGGGCTGCGACATAAAGGCGAATAAGTCGATCGAAAAGATTGCAAGGTTTAAAGGTCTTAACCCGGAGAATCCTGATCTCTCGATTATCTTTCTGGATATGAGCCAACTTTCGGAATATACCATTATAAGGGACAATTCAATCTTCAAGCTTCTGAAGCGAAACCTTCCGGGCCCATTTACATTTATTGTTAAAGCAAATAACCAGATCCCCAGACTATTCAAGAACAGGAAAAAGACTGTAGGTATAAGAATACCCGACAATACCACAATACATGAACTTGTGAGGGAGCTGGGGAGGCCGATAATTACCACCTCCATTCATGATCAGGATGAGATCATTGAATATACAACTGATCCGGAGCTAATCTATGAAAAGTACCGTGATTTTGCCGATATCGTTATTGACGGAGGGTATGGTAGCAATGAAGCCTCAACGATTGTCGACTGTACAGGAGAGGAGATAATGATAGTCAGGCAGGGCCTTGGTATTCTGGAATGGTGAGATTATCACTGCTAAATAAATCAGTATAATTTGCCGGCAGGTACTTAGTATAATGCTTCAGCGTCTGTAGAATCCTCTTGTGAAGAAAACCAGGACCGTCAACAATTCCAGCCTTCCAAGAAGCATCAGAAATGCAAAAAACCATTTCCCTGCCATTGGGACAGCAGCATAATTTGAGAATGGTCCAAATGCACCAAGCGCCGGACCGATATTTCCGAGCATGGCTGCCGAGGTGCTGAATGCTGTAATTATATCATATCCCATAAATGAAATCACTATTGAGCTGAGGCAGATTAAAAAAAGATATAATATTAAGAATATCAGGATGTTATGGATCATGCTCTCCGCAACCGCCTTTTTATCGAGCCGTACCGGAATAGAAGCGTTCGGGTGTATCATCCTCCTCATTTCATGGCGTACATTCTTTGCTATAAGAAGGATCCGGCCAATTTTCATACTGCTGCTGGGTGAACCTGAAGTACCGCCGGTGAACATAAGAATAAAAAGAATGAATATCAAAAAACTGCCCCACTGGCTGTAATCACTGTTATAGAATCCGGTTGTGGTAATTATTGAAATAGTTTGAAAAGTCCCTTCAAGAAAACCTTTTCCTGCCGGGAAACCCGGTTTAAATGCCAGGGTTGTTGATACTATAAGTGCAAAGGCGAGGCAGAGTACAGTGTAGAAAATAAATTCATGATTGCCAAAGGCCTTTTTATAATTCCGTTTCACTACATGGTAGAAAAGGGTCATATTTGTTCCGGCTGTCAGCATAAAAACCGTAGTGATGATCAGTATTGGTGGTGATCCAAAAGAGGAGATACTGTTGTCTCTTGTTGAAAAGCCTCCGGTTGACATTGTTGTTAGTGAATGACATACTGAATCAAATAAAGGCATTCCGCTGATAATGAGTAATATTGCTTCAGCCATTGTCAGGATTGTATAGATACTGATTATTCTTTTGGCTGAACCACTGACCCTGGGATTGATCTTATCAGTTGCCTGTCCGGTAAAATCTGTAAATGTAAGCTGTACATTCAGTGATTTAACAACCGGTATAAGCGACAGCGATATCAGTATAAACCCCAGGCCTCCGAGCCACTGGGTCATACTCCTCCAGAACAAAACACCGTGAGGAAATGATTCAATGTCGGTAAGAATTGTTGCACCCGTTGTAGTGAATCCTGATATTGATTCGAAGAATGCATTTCCGAAATTTTTTATCGAACCGCTTAGAATGAATGGCAGCGTTCCGAAAAGACTGCATATTATCCACAACCCGGTAATTATGATATAGCCCTCTTTATCCCCTGACAGCCTTTCTTCATTACGAAGGGGAGTGAAAACCAGAATTCCGGTAATAACCGTGATTATGGATGAGAAGAGTAGTGGTGTGGCAGCAGGTTCCTTATATAGAAATGATACAGCCGCTGAAAGCAGCATAAATAATCCTTCAAAAATGAGCACCTGGCTGAAAATCCTGGCAATGACTCTGAAGTTAACCATTCCTTATCAGGTAAAGAATTTTGTCAGGCGATCATGAGCTGACGGTAATGTAAAGACGACTACTTTGTCGTTGGCTTTGATGATTGTGTCCCCGGTTGCTATAAAGGGGACACCATCTCTTGTTCCCCCTCCGACAATGGCATTCTTTGGGAATTCAATTCCCCGAAGCGTTCCTTTTGTTATTCTTGCGTTTGCCGGAACAAGAAACTCAAGTACTTCAGCGTCAGTTCCGGTCATGTACTTAACCTGGGTGACATTCGGGTTAAGGGTATGCCTGAAGATCCTGCTTGCAGCAGATATCTTTTTATTTATAATGGTATCTATACCTGAATTTTCCGCGAGATCAATGTACTCCATGTTCTCTACCTCTGCAATTGTCCTTTTGACGCCCATCTTCTTTGCAAGCAGGCAGGAGAGAATATTTGTTTCAGAGTTGCCGGTCACTGCCACAAAAGCATCCATTTTTGAAATGCCCTCCTGTTCAAGCAGGTCAGCTTTCCTGCAATCGCCGCAAATCACCAGTGTGTTATCAAGTATCTCTGACAGAGCCTCACATTTCTCAGGATTTGAATCGATTAGCTTCACTTCGCAATGTTTCTGCAGGTAAAGCGCTATATGCTTCCCTATCCTGCTTCCTCCGAGAATCATTATGTTCCTTGCTTCAAAAATCTTCTTGCCTGATGTCTTCATCATCTCGTTTATTCCTTCGCGTGTTGTAATTACGAAGACCAGATCACCCGGAAGAAATTGCTCGTTTCCTCTTGGTATGAGAGTCTTGTCATTTCGCTTTATCGCAACAGCCCTGTACTTGTCAGTTTTATTGGTTCTTGCTATATCAGCCAGACTTTTATTGATTATGGGCGCATTCTCATCAAGCCGCTGGACATACATCGAGAGCAATCCCTCAGAAAATTCCATAAATTCTGTTGAGCCTGTCTCATGAAGTAATCCCAGCACTTCCCTGGCAGCAATATGTTCGGGATAGATTAGTGAATCAATACCCAGCGTTTTGAAAAATTCCGGGGTCGATTGTTCCAGGTAATCAATGTTATCGATACGCGCAATAGTTTTCAGGGCTCCGAACCTCTTGGCAAGAATTGATGCAGTAATGTTTGTATCTTCAGAATGAGTGACAGCAATAAACAGATCAGTCTTTTTCTGAAGAATCTCCTGAAGGATCTTCACCGATGTGGCTGATCCGTGAAATGTAAGAACGTCAAGAGAAGATTTAATAGGATTTAACCGCTCATCATCAGGATCGATAAGGATGATATTATGGTTTTCATTCGACAGCAACTTGGCCAGATGAGTTCCAACTTCACCGGCACCCGCAATTACTATTCTCATAAAACTTATGACTGAAATAAAGAACAAAATAATAGATAAATAGCGTAATACTCAAGTTTTTTCGTAGAATAATTTATAAGTATCAATTACAGATTTATATGAAATGCACCCTGGTTTTTAACGAAATGTACCTTTTGAGCATTTATTTTATTGATATTCCATGGCACTGCCGGGGCTTCTGAACTTATTACCAGTGCATCCAGGGATTCTGTATATTGCATGTTATTTTCAATTAACGGCCTTTTACCAGTAAGTATCACAACATCGGGGGAGTTACTTTTAAGCATGGAATTGGTCAGCAGACTTGTCACCATGATCTTCTTTCCTGCAGCCTTGAGCTGAAATGTATTTTCCCGCAGTACATTTTCCCTGAGTTTAAGATTTAGCGCCGAGGAGTGCCTGGTTACCTCCTGTTGCATAATACATGTATCCGAATAGATATTCAGTATACTACCGGTCCTTATGCCGACAATCGACGAACCTATTGAATTATAGACAATTAACTCATTTGTTCTCCTGTATGAAACCTCCTTGATTGTTCCAGTCAGAACAAAAAGAAGAAGCGCGGCAAAGGGAAGGATGGCCGGGATCGATTTTCTGTTCAACATGTAACGCGTAAAAAGAAAAACAGATAATGTAAGAAGTATGCATTCTGTGCCGGTGATGCCAATATTTTCAATGGTTGAGAAGGGCAGGGAAGACACCGCCTCAGTAAGGCGTTCCGTAAGTCCGGCCGCCAGATCCAGTATCCTGACAATAATCACGGAAACAAAACGAACCGGGAATGTCAGCGGTACAAGTGCACCAAGTATTATCACCAGTGATGCAACAGGTACTATGACAATATTAGACAGGATAAACCATACAGGAAAACGGTTGAACAGCATGATGGTAAGCGGCAGTGTTCCGGCCTGGGCAATTATTGTGACTGCGGCTGACCGCCATACCAGGTCAGACAACCTGTGCCTGAACGTGATCTTCTGATAGAGTTCGCGGTAGAAGCAGATTATATATATCACGGCTGCATATGAGAGCTGGAATCCGGTATCGAATATTACGGAGGGTCTGATGAGTATCAGGACGAAAGCAGATGCAAGCACTGAGTTAATGCCGTTTACAGGCCTCCTCATGATCTTTCCTGCCTGCAGGAAAGAGTACATAAGCGAAGCACGGAGCACAGAAGAGGAGAGCCCCGTAATAAAGGCAAAGGTCCATAAGAGAAGTATCGTTATAATTACTCTTACTATGTTCAGCCTGCCCTTCAGGAAAAACAACATCCTGAAGACAAACATGCTCAGGATAAGTGCATGAAGACCCGAAACAGCCATTATATGCATTATTCCTGCTTTCATAAAATGCTGTTTCTGCTCCGGATCTAGCATGTTTTTCTGTCCAAGGGTTATAGCTGCAACAAGGGCCAGCCTCTCTTTTCTGATACCCCTCTCCCTGAACATCTCAATAATGCTTTCCCTTATCATTAAAGCCCTGTGCCTCAGGCTTATATCTTCACCAGCGGAGTGTCTGATAATGTCATTCTCATCAATAAATGCGAGGTATTTTATTCCACGTGTTTCCATGTAGTACCTATAATCAAATTCATAGGGATTGCCCCTGCTTGTTATTTCAACAGGGGTGCATCTGATTGTCATCCGGTCACCGGGGCGAAAGGAGGGAGGAACGGATCCTTTCCTGTAATAGAGCATCAGTGAACCATTCACAGGTACCTGACTCTTTTCAGCGATCCTTTTTTCAAGCTTCAGTATCAGCCTGTAGCTTTTATCTTTTTCTTCGGGAAAATCTGACAGAACGCCTGTAAATAGTGCCTCCTCGGGTTCAATTATTGATATTCTGCTTTTTTCTTTGGTATAGAGGAGAAGTCCGCAAATGAATAATGCAAAAGTCAAAGCGAAACCATAAAAATGATTTGTCAGTTGCCTGTTGTAAAAAAGGCTGACAGAGAAGAAAATAAAAATAACTATTCCCGAAAGAATAAAGAACTGATCTGCCGGAATGATATAAAGACCCGTTACTATTCCCATACATAACGGTATACAAATCCGAAGAAACGGAATTTCTTTATTAAGCACAGTCTGCAGCTTTTGAGACTGTATAAAGATAAGAAAAAGTTTGAAGTGACTAAAGTTTTAAGTACTTAAAGTGACTAAAGTTATTTTTAACTCTAAGTACTCCAAACTCTAGTCACTCTAGGCACTTTTAATCTTTTGTCCGGGAAGAATTGTTTTGTAATCGGCCTCGAATTTTCCTTTCGAGATGGCATTTAGCTTTCCCTTCAGAAGTCTCTTCCTCAGGGGGCTCACCTTATCGGTAAAGAGAATACCATCGAGGTGATCATATTCGTGCTGTATTACCCTTGCTTTATAACTATCATAAACCTCATCGTGGAATTCCCAGTTTTCATCATAATAGGTAATCCTGATATGAGATTCACGATCAACCTCTTCCCTTATATTAGGGATACTGAGGCAGCCCTCGTTCATGGGTTGGAATTCGCCGGTTTGTTCAACAATACGGGGATTTATAAAGGCCTTCTTAAAGTCAGCCATTAGTGGTTCGTCATTTGATGCAGCTGATCCGTCAATAACAAATATCCTTAACGATTTTCCGATCTGGGGAGCTGCAAGTCCTATCCCTTCGGAATTATACATTGTTTCAAAAAGGTCGGCTGCGATCAGCTTAACTTCAGGATCGTCTTTTTCAATATCTTCAGCAACCTTTCTTAAAACCGGATGTCCGTATACAACTATGGGATATGTCATTTTACTGTTTCTTTTTATTCAGCCACGATTGCAGAATCAGCGAAGCACTTACTTTGTCCAAAATCTTTTTATCCTGTCTCTTTTTTTTCTTCACTCCTCCGTCAATCATGGTCTTTAATGCAATCTTTGATGTAAATCTCTCATCTTCAAGATATACCGGTTTCCCCGGGAATCTCTTTTTCAACTTTCTTATAAAAGGTTCGATATACTTAACAGATTCACTTGGTGTATTGTTCATCTGAACGGCATAACCTACAACATATCCATCTACCTGTTCAGTTTTAGTATACTCATCAATAAAACTATTGAATTCCTGTGTATTAACTGTTGTCAGTGGCGAGGCAAACATCTGCAGAGGATCTGTAACTGCCAGACCCACACGTTTTTTGCCGTAGTCTATGCCTATAATTCGTCCCATTTAATTATGGCAGCAAAATTACAAAAAAAATATAAAATTCATTCAACCGCTGGTTCGGACTTAGTCGCGCCAGCGGAGATCGTATGATTGCAAGACTAAAAGAGGGTGTTAAGAAGGGTGAATTGTTTCCTCTTCCGGCTTGGCATACTCCATCGCTGCCAGTCTCTTGTAGGAGTTATACCTCCATTTTGAGTTTTCCTCAGCGGCTTTGAAGAGTACTTCAGCTTCACCGGGGAATGATTTGACAAGCGATGTGTAACGTACTTCCGAATGCAGAAAATCCTGGAATTTGTTCCAGTCAGGTTCCTTGGAATCGAGAGTGAATGGATTTTTACCTTCTTTTTCCAGCAATGGATTGTATCTGAAGAGGTGCCAGTAACCTGCCTCTACTGCTGTTTTCTCCTGGGCTTGTGTTTTTCCCATTCCTGCCCTTAAACCGTGGTTAATACATGGTGCATATGCTATTATAAGTGAAGGGCCAGGGTAAGCTTCAGCCTCTTTTATTGCCTTGAGATACTGTGAATTGCTGGCACCCATCGCCACCTGAGCAACATAAACATAGCCATAGGTCATGACCATTTGGCCGAGATCTTTTTTACGGATCTTTTTACCTGATGCTGCAAATTTTGCTACTGCACCTGTCGGTGTCGATTTGGAAGCCTGTCCTCCGGTATTTGAGTATACTTCCGTATCAAGTACGAGGATATTCACATCTTCCCCGCTAGCTACAACATGGTCGAGGCCGCCATAACCGATATCATAAGCCCAACCGTCGCCACCGAATATCCAGTGTGATTTTTTAACAAGATACTGTTTAAGGCTGAGTATCTCTTTAGCTACTTCCGATTTGTCTTTCTCACAGGCTTCAACAACCTTTGCTGATGCTGCCTTTGAAGCTTCAGCATTATTCATCCCTGCCAGCCACTCATCAAATGCAGCTTTGGTTTCGCTATTTACCGAATTACCTGCCTCCTTCATCCTGAGGGCAATTCTTTCCCTCAGTTTGTTGGAACCCAATGCCATGCCAAGACCATATTCGGCATTGTCTTCAAATAAGGAGTTTGCCCAGGCTACTCCTTGTCCATGTTTGTTTGCAGCATAGGGAGTGGAGGGCGCAGAACCGCCGTATATTGATGAGCATCCTGTAGCATTTGCCACTGTCATCCTGTCACCGAAAAGCTGTGTTATAGCTTTAATATATGATGTCTCACCACAACCTGCACAGGCACCTGAGAATTCAAACAGGGGTTGTGAAAACTGGCTGTTCTTTACATTCACGAATTTATCAACCACGGTATCCTTATAACCTACTTTTTCGTGCATATATGTCCAGCGTTCAGCTTCAGCAAGCTGTGTTTCAAACGGTTTCATTATCAGGGCTTTGTTCTTTGAAGGACAAACATCGGCACAGTTACTGCAGCCAGTGCAGTCGTAAACACTTAACTGTATCCTGAACCTGTATTGTTTAAGGACGCCAGGAATACCCTGTATTGTCTTTGTACCTTCAGGAGCATTGGCAGCCTCTTCCTCGGTAAGAAGGAAGGGACGTATTGCTGCATGAGGACAAACATAGGAGCACTGGTTACACTGGATACATTCATCCGGCTGCCATTCGGGAACGTTTACGGCTACACCACGTTTTTCATAAGCTGTTGTTCCAGCCGGGAAAGTTCCATCTTCTCTGCCTGCGAAAGCGCTTACAGGGAGATCATCCCCTTTGAGGTGATTTATTGGTTCAGCAACATCACGGATGAAATCAGGTATGTTGCGGGTATTTTTTTCTTTTTCAACTTTTATATCAGCCCATTCAGCCGGAATTTCAACCTTCTCAACCTTGCTGCCTTTATCAACGGCAGCAAAGTTCATTTTGACAACATCCTCACCTTTTCTTCCGTAGGTCTTTTGAATAGCCTTCTTCATTTCTTTTTCGGCCTGTTCGTAAGGAATGACATTTGCAAGCTTAAAGAAGGCGGCCTGCATTATGGTATTGGTTCTTGTCCCAAGGCCTATTTCTTCGGCAATTATTGTAGCATTAATGATATAAAAGTCAATGTTATTCACTGCCATGTATTTCTTCATATGGTCAGGGAGTCTGTTCCTGGTTTCTTCAGCATCCCATATGGAGTTAAGAAGGAATGTTCCGCCTTTTTTCAAACCTTTCAGCATGTCATATTTATCGAGATAGGAGGGAACATGGCATGCTACAAAATCAGGAGTATTAACAAGATAAGGCGAACGGATCGGGTTATCGCCGAAACGCAGATGCGAAGTTGTTATACCGCCCGATTTCTTTGAATCATAGGCAAAATATGCCTGGCAGTATTTATCAGTTGTGTCGCCGATGATCTTGATGGAGTTTTTGTTCGCACCCACTGTACCATCTGATCCCAGTCCGTAGAATTTAGCAGAATATGTTCCCTTAGGTGAGACATTAATTTCAGGGAGTAACGGTAATGAGGTAAAGGTAACATCATCAACGATACTAACAGTAAACTGGTTCTTAGGCTCATCAAGTCTCATGTTCTCAACTACAGAGAGCATATGTCCGGGAGTGGTGTCTTTTGAGCTCAGGCCATACCGGCCACCAATGATCAAAGGTCTTTCTGTCCTGTCATAGAACATTTCTTTAATATCCATATACAGAGGCTCTCCCAGCGAACCGGGCTCTTTTGTCCTGTCCAGCACGGATATCTTTTTTACTGATTTAGGTAATACATTGAAGAAATATTTTGGAGAGAAGGGGCGATACAGATGGACACATATCAAACCCACTTTTTCTCCTTTGTCGCTCAGATAATCAATAACCTCTTTTATAGTATCAGTTACTGAACCCATTGCAACTATTATATTTTCAGCATCGTCCGGACCATAATATGTAAATGGTTTGTATTCCCTGCCTGTCAGCTTTGATATCTCAGTCATGTATGAATTGACTATGTCAGGTATTGGTTCATAGAATTTATTGATTGATTCTTTTGCCTGGAAGAAAATATCAGGATTCTGTGCCGTGCCTCTTGTAACAGGATGTTCAGGGTTAAGGGCATTATCGCGGAATTTTCTCAGGGATTCCCAGTCTATAAGTTTTTTCATATCCTCCATTTGCATCACTTCTATTTTCTGGACTTCAGCTGAGGAGCGGAATCCATCGAAGAAATGAAGAAATGGGATCCTCGATTTTATTGCTGAGAGGTGGGCGACACCTGCGAGATCCATTATCTCCTGTACACTGCCGCTTGCCAGGAGGGCAAAGCCTGTCTGGCGGGTAGCATAAATATCGCCGTGATCACCAAAGATAGACAATGCATGCGCAGCCACAGTACGTGCACTGACATGGAAAACGCCCGGAAGAAGCTCAGCAGCAATTTTATACATATTCGGGATCATCAGCAGCAATCCCTGCGAGGCCGTAAAGGTTGAGCATAATGCTCCGGCCTGCAAAGCACCGTGAAGTGCACCAGATGCACCACCTTCCGATTGCATCTCTATAACTTTTACTGTTTCACCGAAGATATTTTTTAGTCCGTTGGCTGACCATTCATCAATAAATTCTGCCATTGTTGATGATGGTGTAATAGGATATATGGCAGCAACTTCGCTGAACATATATGCGACGTGAGATGCTGCCTGGTTGCCGTCACATGTAATAAATTTCTTTGTACTCATATTGATTATAAATAATTTGCATTTATTGTTAATTTTTTAACAGGATGTAAATTTACAAAAAATCAAGATCGGTTATCCGCCATTCATTGAAATCAGGAACTCTTCATTCGATTTGGCCTGCATGAGTCTGTCACGGAGAAATTCCATTGCTTCGATTGAGTTCATATCAGCAAGGTAATTTCTCAAAACCCATATCTTCTGCATTATATTCTTATTGAGAAGAAGATCCTCACGGCGGGTACTGGAGGCAGGAATGTCGATTGACGGGAATATTCTTCTGTTGGAGAGTTTACGGTCGAGCTGGAGCTCCATATTACCTGTTCCCTTGAATTCCTCAAAGATCACATCATCCATCTTTGATCCGGTTTCGGTAAGTGCAGTAGAGAGGATTGTAAGGGAACCGCCGTCTTCTATATTACGTGCTGCACCAAAAAATCTCTTTGGCTTATGCAGAGCATTTGAATCAACTCCTCCCGATAATACTTTACCTGAAGCAGGGGCAGTAGTGTTGAAGGCCCTGGCAAGCCTGGTAATTGAGTCGAGGAGAATAACAACATCATGTCCGCATTCTACAAGTCTTTTTGCTTTTTCAAGGACAATATTTGCAACCCTGCAATGACGTTCAGCCGGTTCATCAAATGTTGAGGCGATAACTTCGGCTTTGACATTGCGGGCCATATCTGTCACTTCTTCGGGCCTCTCATCGATGAGGAGTATCATCAGGTAAACCTCAGGATGATAATTTGCTATGGCATTTGCTATTTCCTGGAGTAATATGGTCTTACCTGTTTTTGGCTGTGCAACAATAAGACCCCGCTGCCCTTTACCGATAGGTGTGAACATATCGATAACCCTTACCGATAAAGTTCCCTCGCCTGGTGTGCAGAGGGTGAACTTCTCATTAGGAAAAAGAGGCGTAAGGAAATCAAAGGGAACTCTGTCCCTGATAAAGTCAGGACTTCTTCCGTTAATCTCATCAACCTTTATCAGAGGAAAGTACTTTTCACCTTCTTTCGGCGGACGGATTGTACCTTTTATAGTATCGCCGGTTTTGAGCCCAAACAGCTTGATCTGTGATTGTGATACATATATATCGTCAGGTGAATTAAGGTAGTTATAGTCGGCTGATCTTAAAAATCCATAACCATCAGGCATGATCTCAAGTACTCCGGTGTTATAAATGATACCTTCAAAATCATAGGGTTTTTCTTTCTTTTCATCCTTGTCGGCGATCTCTTCAGAAGCAGTCGCGTCTACGCTGTGTTCAGAAGTTTCTTTTTTCTGCTCTATATTCTCAGCCGGTTTCTCCTCATGATGATGAGTTTTCTCATCCTTTTTATCAGGAGTATTATCCACATCAGTCTCAACGGCGGGATGGATCTTTTCGGCTGTCTCTACTTTTCCGGGAATATCATTCAGGGCTAAAGGTTCATTTTTTTTATCTTCAGGTTTCTGGTTCTTTGTCCACACTGGTCCTTTTCTGACTTCTATTTCCGGTTCTTTGTTTTTTGCAATATCAGTCCTTTCATCTTTCTTTTCTGATCCTTCAGATACCTCGTATTCTGGTTCTGATGATCTTTTAAGGTCGCCAGGTGAGACTGACATAACCGATTCAGGTGAACGATTGAAAGAGGGTTTATTTGTTCTCGGTCTTCTACCTCTTCTGTAACCCTGATCATGATCACGCTTTGTATTTTGGGGAGACTTTCTATCCCTGTTTTCTGATTTGCTGGCACTTTTTTGCTCAGTGGCTTCAATTGCCTGCTGATCAAGGATTTTATATACCAGATCCTGTTTCTTTAAAGATTCAGCTCTTTTAATTTTAAGTTCTTTTGCAATTTCCCTTAGTTCAGGAAGCAATTTCTTACTTAACTCAAGAATGTCGTACATATGTTAATAATAATAAAATTTAAAGATCTTAATGATTTTATGGAAATCCGGATTAAGGTTTTAATATGAGCGTGGGATGAAATGTCACAAATCTTAAAACCGGGGCAATATTAAATAAAAATGATCGAATATTTCCTGTCAAATGTAAATAAAATGCAACGGTAAAAAATCAAATTAAATAATAACTTGATAATAAGGATGAAAAATAACGGTGCAATATAATAATAATCCCTGATCTTTCAAAAAAAAATAGGGATATAATGTCGGAGTAGTACATTTTTTTATTAAAATTGTAGCTCTTGTCCGGATTTTGTTTGAATATATAAATCAGGCCTGTAGATGCGTCAGTTAAAGATTACTAAACAGGTTACAAACCGTGACACCCCTTCTCTTGACAAATATCTTCAGGAGATAGGTAAAGTGGATCTTATTTCACCTGAGGATGAGGTTACTCTTGCCAGAAGAATAAAATCCGGTGATCCTGATGCTCTTAAAACACTCGTAAAGGCAAATCTCCGCTTTGTTGTATCTGTGGCAAAACAGTATCAGAACCAGGGAATGAGCCTGCCTGACCTGATCAATGAAGGCAATCTTGGTCTTATGAAGGCAGCTCAGCGTTTTGATGAGACACGGGGATTTAAATTCATTTCGTATGCTGTTTGGTGGATCCGTCAGGCTATTCTGCAGGCACTGGCAGAACAGGCACGGATTGTGCGTTTGCCGGTAAACAAGATCGGATCGATAAACCGTATAAACAAAGCCTTTGCGCGCCTTGAGCAGGAGTATGAACGTGAACCCTCCTCACAGGAGATAGGAGAAATGCTTGAAATGATACCTGAGGATGTAAAAGAGTCCCTTAAAACAAACGGCCGCACCGTAAGCATGGATGCTCCCCTGAGTTCCGAAGAGGATAATACCATGTACGACATTCTTCAAAGCAACGATACACCCAGTCCCGATAAAAGCCTTATAAACGAATCGCTTGCCTATGAAATAGGGAGAGCCCTCAGCACACTTTCCCAACGCGAGGCAAAAGTGCTGAAACTCTATTTTGGCCTGGGGATGAAGCATCCCTTTACACTTGAAGAGATAGGAGAGGAACTCAGCCTGACACGTGAACGGGTTCGCCAGATAAAAGAAAAGGCAATTAAAAGGATACAGTTTACAACACGCTGCAAAATACTTAAGACATACCTCGGTTAACTATTTGTTTCTATCTTTGTCCAAAATAACTTAAATGGGCCATCTTGTTTCTCCTTCAATACTGGAAGCTGATTTTGGAAATCTTGCAAGGGATATTCTTTTAATCAATAAAAGCATTGCCGACTGGATACATTGTGATATAATGGACGGTGTGTTCGTTCCAAATATATCATTCGGCTTCCCGGTAATTGAACATGTGAAAAAAATTGCGAAAAAACCGCTTGACGTGCACCTCATGATAATGGATCCCGACAGGTATCTCACCCGTTTCCGTGAGGCAGGTGCAGATATCCTGACGGTTCAGTATGAAGCATGTGTGCACTTGCAGCGGACAGTAACAGAGATACGCAAACTTGGCATGAAGGCCGGTATCGCAATTAACCCACATACCCCGGTGATGCTTCTGAAAAATATCCTGCAATATATTGACATGGTGCTTATTATGACAGTCAATCCAGGCTTTGGCGGACAGTCATTCATCATGGAAAGCTATAACAAGATTGCTGAATTAAGAAAAATGATCGATGAAGGCGGGTATAATGTTCTGATAGAAGTAGATGGTGGAATAGATACGAAAAATGCCCGCAAACTTATCGAGACGGGAGTAAATGTACTTGTTGCAGGAAACACAGTTTTCAACTCAAAAGATCCGGTGGAGACAATAAGGAGGCTGAAGAGACTAAAATAATACAAGAAGCTGTATCAAAAGATGAATAACCACCCCGTCATGACCGAAAGGTTAGGGGGAGGTGGTGCCTTTTGAGACACCCTCTTGTAATCATAGAAGAACCGCAAGAACTTAAGACCTTATTTTCCTTTCCAAAAAGGCAATGATATCACCTGAGTTATCCGGAGCAAACCACACAATTTCCTTGTCTTTACCCCACCATGTCATCTGCCTTTTGGCATACCGGCGGGTATTTCGCTTAATAAGGTCAACAGCTTTTTCTTTTGTTATCTTCCCTTCAAAATAATCAAAGAACTCCTTGTAGCCCACACTGTTAAGTGCATTATAATCTCTCATACGGAACAGGCTCCTTGCCTCTTTCTCCAGCCCGTTAATGATCATCTCATCAACCCTCTGGTTTATTCTGTTGTACAGCTCTTCCCTGGGTCTTTCAATACCGATCTTGATAACCCCGAAATCCCTTTCCCGCTTTCGTTTTGTAAGGAAGGTGGAATATGGCTTCCCGGTAGTCTCACATATTTCAAGGGCCCTGATCAGTCTTTTCGGATTTTTCAGGTCAACTTTTTTATAATGTTCCGGGTCAAGGAGTTTAAGTGCCAGTCGCAGACCGGTTATTCCTTCATCCTGATACTTTTTAATATATTTATCCCTGACAAGCGGATTGACATCAGGGATATCATCAATGCCGTGACAGACAGAATCAATATACATACCTGAGCCCCCGGTCATAAGTGCGATGTTGTTTCTATCGAAAAGGCCAGGAAGCACTTTAAGTACGTCGCGCTCAAAAAAACTCACGCTGTAATAATCTTTAACAGAAAGGAACCTGATAAAGTAATGTTTTATTGCAGCCAGATGACTATCAGAAGGGACTGCTGTACCGATTTTCATTTCACAGAAGAACTGCCGGGAATCTGCAGAGATTATCTCACAACTAAAATGACGGGCAATCTGAATTGAAAGATCAGTCTTCCCGACACAGGTCGGACCGACAAGAACTATCAGAATATTTTTCATGCGGATTATTTCCGGGAGGAGACTAATCTTCTTCCTCGCCTATGGAATCTTCGTTTTCAAAGCCGCCCGGGGGCTCTTCATTATCGCCATCAAGGAAGAGATCGTCAACTTCCGTATCATCCTCATCCTCGTCGTCATCGGAAACGACTATATTATTATAGAGCTTTCTGGAGGTGCCTCCGAATACGACCTGTTTTGGCGGTATCCCTTTGGAGTTAGTACAGGAGGGGTATTCGCGGTCGTCTATCTCTTCTGATTCTCCTGTATATTCAACAAAAAGACCCCTCTCGTTGAAGAAGTCAAAGACATATAGCAATTTCTGATTTTTCTTAAAGATAACATCCTCAAGAACAGCAACTTCCATTGTTGATGAACTAGTACCCATATCGAACAGGGTAAACTCTTCCTCTTTTTCCCAGTTATCAGTGGACAGGTAAAAAGATGCCATTTGTGATTTATCAAATTCCAGTTCCTCCTGTAAAATATTATGAAAATCCAACAAAGTGTGAGAATCCAGAAATTCAAATTCTCTCACAAACGACTCATCCTCATCTGATAATACTACAAATTTGTAAACCATGACATATTCTTATTCGACGGGTGCAAGATAATATTTTTTTTTTGAAGAAATTCTATTGTGTCAATTCCGTCAGCATAATCCCACAGGGCAGGAGATTGAGAACTGCCGAAGGGCAGAAAATCCCTGCCGGTAATACACTGGATCTTATCCTTGCGGTTCTCAAAAATCTCATGCAGCTGTTCTGGTGTATTATAGTATTCAAAGAACAGGACTGCTACAGGTGATGACAGACCATTCTCTTCCTTAAGGAGGAGAAAGCCCGTATCCATGAATTTCTCCCTGTTGACAAGTAAGATTGCTTTGCTGAAATCATAATTGCCGGCATATTTCGAATGGTTCATCAATACCGAATACTTTTCCCAACTGTTTATCATTTTCGAAAAATTATATTTCTCCGGGATATACAATTTTGAGACGTTTCTGCAGCCCAGTCCAAAATATGAGAAAACATCCAATCCGAGCGCTTCCAGTTCAGCATCACTTTCATTGCTGTCAATAACTGCTATACTGTTCCTGTTCTTTCTTATTATATGAGGATATTTCCCAAAATAATACTCAAAATATCTTGAACTGTTATCGCTGCCTGTGGCAATCACCATATCAAAACCGGAAAGTATCCCATCTACGATTGATATTCTGTTTTTGAAATCTCTGTTTATAGAAATAAGAATATCAGCTATCAGGTTTATCAGATCCGGATCCTTTGAGCTTGTTTTAGCTATAACCCTGTTTCCTGAGATAAGAACTGAAAGGAAATCATGAAATCCTGCAAGGGGTAAGTTTCCGGCCATGATTATACCGACGTTCGCCGGTTTAAAAGTATGATTGAGAGCAGGATAGGAGCTGGTCCACAGGATAAGATTTTCTTCTGTAAGTTCATCAGAAATGGCTTTAAGGGCCAATGTTACATTCTCAGAGGTGAACCATGGATTTTTGATATGCTGGGATTCAATAAGCTGCGTTATCTTATTGGTAAATATATTCTGTTTGCCTGCAAGGGCGTTCCGCAGGATCTCTCCAAGTGTTGAAAAAGCTTCTATGCGTTGCTGCAGATACATATCTTGATTGTGGGGTGTAAATTTATAGAATTTAAATTAGATATATTGAACATTACTCCGATTCCTTTAAAGTTCTTAACCATTCCTCCGTCTCCTTCCTTTAAACGATAAGGGAAGAAGATAGGGGAAGGATTAGTTTCAACTTTGAAAGAAGGTGAGTACATGTTATTAATAAAGAAACCGGCCCCAAAATAAGGCCGGTTTACAAGGATTATAAATCCAGAAATGATTTATTTACAGGGTATAGGTTATCGGCAACATATACCATACTTCGATGCAAAATGCAGATTTTATCATATATATAACAAGTGGATTTATAACAGGGCTGTTTATAGGTTCTTATTACTCTTTTTGTTCGGCAGGCTTAATGAGTTAGTTGCTCTGAGTTGAAGAGGATAGCGAAAATGTTACAGGCGCCATGTACCATACAGGTACTTCAACTCCCCCCTGTTTGCCAGGTTTAAATTGGGGTAGTGAAGATACAACCCTTACTGCTTCTTCATCAAGTGAAGGGTGAACTCCTTTAATAACCTTTACCTGATCAACACTTCCTGTTTCAGTAATACAAAATCTCACAATGACTCTGCCCATGATTTTTTCTGATTTGGCAACTTCGGGGTAGCGAATATTATCAGTAAGGTATTTAAGCAACAGACTATCACCTCCAGGGAATTGTGGCATCTCTTCAACAACCACGAATGGCTCCTTGCTTTTGTTGCTTCCAGGAGGAGTATCTGCAACAACCGCATACTCTTCCTGCTTTCCTTCCGCAGGAGATATTATGCTTTTATCATCATTGAGCGAGAATGTTACAGGTACCATGTACCATACCGGTACTGCAACGCCTCCCTGCCGGCCAGGTTTAAATTGCGACAACCCGGATACAACTCTTATTGCCTCAGCATCAAGAGCAGGATCAACACCCTTCAGCACTGAGATCCGGTCAACGCCTCCGGTTTCTGTCACGCAAAATCTGATTATTACTCTTCCAGTTATTCCGGCATTTTTAGCCGATTCAGGATAGATTATATTTTCAGCCAGGTATATAAGCAAGGCTGATTCTCCACCTTCAAACATCGGCATCTCCTCAACAACTACAAATGGTTCAGGCTCCCGTGATCCTGATGGTTCATAGGGAACACTGATAACTTCCATTTTCTTATCCTCATAATTGGCTGATACCGGTGGAGGCGGCGGAGCAGCCTCTGTTAATGTAACATCTGATTTCTTTTTTGTTGCACAGGTTGAAAATGAAATCAGCAACAAAAACAGTACAGGCAAAACCAGAAGTATCTTCAGGTTTGCCAGAGTTTTTGAACGTTTTTTTGTCATCATGATCATTCGTTTTTTAATAAGAGTAGGATTTGAAAAACTGTTTGAAACATTGAAAATGCTGGTCCTGAAGATCTGATTAAGAATAATACCCTGGTATTTCTGTACAGTAATACCTGAATTCAGGCACTCCTCATCAGCCCGGAATTCATGTACTTCACGTAATGACCTGTCAAACAGATAGATAAATGGATTGAACCATTGAAGAACTTTAATTACTTCAAGAAAAATAATATCAAGAAAATGGTATCTGTCCAGATGCTTCTGTTCATGCCTGATTATCTCATCGATCTCAAGCGATGAAGATCCGTTATAGATGAAAATATAACCAAAAGCAGAAAATCCTGAAGTATTCCGGGTTTTGAGCCGGATAATATTATTTTTATCGTTCTTTTGCCTGGCTATCAGGACTATAAGGCTTAAGATCTCTGCAATCAACTTGATACCAAATACAATGATTCCAACTATATAGATTAAAAAAATGATACTGTTCCAGTTAATAAACGGAAATAAATTAGTACTGCTAATGGAAGGATCAGCATTTTCATTAACGATGATTGCCGATAGGCTTCCTCCAAAAAACTGTATATCAACTGGTTGCTTTGTTTCTATTATTATCAGAGGGAAAATCAGTGATGTTAGAAAGGAAAGCAGGATGAAAAAACGGTTTCGTTCATACATAGTATCTCTCCGCAGGAAAAGAAGATAAAAAATATATAAGGCAGCAATGGAGAGCCCAACCTTTGTCATATATAACAACAGTGGATTCATTTTTTTGCTTTTTGTTTTTTCACTTCACCATCCATGATCTTCATGATTTCCTCCATCTCTTTGACGGAAATCTCTTTCTCTTTGGCAAAGAAGCTTACCATTTTCCCGAAAGAGTTTGAGAAATAATCATTTACAAAGGAGCTGAGATGAGATTTAGAATACTCATCCTTCGATACAACAGGATAATATTCATGAGTTCTTCCATACGCTTTATGGTTCACGAATCCTTTGTCCTGTAGAATCCTGATAATGGTACTTACAGTATTATATGCAGGCTTCGGATCTTCAAAGTGTTCCAGAACATCTTTGACAAAACCCTTTTCTATCTTCCAGAGTACCTGCATCACCTGTTCTTCGGCCCGGGTTAATTCTCTCATTTTATTACTGTATTCTTTATATTACATTTTGGAGACGCGATGCATCGCGTATTTACAAACAAATATATAACGAAATTATTAGTTATGCAACTAAATTCTTAATTATTTTCTTAAGAAAGAGCAAAAAGTAATTTAATGGAACCCCTCTGGGGTTCTCAAAACTCTTGCATTCAGATTATTAGTATTTGTGAAATCCCTCCGGGATTTATTATCTTCAGAATACACTTTATTATCAGAATAATACACATTATTTTGGATTATCGATCAGATATAAATCCCTGAAGGATTTTATAATTACTAGCTATAATATTGGGGGATAGCATCGAACCGCGGAGCGGTTCAATCATTGTTGTAAAGAACATTTATTCCTTATGAGAATTCTGCAGAATTGAAAAAAAGTGTACTTTTATTATTTTATCACTTTCCGGATGTAAAAGTTGACAAAGCTTGGTTTAAAAATAGGACTGTTCCGCGAGAATTTAAGGATCTCTGTCAAGGCTATTATATCCAACAGGGTAAGAGCGATTCTCACCATATGTATAATTGCAATTGGCATTATGGCGCTGGTTGGGATACTTACGGCTATTGATGCCATAAAATCCTCGCTCACGAATCAGTTCACGATGATGGGAGCCAATTCATTTACGATAACCTCGCGAGGAATGACTATTATTGTGGGAGAAGCAAATTACAGGGTGAAAAATCACTCCCGGATATCCTTCAGGGAGGCAGTTGAATTCAAGGAAAGGTTCAAAGAGCCGGCATGGGTATCGATCTTCTTCAATGCCTCGAGTATGACGACTGTTAAGTATGGATCAGAAGAGACTAACCCGACTATTTACCTTACCGGGGTGGATGAGAATTATCTTGCTGTTTCCGGTTATGAGATTTCATCAGGGAGGAATTTCAGCCCTGATGAGATACAGCTTAACAGAAGGCTGATTTTGATTGGAACAGAAATTGTTAAGGATATATTTCCACCTGATTTTGACCCTGTTGGTAAGGAGATATCCGTGGCAGGATTAAAATTTACGGTTTCAGGAATCCTTAAAAGCAAAGGAGCCAGTGCACTCAATACCGATAATGTTTGTTTCATACCTATTACTACGGCACGGCAATACTTTTCACGTCCGAATATGAATTTCAACATTACTATTATGCCATTCAATCCTGTGAATCTCGATATTATGACAGGTGAAGCGGAAGCAATTTTCAGAATTGTCAGGAACCTTGATCCGAGAGACGAGTCTGATTTCAATATTTCAAAGAGTGATAATATTGTTCAGTTATTACTTGAGAATCTTAAGTATGTGACATTGGCGGCTACAATAATAGGTCTTGTGACTTTGTTCGGGGCTGCGGTAGGGTTGATGAATATCATGCTGGTATCTGTTTCCGAACGTACCAGGGAGATTGGAGTCAGAAAAGCTATCGGGGCAAAACCGAGAACAATTCAAAACCAGTTTCTTTTCGAATCCATACTTATAGGGCAGCTTGGTGGTGCCTTTGGCATAATTCTTGGGATTCTTATCGGAAATGTTGTATCTTCAATGCTGAAATCAAATTTTGTTATTCCATGGCTGTGGGTGATAATGGGTGTAATAGTATGTTTTATAGTGGGGGTGGTATCGGGTTATGCGCCGGCATTAAAAGCCGCCAGTATTGATCCAATTGAAGCTTTACGATATGAATAAAAATAAATGAATATGGATAGACATGTAATTCAGGAAGAGCTTAAAAATTGCCCGGGGATATATTATTATCCCGATATCAACAAGCTGGAACTTATCGGAAGGTCAATACCTGAAAATCCCGAGCTTATATTCAAGCGTCTGGATGAATGGATTACTCTCCATTTTGATAAGAATAAAGAGCTCAATATTAACATACAGCTTGAATACATAAACAGCGGATCATCGAAATATCTCTATGAGATTCTCAAAAGACTTACCGGTTTCGGGCATTCCGGTAATGTTGTCAAGATGAAATGGCTTTATGAGGAAGATGATGAAGCAATGCTTGAGCTTGGAGAGCATTACCGCGATACAGCCGGTATTCCCCTCGAAATTGAAATAATCGTATAAAAGAGCAGGGACGTTGCATGCGACGTCCCTGCGTAATCATGTATTTGTATTTTACTATTCAGCAATCAAAGGAATAAGGTCCACAACCCTGCATGAGTAACCCCATTCATTGTCGTACCATGCCATAACCTTTATCATCTTACCGTTAACCATAGTACTCAGCGAATCGAATATTGATGACGCTGTAGTATGAATCACGTCGGCCGATACAATAGGATCTTCGGTATATTCAAGAATACCTTTCATCGGGCCTTCAGCAGCTTTTTTCATAGCTGCATTTATCTCTTCTTTTGTGACCTCTTTCTTTAGAACAGCAACGAGGTCGATCAATGATCCGGTGGGAGTGGGGACTCTTACTGAAACGCCGTCGAGTTTACCTTTTAGTTCAGGAATGACCTTGCCGACAGCTTTAGCAGCACCCGTTGTTGTTGGTATCTGTGACAGAGCAGCTGATCTGGCACGTCTGAGATCACTGTGAGGAAAATCAAGAATCCTCTGGTCGTTTGTATATGAGTGTATTGTAGTCATATAACCGATCTCGATGCCGAAAGCATCATTTAATACTTTGGCAACAGGAGCCAGGCAGTTGGTGGTACATGAAGCATTTGAAACACACTGATGTTCAGGTTTCAGATCATGCTCATTAACCCCAAGAACAATCATTGCATCGATAGTGTCCTTCGACGGAACAGTAAGGATAACTTTCTTTGCTCCATTTTTGAGATGATCGCCATAACCACCTTTTGGACTCTCTTTTGATCTGAATATCCCTGTTGATTCTATTACGACATCCGGATTCACCGGCCATGGAATATTGGCTGGATTCTTTTCTGCAGAGACCTTTACCTTAATACCGTTTACTATGATATTCTCAGCATCAAATGTGACCCCCGGAAACCTTCCCTGGGTTGAGTCATATTTGAGCAGGTGGGCAAGTGTGTGAGTATCGGTGAGGTCATTGATACCAACTATTTCAATATCATTTCTCTCAAGGGCAATTTTAAACACATTACGGCCTATTCTGCCGAAACCGTTAATAGCTACTTTAATTTTTGACATACCTCTATTATAATTATGGTTAATAAATCGAACCACAAAAGTAACAATTTCCTGAAAATTTACAAGGAACTGCTTCTATCAGTTACTCTTTTTCCTTGAGAAGAGATTTGAAAACCGGGTTTCCTCCGGGTGGAGCGGATCAACGATTACTCCAAACCTGTAACTGGCAAATAATGAGAGAAATATGGCCTTATTATCAGGGCTGGCCATGATAGGGATTTTCTTGGGGAAAGCATTAACCTGGGCCCCGAGCTCTATGGCATGTATTACCTTATCCTCTTTGCTGTATTCAAAATTAAATCCTCCCTTGATAAAAAGTCCGGGAAGCGCCTTTATTTCATCCAATCCCTTTGTAAAGGAAGATTTGCTGTAAATATCGGTTACCTGATGTATCGATACATCAAATTTTTCATCCCTGGTCCCCAATTCCCTATCCGATATGGGGTACAAAACCTTGTAATAAATCGGTTTATAAAATGAAACCACCGGACCTCCCGAATAAAAATACCGGATGGCAATACCTCCGAAATCTGCTTTACTGAATATTTCATGCTGTCGCCCTATACCTCCCCGCAGATAGAAAACAGAATTCAGTTTACCAAATACGAAAGTGCTGGTAGTCTGGAAATAGGGATTGTTGACTTTATATTCTTTGGGGTGCTTCAGTGTGCCTGCATCAATATCAAGGAGACGCTTATTGAGATAGTTAATTCTTTTTGCCTCCCGGTAACTCACGCCTATCCCGTCGGAATTAAGAAGTATGGCAAAAGATCTCTCGTTCCGGAAAAAAACCTTCTGCTGTTCATCCAGTTCTCCCTGTGCACTAAGATATTGTGCACCACCATAAAATAACAATATAATAATTATAAGCAGCTTTTTCATAATGAGCCTACTTATAAATCAGGGGAAATTAAATAAAGAGGAGCGTTAACCGACATTTTCAGTCTGTTCACTCTCAGCATTGGAGTACGCAGGACATGATTCCTTATTACATGAACTGGCAACCAACGCGATAATAAAAGTGATAAAAAATATTACAGCACTCTTTTTCATACAGGGATAAAATTAATTATCTACAAAAATAAACTTTTATTTTAAAAACAATCTTTATGCCATAAATAAATTACTTACATTTTTTCGTCGTCCGGTTTTATCGATGGCATCTTTCAAAGCATAACAGGTAAACGTTTATAATGGTTCAAAAATTATCTGTCATTCATTAACTTTAAATCAATCTTAACAATTTATGCAATAACATTTTTATTGTAATTTTGTTATCCCTTCATGATATGATTTATTTCAATGAAGCAGATATTAATACTATTTTTATTAGCAATCATGTCCACTGAATCATTTTCACAGGAAAAGCTGCCTTTCAATAGTCTCAGCAAAGCTGAATCATATGTAATAAATGATAAGGGTACTGAAGTACCTTTTACCGGTAAATATACCAACCACAAGGAAAAGGGTACGTATGTCTGCAAAAAATGCGGAGCAGCTCTTTATTATTCATCAGATAAGTTTGAGTCAGATTGCGGGTGGCCAAGTTTTGACGATGAAATCAAAGGCGCTGTTAACAGAACACCCGATGCTGACGGCATGAGGACTGAGATAACCTGTGCTTCATGCGGAGCACACCTGGGACATGTGTTCATCGGCGAGAGAATGACGTCTAAAAACACCCGTCACTGTGTCAACTCACTTTCACTCGATTTTGTTCCTGCAATAGTTGAGGGAGGAAGATATGGT
>Ga0315550_1000291_pt1 | contig 30284 bp, 26 predicted proteins | sample SalMarSW160190MG_2_FD_203100 | JGI IMG/M metagenome (GOLD analysis project Ga0315550, IMG submission 203100) | Salt marsh sediment microbial communities from the Plum Island Ecosystem LTER, Massachusetts, United States - Salt Marsh Sediment SW1601-90 ...
CGATTTGGGCTTTTTGTTTGGCGGAAAAGCGTCTTCTCATGGCTCTCAGTCTAACTTATTTTGGTCGCTTTTCGTGTCCAAATTTCCTTAGCCACTTAAGTTCAGTGCGAAGGCTATTTCGCTAAAGGAAGCCACTAGGATTTTGAAAATCAGTCCATCACGTGTCAAGGCCTTGGTTACACAAGGCCACCTCAGGCGCTATGGTACTTGGAAAGAAGATCATGGTTGGCACAAACTTCTCGTCAAAGACGATGTCATCCAATTGACTAAGGAAGCGAAAAAGTTGCTCAACTTGAGCGATAGCGCCAATGTGTTAGGGGTCTCGGAGAACTATCTGAGGGGTGGAGTTGACCCGGTTACGTGGACACCTTTATGCTTAGTGAAAGGAGTTCACCATGCCGAGAACACGTTCTCCATATCCAGAAGAGTTTCGAAGGAAAATGGTTGAGCTTGTTAGAACCGGACGTACTCCGTATGAGCTCTCTCGCGAGTTTGAGCCAACAGCGGTGACAATCAGCAACTGGGTCAAACAAGCTGATCTGGATGAAGGTCGTCGAGCTGATGGTCTCACTACAGAAGAGCGGAATGAGCTCGCGCGATTGCGACGGGAGAACAAGCGACTTCGGCTTGAGCGAGAGATATTGGCACATCGTCCCAATGTCCTTTAGGGAAAAGCCGCAGCCTGGTTCGCACGGGAGACCGACTCGATACCACCCGAGTCTTCGAGTTCGTGAAAGCCAACCAGGCGAGTTATCCCGTGTCCATGATGTGCCGGTTGCTGGAAGTCTCCACCAGCGGGTACTACGCGTGGCTAAAGCGACCACCTTCGAAACGCTCTAGGGAAGATGCCATCTTGACGGACAGGATCCGATGGATTTATCTTCGATCCAGGAGCTCCTATGGAGCCCCACGAGTGTATGAAGAATTGAAGGATGAGGGAATGCGGGTTGGACGCAAGCGGGTTGCTCGTCTGATGCGAGCTGCCGGCCTACAGGGCATTAGTCGACGTAAAAGGGTTCGGACCGCAATACGAAAGCCGGGAGCAAGACTTGCACCCGATCTGGTGGATCGAGATTTCACTGCAGACCGCCCAGACCAGCTTTGGGTTGCCGATACACTTGCACCGCACTGCGTGCGGCGCAGTGCAGGTGTCACATACATCCGTACCTGGGCAGGGTTCCTGTACTTGGCGGTGGTTATAGACGCTTTTAGCAGACGGATCATAGGCTGGTCGATGGCCAATCACCTGCGGGCAGAACTGGTGATCGATGCTCTGCAGATGGCAATTCAGCAAAGGTGCCCGGAAGGAGTTGTTCACCACTCCGATCAAGGAAGCCAATACACGTCGCTTGCCTTTGGCAAACGATGCCGGGAAGCTAATGTCCGACCGTCAATGGGATCGGTTGGAGATTGTTATGATAACGCACTCTGTGAGAGTTTCTTTGCCACGTTGGAATGCGAGCTGTTGGATCGACATAGATTCCGGTCCCGAGATCAAGCAGGAAGATCCGTGTTTGAGTTCATCGAGGGTTGGTACAATCCGCATCGCCGCCATTCATCAATCGGCTATACATCACCAGTAAAGTACGAAATGGAACATGCTCATGCCGCGTGATCAGTTAGCCCTTGAGTGTCCACCAAAGCGGGGTAACTCCAGGGAATGATAACCCATCAACTTATACTCCCTGAGGATACACCTGCTTCGTCTATTCGGCGCGGAGTGATGCTTAGTCCAGATAAGATAAATACCTTCTTAGATAGATTAGGGGATGCTGCATCTCCTGTGGGTATGCATAACGAGAAGCTTGTCGATTTACACCATGCTGCACGAATTCTGACAACGATTGGCGTTAATAGCTTTCTACTTTTAAGGATAGTGTTGGAAGACGAATTATCGTGTTATCTCCACGAAGGTCATCTTAGTGTTTGTGCCCCGCGATTTGATAGAGATGAACTAGAGGCACACATAAAATCCGCAAGAGAAGAATTGGGATTTATCACCCGACACGAAATCGCCGCGCGTTTGGGGATTACCCTGAAACAAGTTTCCGCGATGAATAAAGCTGGGGATTTTCAGCTGGTTGCCGCCTTCGGCACAACAAATTATTTCGCGGGAACTAGCATCGAATGAATTAAGCACCGTGATTCCCTCCTATATGAGAGTGATGGAATCAATGATGGGAGTCCAGTTTTCAACTGAACATGAGTCCGGCTTTTAATCGAATACAGTCCGGTTTTCAATTTCAAATGACAAGAGGATTCGTCTTATTGACAATCTGAGTGATTTCTGACACTATCAGAAATATCAGCTGGTCGGACTTCATCTTTGAGAGAATGGGCGTGTATCGCACTTAATATCCATACAATTAATGATGGGGGATTGGTCTTGAGTAAGGGCTGAATGAAAGCAATCTTCCACAACAGGTATCCAGAGACTCAATTGATAATCGTCACGCAAGATTCAGCAGGGTAAAGCATATGAATCTCATCATTGGAATATCGGGGGCCAGTGGGGCCCAATACGGAATTCGCCTTCTTGAGATCCTCAAGGATTTGCCGGAGTATGAAACGCATCTCATTATGAGCCCGGCAGCAGAACGCATCTTATCTATTGAGACAAAATACTCAAAAGACTCGGTTGGTAAGCTGGCCGATGTGGTACATCTGTTCAATGATATCACTGCGCCAGTTGCTTCCGGCTCGTTTAAAACATGCGGTATGATTGTTGCGCCGTGTTCAATAAAAACGCTTTCCGGTATTGCACATTCATATGCCGACAACCTGTTAGTACGCGCTGCGGATGTAACGCTGAAAGAAAGAAGACCACTGATAATAATGCCTCGGGAGACCCCATTGCATATCGGACATATCAAATTATTACTACGCGCAGCGGAGATCGGTTGTATCGTTCTGCCTCCAGTTCCTTCTTTCTACTTCCTGCCAACAACAATAAACCAGATTGTTGATCATACGGTTTACAGGGCATTAGAATTGCTCGGTATTGAGTTTCTGGAAGGCGAAATTTCCCACAGATGGAACGGACCGATTGTAGGAGAATAATTGTTTAAAAGCTTGACTAGTTGCATAACATAAGAGAAATCGCTAGTTGGTAACTGCAAAGACTCTGATATTTAGTGCTTGGTGTGTTCAACACACCAAGAATGGGCCATCTATATTTGTTTGGCACCAGTCCGACCTCCATATCGGAATAAAATGACACCCATAACATGGCATAAGCCTTATCATTATTCCGACAGGACCTCTTGGCATCGCAACGAAAAATTCATTGTCGAATTCATTGATGGCAACAAAAGTTACCATTACAAAACGTGTAATTTCCTTGGGGCAATGGCATTCGGAATCGGCGGATGCTTTGTATCGGATTATATACTCGATACAAAGACAAACTCTGGATAAATGTGGGTTATGAAGATCTAGCTTCGTTGAAGAGAACATATTCGCCCACTATGATGTAAAGCCATTGCCGAGATCTCCAGAAATAAGACAGGCCATTTAAGTTATGTATGACCGATGTGCAATATTGGTGTACGCTAAGCATAGTCACTTGCTTGACATCAACATAAGGCCATGCTTTAATTATTTAACTTAATGGAATACCGTTCCACCATGTGGAACCCGTCCGTTTGGATATTTTTTAACTCTGCCCGTGGCCAAACCCCGACCTTTTATATGTTCTGAGACCGAAGCGGTTATTTGCCTTTGATGGCTTAGATGATTGGATTAGCGTGTTGGATAGAAGGGTTTAGTGAAGAGATGGAAGATAATGACCGGTTTTGAAGGTCTAGCATACATTGATGCGATGGGTCAAGCGGATTTGGTGCGACGGAAAGAAATCAAACCAATTGAACTGATCGAATATACAATCGAACGCATTGAACAGTTGAACCAAACGTTAAATGCAGTCGTCGTGCCAATGTATGACCAAGCACTCACCATGACCAGTGCACACATTCCAGACGGACCATTTTCTGGCGTCCCCTATCTTCTGAAGGACCTAATTGCGTTATGTGCTGGAGTACCCACAACTGCAGCGTCATATCTACTCAAGGATCACACACCAAATTATGATAGCGAACTTGTAAGAAGGATAAAACAGGCAGGTCTCGTAATCATTGGGAAGACGAATACACCGGAATTTGGAATCTTGCCTACTACTGAACCTCGTATGTTTGGTCCATGCCGGAATCCTTGGGATCTCAATCGTAGTCCTGGGGGATCAAGCGGCGGGTCGGCAGTGGCTGTAGCGGCCGGAATGGTTCCCATGGCGCATGGAAACGATGCGGGCGGTTCTATTCGCATACCTGCATCTTGTTGCGGTGTTTTTGGCTTCAAACCAACACGAGCTCGAAACCCCCTAGGACCAGATGTGGGTGACATTATGGCGGGCTTAGTGGTTGAACATGCTATTACTAGATCGGTCCGTGATAGCGCTGCTTTACTTGATGCTACTTCAGGGCCAGATATTGGAGATCCATATTCGTGTCCTCTGCCCTCTCGGCCATTTCTAGATGAAGTTGGCACAGATCCAGGTCGACTGCGCATTGGATACACTATGCGCGCAGCCATTGACGTCCCAGTCGATGTGGAAAATAGCAAGGCTGTCGAAGATGCGGTGGCACTATGTGTAGATCTTGGTCATGATGTATTGGAGGCTCCGCCTCAATATGATGGAGAGTTATTGGCTGAGGCATGGACGGTCTTGTATCAATCTTGGCTGGCCGCAACATTGGATGATATTGCGAGATTAAGGAGCAAACCTATCATGCCCGAAGAGGTTGAACCGTTCTCCTGGTCCATGTATGAAGCAGGACAAATAATCAGCGCATCGAAATACCTCCGAGCATTGGATGCTCTCCAAACTATTGCCAGAGAGGCTGCTCACTTTTTCGCGGAGTTTGATGTTTGGCTCACACCAGTTCTAGCCAAATTACCTCCCAAGCTCGGCACATTCGATCCGCCACCTGACAACCCTATTGAAGTCCACCTTATTGCTCGCGCGTTCACTCCTATCTGCCCAATAAGTAATGTTACAGGGCAACCATCAATGTCGGTGCCTCTTTACTGGAGCGCAGAGGATCTACCAGTTGGGGTTCATTTTGTTGGGAAGTATGGTGATGAGGCAACACTCTTTCGCCTTGCTGCTCAGCTAGAAAGGGCACGTCCATGGGCGAGACGGCAGCCAATGGTGTAAACTCGAAAAACTCCTTCTAGCGGGTAATCCTACGATCTCGGTAATTTCATCGGGATGTTCTACAAATTGATGGGAGCAATTCTAGCACATTAGATCGGATCCCCTCGATTCTGTACACTCGATGCGGATATTAGACAAAGCAGGCTTTGAGTAGAGGGGGTTTCCAATAATTGCGCATTTCCATGAGACACTCATTATCTGCGCTGTAGGAACACTTAAAGTTATATGCAAGAAATCTTGCTCGTTAGGCCGATCAAGCGACAGATTGACTTTTTTACTAAATTAATTTCAAGCGCAATTAAGGACGAGCCGGCTTAGACATTTCCCTTAAAGTGCCGAGGACGCTATGAATGCAGAAGATGTTGAACTTATTGAAAATATCCTGATTAAGCTCCGTGCGGGACCTCTCTTCTACTATGACCTGCTTACAGGTTTCCCAAGGTGGGGGTTTCGTCAGATTATGGTGGCTTGGGGCAAAGTTCGGGAAGAATACGAGCTATTTCAAGACACGCAAGGACGATACTATATTGAAGCTGCCAAGGATGATTCAAACGATTAACAATACTGCTTTCTTTATATGTGACAAGGAGCGCACCTTACACCGGCTTGTTCATTATAAGAAAGAAATCCTCCTTTAAAATATGGTTTGTATTAGGCGAAGATAATCGTTCATTTTGAGTATCTCAGCTATTGTGGATTGTACTAAGCCGGGCGAGAGCGGTATTACAAAGGATCTTCCTATACCGATTCCCGATTATCTGTAAGTTTATAATTACATTCTTTGCATCATGATCCAGAGACTGAAAGTTGAGAGGATTGTCCCATGCGTTTGAGCAGTCAAGTTACGGAAGGTCCGAGGCGAGCTCCCCATCGCAGCTTGTGGTATGCCTGTGGACTCACTCCAGATGAACTTAAAGGCCCACTTGTGGGCATTGCCAACTCAAGAACCGACCTTGTCCCCGGACACATAAACCTTAATCGTATTGCTGAGGCCGTAAAGGCGGGCATATGGATGGGGGGCGGCACTCCACTTGAGTTCTCTACCATTGCTGTGTGTGACGGTATTTCAATGGGACATGCAGGAATGTTCTATTCTTTACCTAGCCGAGAATTGATCGCTGACTCGGTTGAGACAATGGTAGCAGCCCACGGTCTCGATGGGTTAGTAATGATCGCGAATTGTGACAAGATCGTGCCGGGAATGTTAATGGCCGCCGCGAGGCTCAATCTTCCCGCTATACTTATTAGTGGGGGACCCATGCAAGCAGGTCATCACGATGGACAGGCCATTGACCACACTCAGGTGCATGAAAGCGTCGGGCCCCTTGAGCGCGGCTTGATCACAAAAGAAGAAATGGAGAAGTTAGAACTAGAGGCTTGTCCTGGTTGGGGATCTTGCGCTGGCCTTTTTACGGCGAACACAATGAATTGCCTAGCGGAGGCGTTGGGGATTGCCTTACCAGGTAACGGAACATCTCCTGCAGTTAGTTCTGAGCGAATCCGTCTGGCAAAACAAGCTGGAACTCTAATTGTCCAGCTCATCGAGCAACAGATAACGCCAAGGGAAATAATGACGCCCGATGCCTTCATGAATGCTGTTGCCGTTGCTATGGCTATCGGCGGATCGACGAATACTGTGTTGCATTTATTGGCATTAGCACGCGAGGCAAATGTTGATCTACAGCTCAGCAATTTTGACGAGATCAGCAAGAAAACACCTTACTTAGTAAAGCTTAGCCCGACAAGCGCCAATCATATGGAAGACTTGCATCGAGCTGGTGGCATTCCCGCTGTGATGCAGAAGTTATTAGACATTGGAGCGCTCAAGCCGGATCCCGCGACGGTTCTTGGTGTCAATATTGGGCAGATTGCTGACTTTGAACATATTAGTGATCAAAGCATAATTCGCGACCCGAGTTCACCTCATAGTAGCGAAGGCGGGCTTGCTGTCCTCTATGGAAACATAGCCCCAAAGGGTGCAGTCATTAAGAAATCGGCAGTCTCTGCTGAAATGTTAATACACGAGGGACCCGCATGTGTTTTCGATTGCGAAGAGGACGCCGTAAACGCCATAATCAAAGGAAAAGTAGAACCTGGATGTGTCCTTGTTATTCGGTATGAAGGGCCCAAGGGCGCCCCCGGTATGCGCGAAATGTTAGTCCCTACAGCAACGCTAATGGGAATGGGGCTGGGGGAATCTATTGCACTTATCACTGACGGGAGGTTCTCTGGAGTTAGCCGAGGCCCTGTGATAGGTCACATCTCTCCTGAGGCGATGTCGGGTGGACCTCTTGCTCTGCTAAGAGACGGAGACCTGATAAGCATCGACATTCCAGAAGGAAGACTAAATGTTAAATTGTCCACCACAGAATTGGAGGCACGAAAATCTCAGTGGACGCCGCCAAGCACAAAGGGATTAAAAGGATACTTGGCAAGATACGTAGAAATGGTGACGGAATCTTCCGAAGGTGCCGTCTTGTGCGCCTCACAAAAGGGCATGGATTAATCACACAGCATCAACAGATGCATTATTCGGCAGTGCCAGATTTTGCGCCAATTGTTTTCTTATTATCATGTTTACCAAGATTACTAAGAGACGACTTATACATGATTGCTTACATATGGCAATGTATCAAGAGGAAGGACACAGATGTACAAGGACTTTAGGTCTTTCATTTCGTTGTTGGAGAAAGAAAGCGAATTGATTCGTGTCTCGGAGGTGATTGATTTACGATTCGTGCCTGCTTTGATTGCGAAATCAAAGGAGGCGGTTCTCTTTGAAAAGATTGCCCAGTTTGACATGCAGCTGGCAGGAGGTTTGTTAAACACACGTGAGCGTTTGGCGCTGGCGATAGAGACAAATCCTGCAGAGATCGCGATGCGGTTTAATGAGGGTATCAGAAACCCGATACCACCTGTTACTGTCAAGGATGGCCCTGTGAAAGAAGTTATTAAAGTGGGCGATGACGTCGATTTAACAGAGCTTCCAATCCCGCTGTTTCACCAGGAAGATGGTGCTCCTTATATCTCAGGTGGAGTAGGAGTGGTAAAAGATTCTCGGCTTGGCAGGAATGCAGGGATGTATCGAATGATGTATAGGACTAAGCACGAAACAGGCATCTGTCTGGGTTCACATCGCGACCTAAGGCATCTATATGAGCGCGCTCTCGACGAGAACCGGCCGTTGGATTTCGCTGCCGTAATTGGCTTGCACCCTTGTGATCTCATTGCAGCAACGTACCGAGCCCCTCTAGGAATTGATGAATTCTCCATTGCTGGGGGGCTTCGTGGTTACCCGGTGGAATTGATCTCATGTGAAACAATAGATGTAGATGTACCTGCAGACGCCGAGATCGTACTTGAGGGCGAAATTTTACCCGTCGGGTGGTCAGTCTCCGAGGGACCATTCGGTGAGTTCACGCGTCTGCAGGGAGGATTGGAGTTCAACCCAATCGTAAAAATCAAAGCAGTGACACATCGGAGGAATCCAATTTTTTATGCATTACATATGCCATTCGAGAATATCTGGTTATTAGCCCCTGCCCTGGAAAGTGCCGGATTGAGAGCGCTGGAAAATGCCAAAATTGAACCGGCAAACATTGGCGCTCTTCCTGGGGCTAGCTGCTATTTCACTCTCGTGGCATCCATAAAAAATAAAAAAGCCGGAGAAGGTAAAAATGCCCTGCTAGCGCTTCTTTCGGTCTCAGACGTAAAGATGGCGATTGTTGTAGATGATGACATTGACATTTTCAATCGTGATGAATTGGATTGGGCTTTAACATTCAGAATGCAAGCAGATAAGGATGTGATTGTAGTCCAAGGTGCAAGGGGAGATAAGAGTGATCCAAGTGCTGGAGGATGGCAGCTTCCTACCGAGCAATTGACGACTTCCTCCAAGCTGGGAATAGACGCAACCATTCCTGATGGAATACCCAAGGAAGAATATATGCGGGCCAAGTATTCGTACATTGACTCAGATGATCTTCGAGAGCAAATGAAGATTCTAGGATGGGACAGTGATAGTTGAGTATTTGGAACCAGTTCGACATCTTCTATATACCTGAAGACTATCTTCAGATTTGATATTTTCCCCGTTTCGCACAATAGATGGAATGGTTTAATGGGTCTCCATCAATAATCTGCCCCAAGATTGCTTAATTCTTCTGTCGATCACAACGCAAAGCTCGATATTGTGGACAAGGCATTCTAAGATGAGCTAGATGTTCTTCGGGAGAACGGAATTGAAGATGTGTGTTGTTCAAGAGGCTTGAATAAACAGGAAGGAAATCGCCTATTGGCCCAGGGGTTTAATAACGCACAATGGCGATCATATGCCCGGAAGATCTAATAATTTTCCTCGACGATTGAAAGGATAAACATGTAATCGGGACCAGAAGCATATTGGCGAAGGATGAACCGATCGAAATCAAGGCTTCACTGTTCAAGGATAATGTTTCTGCCTGAACTGTGAGGAATATCGAGACGAATATGCTATATGGTGGAACCAAATTTACACATACTTCTTGACACAACTGATTGTTAGAACAACCAAGGACTGGTTCATGTAATTGGGCCTAAAATGACTCGCACATCTCCGATAACAGCTCCTTGGGGTAAAGAAAAAACCGGGTTTAGGTCAACCTCAGCAACATTTGGATAGCGAAACGGCATTCTGGATAGCTTAACGAGAGTATCGGCAAGTGCACTCAGATCACATGCATCCCCCCCCCTCGCCCCCTGAAGTATTGGAGATGCATCGATTTCTTGGACCATTTCCATGGCAGTAGTGACATCTATCGGGGCTACACGAAGAGTAATGTCACGGAAGATCTCAGTGTAAATTCCCCCCAACCCAAAAGCCACAACAGGGCCAAACTGTGGGTCGCGCGATATCCCCATTAACACTTCAACTGCTCCTGTGATCATGGGATAAATAACAACACCTTGAAATTCTCTCTCCTCTCCAATCCGCATAATTGAGTTATAGGCAGATCGTACTTCGTTATCATTTTCAATGTTTAAGATTACGCCTTTGTAATCAGATTTGTGCAGGATATCTCGCGCGACTACCTTCATCACGACAGGATATCCAAGATCTCGACAACCCTCGAGTGCTTCCTCCTCAGTAGTAGAGAAGCGATAATCCGGCACCGGGAAGCCATTCTCCAGCAAGAATGACATGGCTTCGGGTTCAACAATACATCCCTGATGGACCAAATTCATTCGTTCTTTGGGAATCGCTTCCATCCAAGGATACGTGGATAATTTGCGATTATAGTAATTCGCCATAGCTGCGAGAGCTGCAACCGCGCGCTCAGCAGAAGAAAAGTTTGGAATACCTCGTTCTTTTGCATAATTAATGCCATCATCAACCCACGGTCCGGGCATAAAACTGATGGCGGTTGGTTTGCCGGTTTGATCGGCAGCATCGCAAATTCCGCGTGCCAATTGCACAGATTCCAAGTAAGGCGGCGCAATATTGAGAACAATTGCCATATCGTATTCTTTCAATACTGCTAGTAATGTCTCGCAATACCCTTTTTCTGTTCCTTCAACAGTCAAGTCAAAGGGATTTTTAAGAGCGCAATGAGAAGGGAGAAAAAACGAAAGTTCATCCGAGAGTTTTAAGCTAGGCCTGGCCACGTCGAGGCATACTTCCTCAGCACGGTCAGCAGCAAGGACACCCGGCCCCCCCGAATTTGTCACAATGGCAATGCGGTGTCCTTCGATACGTGGCAAGCTGATGAAACCGACACATACATCAAACGCTTCTTCCACAGTATGGGCACGGAGCGCGCCACATTGTCGGATTACCGCATCGTAGACAGCATCTGAGCCGGCCATTGAACCAGTGTGTGAAAGTGTAGCCCGCCCACCAGAACGAGTTCGACCAGCCTTAATGATCACAATCGGCTTCTGCTCAGAACACTCAACCATCGCTCGCATGAACCCTCGCCCGTCGGTCACGCTTTCAATGTAAACAACCACAACCCGGGTTTCTTGGTCGGATGCAAAATATTTAATAAAATCTACTTCTGTTAAATCTGCGGCGTTGCCATAGCTTACGAACTTGGAAACTCCAAGTTCATGTTCCTTGGCCATGGCTAGAAAGATTCCCCCCAAAGCACCACTTTGGGATACGAGTGCTACTCCACCAGGCGGAGGTCTTGTCTCAAGTGTTGGATATAAATTCAGGCTTGTGTTTATAATTCCAGCGCAATTGGGGCCAACAAATCGAATACCATGCTCTTGGGCGATTTCCAACAATTGTTGCTCATCTGAGTGGTTACCAACCTCTGAGTAGCCGGCTGTGATTATCACTGCAGAACCCACATTTGCACGCCCACAATCCTCTAGCACTTCCGGTAAAGTGTGAGGAGGCGAGACGATGATCGCAAGATCGACAGGGTGATTGATCTCTGTTACCGTTGGGTAACCCGGGATCGAGAACGCCCCCTGCGCCCTCGGGTTGACGGCGAAGGCATTCTTAAACCCGCCATCACTGATATTTCGTAGAAGCTCGTGTCCAAGCTTCCCTTTTGACGCGGATCCGATTACGACCAGACCTCGGGGGTAGAAGAGATTATTAATGCTCATTTTCATGCTCAGAGCAAAGGCCTGAGTGGAGGGCAAAATTGTTGCGATCACCTTCCCCTCCCCATCTATCATTCACCACACTTGCCACAACAGTCGAGTCAAGGAAGCTCCCTAATCGAGTATTCCCTATAGCTACGCCAAGGGTGAAGATGTTTCCGGGTATAGGCGAATCTTTGAAGAGTGGAAGATCTTCGGGATTAATGTAGTTGACCCGAGCACCGACATCTTTCAGGTGCTTTTGCACTTGGTCCAGAGTGGGATAGCACTCCTTACCCAATACTACGGCAGTGGGTTGCCATATCCATCCATAAAGAAGAACTTCTCCCTCGGATCTCACAAAACGCACGGCTTTAAGTGCCTCAGAAACTTCCATCGCGATCACAAGGTTAGCGCTCTTTGTAGGAATATTAGGCCCCACGACTTCGTGGCCTAGTCGAATCTGAGCTTTAACAGAGCCCCCTCTTTGGGCCATACCTTTTGTAGGATAGAAGTTCACGGGGATGTTACTTCGGCAGGCTGCCTCTGCGAGTATATCGCCAATTGTAAGTACCCCTTGGCCGCCTACTCCAACCATGTAAATGTTGTAACTCATGAATGGCCTTCTATAATTAAGGCTTGACGGTTACATACCTCGACACAAAGGCCACATCCATAGCATGTGGCTTCATCAATAACAATGGTTTCTTTACCAATTTTAATAGCTGGACAACCTGTATGGATGAGACATAGCTTACACAAGTTACAATTCTCGGGCACAATGGACACTCGCCCAGCCTTAATTCCTCTACGCATTGCTTGGATGGTACACTCTTGGCGGGAAACCACTACTTTTACCCCCGGAAGATCAAGCGCGTGTTGAATCGCGTTTGTGGAGCCAACTAAGTCGAAGGGATCGATTTCAAAGAGATGGCTTACTCCCAACGCGGCGACGAGTTTGGCGATGTCTACTCTTTGGCTTTTCGGTTGCTGGAAAGCGTCGGCAGTACTCGGATTCGCTTGCATTCCTGTCATACTTGTCCAGCCATTGTCCATAATGATTAGAGTCAGTGAGACCTTATGATGAATCGCGTTGATTAATCCAGGGATGCCGCCGTGGAAGAAAGTAGAATCTCCCATAGTGGCTATGACAGGCGTTTCAACGCCACTGTAAACGAATCCCTGGGCCAAACCGATGCTTGCTCCCATGGAGAGCTCATTCCATATAGTTTCGAATGGTGGATTCATCCCAAGAATCGTGCATCCAATATCTCCAGTGACCATCACTTCTTCTTTCTTCATCCCCAGTCTTTTTATGGCTTTATTTATCGCAAGGTATGTTCCACGATGAGGGCAGCCGGCACAAACAGTGATGGGTCTTGGAACGGCTTGCTGTTCTGCTAAATAACTCTCTCGAGCATCACTCTCCTCAATCGAAACGTTCAGAGAAGCGCAAATGCCTCGGGCTACATGGTAAGCATTGTACTCGCCGAAGCGATTGAAGGTGCCGTCAATCTTCCCAATAATCTTTCCTTTGAACCCGGAACCCTGTGCTTCAATGTATATACCTTGCTCAATATAAGGCTCTAGCTCCTCCAGAACTAAAATGGCTGCACAATGGTGAAGGAGTTTTTGGACCTCGCTCGTTGGGAAAGGATTGGAAGTGACCACACGAAGGACCGAAAGACTGTCGATCGAGCAACCAGATCTCACCGCGATCTCAATTCCTTCTTCAAGATAGGACGCCACACCGCCCACGACAATTACACCTATTCCTCCTGTTTTCGGAGCTAGTTTCAGTTTGTTTAAGCACATCTTTTGTATGATTCGACCGGCCTTCTCAAGTCGAGCGATAACGTCTTGATGTTGAGCCATGCAGATAACCGAACCAGCTTTTGTGTACTTTGTGATGTCTCTCTCAAGGAGTGCTTTGCGTTCCAACGGTGGTTTGGACGACTCGACCTCGACCGGAGCTCGGGAATTCGCAATAGCAGTAACAAGCCTGACGAATACTGGGGTCGCTGTTTGCTCAGAAAGCGTAAACGCTCTCTGAACAAGCTCATACGCCTCTCCGACCGAATATGGCTCAAGGATTGGCAAATCAGCCATGAGAGCGAAGCCACGCGAATCTTGTTCACACATGCCTGCGTGGGTTCCAGGGTCATCAGCCACATAGATGACTAGACCACCATTACAACCAGAGTATGCGACTGAAATTAGTGAATCGTAGGCAACATTGAGGCCAGACATCTTCATGGTGCATAATGCTCTTTGCCCAGCCCATGCGGCGCCCGTTGCCACCTCTAGCGCCACCTTTTCATTTGTACACCACTCTACAAATCTATTCTGATCCAACTCCAATTTCAGTAAGAAATCAATCAGTCCTGAAGTGGGTGTGCCCGGGTAGCCTGTGACAACCTTCACACCAGCGCGCAGAGCACCCAAGGCAAGCGCCTCGTTCCCTGACACAATTCTCATGTGTCACTCGCCCGTCGATGGCGTGTGGGATAACGACCTTTCGGAAAGCCCATGAGGTTGATCTCTCCCATCAGAATGGAATTGCAGCGGCCGTTCAAATACAGAACCATGCCCTGACATATGACACGGCTGCATCAAACCACATGCTTTTAGCCTGGTCACCTTGGAAGATGTTACCTGACAAGTGCCGGCTCACTTGTTATAAATTACTACTCATTTACTTGCTCTTTCCCAGGTGGGCATTACCGGTCGCTGGCTATTCTCGAAGTTAATACATGATATTTATCTGCGCGATGGCTCGCAGAAGCGGCCAACATTAAGTACAAGCCCTGACCTATGTTAAAGTTATATCTCAGCTCGAGAAAGAAATCACACTTCGATTCGATTTTCCCCGCTTTAGCTCACTAAAAGCATCGTTGATCTGCTCAAGACTGTAGTGGCGACCCACAAGTTTATCCAATGGAAGGCGACCCCTCATATATAGATCGACGAAGCGCGGAATGTCACGTTTAGGGACGACAGAGCCACAGGATGAGCCCATCAGTACCTTGCCTGCTAACAGCTCATAAGGATCAATTCTAAGAAATTCGTCAGGTGCGGCCGCACCGAGTATCACAGCTTTCCCGCCTGCTTTAATTACTGACCATGCTTGTTCCATTACCTTGGTAGAGCCGATTGCCTCAAAAGCATAATCTACTCCGCCGCCTGAAATTTCTCTCACAGCATCAACCGGATCCGTGTCTGTCGCATTGATTATATCTGTGGCACCCAGGTTAAGTGCTGAGGCTAGCTTCAGATCGTGAATATCTATTCCTATTATGGTGCTTGCACCTACAAGGACCGCGCCCAAGATCGCGCTTTGGCCTACTCCGCCACAGCCGAAAACAGCAACACTTGAGCCAGGTTCGACCTTTGCTGTATTTACCACCCCTCCCACTCCAGTCATCGTTCCACAACCGAGTAAACAGACACTATCTAGTGGAGCATCAGACCGCACCTTGATTGCGTTTCTTTCATCAACAATCGCATGTTCTGCAAAAGATGATTGACAAAAGAAATGGTTGATGTACTCTTCGTTTTTATGTAATCTCTTGACTCCTGAGATCAGCGTCCCATTAAATGCAGACTTCGCGCCAACTGAGCAGAGGTATGGTCGTCCACTTTCGCAATATATGCATTCACCACAAGATGGGGAAACAATAAGCACCACATGATCGCCAGGTAATAAAGAATTAACTCCCGAGCCAACCGTCTCAACCACCCCGGCACCTTCATGCCCCAACACTGCCGGCAGAGGCCATCTCAAATGCCCTTCGATGGGATGAAGATCTGTTTGACATACTCCAGTTGCCACCATTCTCACCTGAACCTCATTAGGTCCTGGTGCGTCTAATTCCAAGTCTTCAATTACAAGAGGATGATGTGGTTCATAAAGAACTGCCGCTCTTATTATCATATTTACCAGTTTGACCCTCTAGGAAGAACCGATTCTTTCTCTGAAATCAAAATGCCGCCACCAGGCTATGTCACAATGGACCAAGGTCGCTTCTTCCATCTGAAATGTCGTGCATTAATCCATTAATAATCATCCTCAAACGCTGATAGTGATTCAAATGTTCAACTTCAATGTATAGATTTCTTCCCTTTTTCCCGACAGTAGAGTTGTAGCATATTTATTGGATACTGTCGCAGCGCGGTGACGATATATCTATCTCCTCATCGCCAATATTAGCTAAGTCCATGATGCAAAGGAAGAAAGTTTTATTCCTGGTGTCAATAACGGCAAAGCCAATAAACTACTCGAAAGAATTCGACTACATCCTTTTGTAAGTTCTTATCAATGAATCGGCGGAGGGTCTCTTTCTAGTCAATAGATATGTACAACTGAGCGTGATCATGCAGCGAACACAAGATCCGTATTACTCCTGTGTGTTTGCATAATCGGGGTAGCCGCCATTATTGAAGGAAGGTCCTGGAAACCCAATACGCTCCCAGACTTCCTCGTCTGTGCAATATACGAAACACGCATCATTCCGCAAAGTGGTATAGAAATCTGAAGGGTAGGCATCATCAATATGAATGCCTTTAGAATTCTCAACTTCCTCCAACATGTTTAAGATGGTTTCCTGTTGTTCTTCTCCAAGCTCAATAAATTTTTTGTTATGGAGCTCCAAGCTCTTGGCCTGAATGTATCCTAGACCTTGGGTGTAGAGTCCTCCAATCCAGGGCTGGTACATGTTCCTCATTTCCATTATGCTTGAGAAGCCGACCCCCTTAAGGCCACTATCAAAATCATCTTCTGGAATGATCATTTCTGCTAACAGATCAAGTATTGCGCACTGTTCGTCGGAGAAGGGTTCCTGTTCAGGCATGTCGCTCCTAAGTAAGTCTCTAGAGATTTTTTTATGCAATCAGTCCCAAGAGACTTAGGTATTATGAATGCTCTTTTGCATCTCAAGATATATTCGTTCCCGGAAGGCATCTATTATGGACAATGCCTTTTTTTCTACATAACGAGAGGCTGTCTTAAGTATCCAATTTCCAGCCTTTCCAGCTTTAAAGAAAGCATTAAAAGTAATTGATGTCGTCCCATCTTCAAGTTCCAATAACTCCCAACTCCCTTTTAACTCATCGATATGTGGTCCCTCAACCATTACGAAATCAACTCGTTCATTATCAATATAAGTTGCTTTAGTCCTGCCCTCCACCCTTAGGGGACCCACTCGAATTATCAAACGGCAAATATTTCCTGGCTCAAGTTCCACACGTTCAATATCAGCCAAGAACGTACTATACTCTGCAACATTTGCTACAGTTTTATAAACCACAGGCAGTGGTGCATCGATAGTCACTGTTTCCTTGTATATAAACTCATCACCCTCAATTTTCCACATTTACTTCTCTTTATCCTCGAAGGGTTCTTTTATAAATTCTTTCTCGAGATTTCATCGGTAATATACTCGCCCGCCCTGCTGGCCACAGCCATAGCGGTTAATGTGCCTGCAACTCCGCCGCCAGTTGGGAAAACACTTGTGTCACCTATAAAAAGATTTGGGATATCGTGTGATTGACAATAAGGATTTACGACCGATGTCTTCGGGTTTGCGCCCATTCGCGTGGTCCCTGAAGGGCAAGCTGCTAATGTTGCGCCCACATAGGTCTTTTTAGCCCCGGCGGCTTCTAATAATGAAACGGCTGTTCTCTTTGCGTGATCCATAGACTTTTCATCGTTCTCCAGCCACCGATAAGTGCAACGGCCAACTGGTAGATCTCGATGATCTTTAACCTTCGGATCCAGTGTAACGGTGTTATCCTCATCAGGTAACCCCTCTCCCAAAATCCACCATCCTGCAGAATAGCTATAGGCTTTGATCATATCCTTCAATTCCCCGCCCCAAAAAGTTGGGCCTGCAATACCATAAGAAAATGGCTGGGGGATATTACTCTCTAAAGTATAGCCGCGGACAAAATCTCGCTCTTGTTTAGTATCGTACCAATCGTGGACAACCAAGTTTCCGAGAGGAGGTCCTTTATAGGAATTCATTTTTTGGTTAAATATCCCATACACATTAATCGCATAATGGGCCGTAAAATACTTCCCAATCAGCCCAGATGAGTTAGCGAGTCCATTCGGAAAGACACCATTTGTAGATAATAGAAGAAGTCTTGGGGTTTCGATTGCACCTGCTGTAAGTATCACAATTCTTGCGCTTATGTGGTGCCGTCTTTGATCCGCGTCTAGGTATTCAACTCCCGTTACACGATTCTTCTTCCGATCATATGATATGTTGTATACAAAAGACTCTGCAAGAACCTTCGTGCCTAAAGCTTCCGCCTTGGGAATGTATGTATTTAGAGTTGAGCTCTTAGCAGTGCTAATGCAACCAGAGATACAAAAACCACATTTATTGCAGGGATCTCTTCCTTGGTAAGCTGTTGATGCAATGGCTAACGACCCATGCAAAGGAATTGCGCCAGTTTTCCTAACACCATTCGCCAAGATTTTACAAGCCCAACTCCATTCTATTGCCGGCATAGGATATTGATTGCGTGGTTTTTCCCACGGGCTCTCCCCCGCGTTTCCTGATATCCCAAAATCTCTCTCCACTTGTTCATAGTATGGTTCAAGATCCTCATATTCAATTGGCCAATCAACACCTACATTATCTTTTGATTTGATGCAGAAGTCAGCAGCGTGGAATCGGTCCGCGACAGCGCACCACACCTGTGTCCCCCCGCCTACTCCAAACCCTGAATTTACATGAATTGGAGATGCACCCCCATAGGTCCTCGGTTCATTCCAAAACAGTTTTAACATCTCCACTTCATCATTGGAATAATCCTTTACGGGGGAATATCGTGGGCCCGCCTCCAATCCAATAACTGAGAAGCCTTCCTGGCTAAGTTGCTTTGCTAGCAGTCCCCCGCACGCACCTACACCCACAATACAGATGTCATAGTGTTCTTTGTTAGACACTTTAATAAACTCCATATAACCCTATCCTTAAGGTAAGAATATGTTTGTCTAATTCTATCTTTTGATCCCGATTGCAGTGTGTTCGACTAGCAAAAAAACCTCTCAAGTAAAGTCTAAACTTCACACACTCTCAGTGCTGAAGTACGGGGGGTTGACAATCGCCAGGTAGTTACCTCTAACATTCACAAGATACACGTCTCATCTGCGAGTTCAGTCGAACCCCCCGCCACTTGTTTCGCCAACACATGAGTGTCAATTAGCTATTGGGGCTGATGCCCAAGGCATCAAGTATGGTCTCGTTTTGCCTCTTCATCCTTTCCATATCCGGATTCGGCCAAAAGCTAAGCCACTTGGTATTAATACCTCTCTTGCTGAGCTCGTCCCGTAAAGGAACCATGAAGACCCCTTTTCCATCCGGTACTCTTTTTGCCATAGACTCCGGCGATTCAAGGGTGTGGAACAATTCATCAAATATCAGATGGTCGTAGGAAAGCCCTTCTTCTAGTCCCTCTATATGGCACTGTGGAAATGGGCTAACTCCTTCAAGCCCACAAGTCGGACTGTCCGACACATAGATAATGCCCATAAGATCGTACCCCACCGATGTGAAATCCTCTAACCGATCCGCTGTCCAAAGAGCCCACTTGGTGGCCAATTTTGGGTATTCGCTGATCCAGTCCACTTCTTGTAGATTATCTCTATCCAGCTGCTCATATTCAAGGAGGCGTGTTCGGTGCACCCCTCCCCACCCCATAACTTCACAACACGGCATCTGAAAAATACCTATGCCTTCTTCCATAATTGGAAAGAGTAAATCCGTGTAGGAGCCAGCAACATCCGCCACACCAAGAAACTTGCTGTTTATATTGAGGATGCAGTGAGATAGTGCAACGATTTTTTTTGAGCGATGATCTTCATAGACTATCTTATCCATTTTAATTCTCCTGTATGCAGCTTAAATTAGAATGATCAAAATTTGCATATTGAAACTCTTATTTGGTTATGATGCCATGTGCTTCTAGTTCGTCAGCAACATACCCAATTCCGAGTTCTTCCAAACGGCTTCTTGTTGGAATCCCATTGTGATCGTATCCGTTTAGGCCGTAGTACTCTTCGAGCAATTGGTCCAGTTGATCCTTACTATAGATAGCTCCTTTGGATAGTCCGGCTTTGATTGGCTCTTCCATGAGACGTTTCGGTAAAGTGTCATCTCTTCGAGAGATCCCCTCTCTTACATTGAAAGATCTCGCCAGAGTATTTACTCGCTCCCCAACAAGCAATAATTCGGAAGGGGATAATTCTATCCCCGTTGTTGAACTGATTAGTGATGCTATGTTCTGTATCCGCAATTCTGTAAGGTTTCTGTTAAGCCCTTGCGGTGCATCGTTTAGAAGTGTATCGCCATCACTTAGGATGAAGGCACACAAGGTCGGACAATCACATAGCGCCATCTTCATATCTTGGTTCCACTTTGTTAGAGCTGCCTTATCCTCCAACGAAAAACGATCGTCCACTTGTATAGGCGATGTTGTGCCAAATAACTCTTGACTAGCAAAACCCCGGTTGTGATCTGCGCCAGTATATGCGGTTGCATAATTTAAACCTTGCGCTTTTGCCCCTCGAACATCGTATCCTGGCAACTCTAAACCTTTCACATGTAGCGCGTAGTTCTCCGTTTCTGGCCCCAGCCTCTGCGCCGCAATTCTCACTCCATCCGCAAGAATATCTCCTATGCCTTCACGAAAAGCAATTTTTTGTATCATCGCTACCATTGCAGCGTCGTTGCCGAATCGCAGGTCCAATCCATCTGTGTCCTTTTCTGAAAGGATTCCTTTCTCAAAAAGTTCCATTGCGAAGGCAATCGTGGCCCCTGTTGACATAGTATCTAAGCCATATTCATCACATAGACGATCTGCAGCATAGATTGCGCTGATGTCGCTTACACCAGTATTACCTCCAAAAGCATAGGCTGTTTCAAATTCAGGACCGCATGACAGATATCCAGCATATGAGCCCTCAGAAACCATGCGGTACATGTGACAAGCGACAGGGCAACGAAAACACCCTCCTTTTCGGATGATATCTTTATGCTGAGCATAGCCACCGATCTTGTCGGCAATATCGTACTGTCCTGTGGCAGAAAAATTATTTAATGGGAATATGCCAAGTTCACTTGTTACCTCAACCGCCGTTGTCGGTCCGTATTTACCAAGTCCAGGGTATAGTGAGGGGCTTTTTTTGAATGCTCGCAAGAGTTTTGAATGCGCCTTTTTATACCCATCCGGATCAGCGGTGCTTACTTTTTTAGATCCCCGCACAACTATTGCCTTTAATTTCTTGGATCCCATTACTGCGCCAACACCTTTTCTACCAGCTGCTCTTCTTTCATTGATAATTGAACTTATAAGAGCTAATCTTTCTCCTGCAGGGCCAATACACGCTATTTTCGAGTTGGACTCCTTCAATTCCTCTTGAATCAGCATTTGACAATCGGATGTGTTAGTCCCCCACAGCTTTTTTGCTGAGCGAAATTGAACCTGATCCTCGGTTATGCTCACGTAGGTCGGGTTCTTTGCAGCTCCAGTGATGACTATGGCATCATAGCCTGCGAATTTTATTTCGGCCGGGAAATACCCCCCCGCACTCGCCATGGCAATACACCCGGTTAATGGCGATCGTGTAACGACGGCCATACGACTTGCAGCCGGTACTGATGTTCCAGTTAATGGCCCTGGTGCGAATATAAGAACATTATTTGGACTCAATGGCTCTACGCTTGGTGGTAATAAGTCAAATAGCAGCTTTATAGCAACACCGGCGCCCCCGATGTAATCTCGGGCAACGTCGTATGGTAACGGGTCAATCCAATATTGCTCCTCAGTCAAATCAATCCTACAGATCATCCCCATATAGCCACCGCGAAACATGGATGCCCTCCATCAAGGTTGAATGCTGTTATAAGAAATCGGTTCCTTCGGATTTCAGGTACGACGATCTGTAAATTGAGATATTAAATAATTCTCCAGTGTTTTCATATTCACAATTTAAATTAACATTCCTATGTGAATCTACTCGAAAGACTTTTGTTAAGGCTGAAATTGTTTTTAGACATCGATACCGTATTTAAACTCGCCTAGTTCATTTACTTTCGTGACGCGGAAACATGCCACAAACTGACCTTCGCCAAGATCCACCATTGGTGGGTAGGAATTGAAGCAGGGAGTAATAGCCATAGGACATCTTGATGCAAGATAACATCCTTTGGGCATGTTAATGGGACTCGGAATCTCCCCTTGAAGTTTGTAAGTTTTAGGCCGTTGGATTTTCGTATCGGGATAGAGAACAGCTGAAAGCAATGAGCGGCTATATGGATGTTGAGGCCTTTTAAATATAAGCGACGTAGTACCAATTTCCACAATTCTGCTAAGATACATGATAGCAACACGATGGCTTATATGCCTAACGGTTGTAAGATCGTGAGAAATGAATAGGTACGAATATTCCTTTTCCTTCTGTAATTCCCTCAATAAATCAATAATTTCTGCGTGCGCTGATGGATCGAGAGAAGATGTCGGCTCATCCAGAATAAGCAGATCGGGGTCAGTGGCGATCGCTTTTGCAATACCTACTCTTTGTTGTTCACCTCCACTCATTTGATGTGGATATTGCTCAAGCATTTCATAGGTCATTTTTACCGTATTTGCTAATTCCTCTACCCGTCGGCGACGTTTCCTTTTATCCCTTTCACCCCAAAGAATCAGGGGTTCTTCTATTATGGATGAAGCAACTTGTCTCGGGTTTAACGAATCATACGGGTCCTGAAAGATCATCTGCATTTTGGGCCGATACTGTCGGAATGTATTTTGCGAAATCTTCGTAATATCCTTGCCGTGGAATTTAATCGATCCTGAACTTGGCTCAATAAGCCTTAGGATACAGCGTCCAGTAGTAGTTTTTCCAGAGCCGCTCTCGCCTACAAGCCCAATTGTTTCGCCTCGCTCAATCTCCAAACTGACTTTAGTCACTGCATGCACAAGATCATTGGAGCCCCTTATCGGGAAATTCTTTGTCAAATCACATACTTGAAGCACGGATGTCATATCAGCTCATCTTTCATCCAACATCTGACATAATGCCCCTGATCCACTTGTAGCAAAGGTGGAGGCTCATTTCCACAAATACCTACCTTTGCTAAACATCTCTCACGAAACAGACAGCCTCTGGGCAGATTAAATTTATCTGGTGGAGGTCCCATTTGTGCATATTCATGTGCAACACTTTGATTTAATCTTGATGATGCTAACAGTAATTTGCAATAAGGATGTACAGGACCTTGGAAGAATCGTTCTACTGATGTGTCTTCTAATACTTGACCTGCGTATGTAACAATTACCTGTGTGCAATATTGAGCGATGATCCCTAGGTCCCGTGTCATTAGCAAGGTTCCACTCGTTTTTTTCTCACTGATCAACTCCATCATACTGTCCAATACCTGGGCTTGGATTGTCACATCTAAACCTGACGTTGGCTCGTCAGCAATAACGAATGTGGGCTCAGTAACCAGCGCGGCAGCAATAATTATTCGCTTGGCCATGCCACCGCTTAACTCGTGAGGATACGCTCTAAACCTGACAACCGGGTCATTGATGCCTGTCGCTTTAATCGCTTCCAATGCCGCCTCTTCGGCTTCTTTTTTTGTAACATTAAAATGCGATTGGTAGATATTCGCAATTTGGTCACCCACTCGAACCAGTGGATTCAGAGCCGTGAACGACTTGGCCACGATCATTCCTATTTCTCGTCCTCGTATTGACAGAAGGTCATCCTCGCCCATCTCTAGAAGATTTTTACTCTTGTAGATGACTGCCCCATCCACGATCCTTCCAGGTCTTCGAATATTATTGACTAATACCCCGGCAAGAACGGTCTTGCCAGATCCGGATTCCCCAACAAGTCCAACCATTTCATCTCTGTGACAAGCGAAGCTCATTCCATTCAAAACTCGCGAAGTCCCGGCTCTTGTAGTGAATTCAGCCGAAATATTTTCTGCCTGGAGAACTTTTCTGGACATTAGCGTATCGTTATTGTTACCATCCATCATCGATCTCTAGTCTCCCTGCTGATCCATAACACTGCTTTGGAAGGATTTACTTGTTAAAATTGTTTACCCTCTTGTTGGGTCAAGTAGTATTTCAAGTGAACTAGCAAACAGTGCCAATCCCAACACACAGATTCCAACAGCAATCCCCGGGAATATTGCTACCCACCATTGTCCCGTGATAAGTAAGGGCGCCCCAATAGAAATCATTGATCCCCATTCGGGTGTAGGCGCACGCACTCCCGCACCGATAAAACTGAGGCCTGCAGTCGTTAAGATAGCCCATCCAACATTCACGGGAAACTGCACCAGGACAGGTTCTAATGAGTTAGGCAACACATGATGAAGCATCACTCGTGTTTGAGAATTACCGAGACAAGTTGCTGACTCTATGAATTTGCGTTGCTTTACAGAGTGCACCTTTGAGCGCACTAACCTGACAAAAAGAGGGGCATTAAGAAGCGCAAGAACAATGATCACATTCAAGATACTTTGGCCGGCGAAGGCAACTAAACACATAGCAACGATGAACGGGGGCAAGCAATTCAAAACATCAAATGCTCGCGAGATTGTGCTTCCCCTCCAACCAGGTAAGAACCCTGCAATGACTCCCATTGGCACTCCGGCTAATACAGCCAATGTTGTCGCAACAAGCCCAATTGTGAAATCGATTCGAGGGGCTGAGATGGTGCGAGAGAAAACATCAAGACCTGAACGGTCTGTGCCAAACCAGTGTTTTTGGCTTGGAGGTTCTAGGAAGTCAGCTGAAGCCTCTTCCGGATTGTATGGGGCGATTGTCGGCCCCAAAAATGCTAGGAACACAAAAATCATAGAAATAAATAATCCAAATGCTGATAACGGTCGCTCTTTATAAAATCCAATAAGATATGTTGCCTCTTTACGAAATCCTCGGAATACTCTCTTTACTTGATTCATGTTAAATGCCTTCTTATAATCGGCTTATTCGAATTTTCAAATAATCCCATAGTATGAAAAGCTAGAGCTCCAACCGAGGATCAATAATGGCATTAGCGATATCCAGCATAATGAATAATAGAAGAGAGATCGTAGAAGCAAGCATCAAAAAACCGGTGATTGCTTCATAGTCAGAGGAAGTTACGGCCTCAACCGAATATTGACCTAGTCCACCCCAACTGAAAACCTGCTCAATTAGAACAATCCCACCCAGAAGCACAGCAAAAATTGTAACGGTAAGACCAATGATTGGCGGCAACGCATTGCGAAGGGCATACCTTCGAATAATAGCCGGTTTGAGGCCTACCAAACGACCATAGTTGATGAAGTCACTGTCAAGGATCTGCAACATCGTCGATCTAGTCATCTTCATGATTGCTCCGGTTTGCCAGAATGCGAGGGTGAACACTGGTAGTATTAGATGTCCGAGAGCATCACGAAAAGTATCCCACTGGCCTGCTATGACACTATCAATAAGATACATTCCGGTTATTCGCGGTGGTGGCAAACTTGCCAATCCCAGCCTTCCAGCTGGATGGGGGGCCAACCCCCAAACAACGTAAAAAAGGAAGACCATGATAATACCAATATAAAATTCCGGTAATGCTCCCGCGAGCAAAGTATAGAATATCGTCGATCGATCAAGTAACCCTCCTGGGCGCCCTGCTGAAATTACCCCGATAATTACACCGACCATCAACGCGATTCCCATGCCGAGGAACATCAATTCCAGTGTGGCTGGAAGCCGCATTTTTAAATCTTCAATAACTGGCTGGGCTGTTGTCCATGAATCTCCTAAATCACCTCTTAAGAGATCTTTCATATAATGAATATATTGAATATGCAGGGGCAAATCTAATCCAAGCTGATGGCGAAGATTATCGATAGTCAAGGCAGGCGCATGACCTCCCAACCGAGCGATAACAGGATCGCCTGGCAAGAGCCTAACTAAGAAAAAAATAAGCGCACTTAGCCCCAAGACTTGAGGAACTATAAGGAGACACCTGGTGAAGACTACACTAGCAACTCTTTTCACTATTAATCATCTCTCTTTCTTTTACTAATGAAAGGTCTTTGGGCGAGAGTGATTTCGCCCAAAGACCCTCTACCCTTTATTCTTACTCCCAGTACAAATCAGCCCAATGGACAACATTTGATGCGTACCAAAAGTGTCCTCGTATGTGCTTATTTGCAGTTAAATGCCATCCCGGGATAAGTATGTTCATTCTCCCACCTTGATCCACAAACACATCCTGCATTTCGTGAAGCAGTGCTGTCCTTTCTGGCCCGGAGGGCATGGCCATGGCTTGGTCAATTTGACTGCTGATCCCTTCGTTGACCTCGTCATACCATGCTTGTACATTATCGAAACTATCCTTATGCCACTCCAGCCATGCATTGTAGCCTGCGTCGGCAACGAATGCAGAACCCTCTTCCATAAGCGCTTCTAGTTCTCTAGCTGATCTTTTTGCACTTACGACATTATCTGGTTGCTTATCGAGCACCACGTTAACGCCGAATTTAGCAAACTCGGTTCGCAGAAGGATGCCAACATCCTCATAGTGAGGATACTCGGCGGCAAATGTAAGTGTCCAAGTTGCCGGACAATTGCCACCCGTCCAAAGTTCTTCAGCCTTGTCTATATCATAATAATACGGCGAGTTCCCAGCATTAACGGTCTCTCCGAAGATGGGAACCATTGCCTCTTTCATGACCTTTCCAAAGCCGAAGTAAGCAGTCTCTTGGATTTGCTCGTAAGGGATAGCATACCCCAGAGCGTGATAGCAATCGAGGTTAGAGAAAGCTCCCCATGTCCGATTTGCCTGAATTCCGAAGTGCATGTTGGTTTCAGGAAGCCCTACATAGACCGCCTCACCCTTTCCACCAACAAATTCGTGCTTCTGTAACAAGGTAAGATCAATTGCGATGTGACCTTCTCCTGCCCAGAGCATCGCCATGCGATTACTTGACTCGGGGACTTCTTGATATTGAACATATTTAAAGGCTGGCTCACCTTTCCAATAGTAAGGGTTAGCCTCAAGCTTAAGGTAAGACCCAGGGACAAAGTCTGCAACGTGATATGGCCCATAACCAAAATCTTGTTGTTTCAGGGCTTCAGTCGCCCATGGGTCGTCCTCCGTGATAGCCCCTTGCTCCTTCATCGCTTTGACATCGAACGCCACGAGCACGGGCACACACAAGCCTTTGAAAAAGACCGGATTGGGGCCGTTAGGTGTATGCATTTTGATAGTCATGTCATCGATTTTCTCTACATCATCTGGCCCTGTTATTCCCATGACGCTTAATTGAAAATCGCCAACCGCCCCCAATGCGAATGCCCTCTCGACTCTCCAGATCCAGTCATCTGCAGTTGCTTGGTTCCCCCAATAGCTTTTATAACCTTCGCGAACATGAAAGATCACTGTTTGGTCATCGACGATCTCCCAGCTTTCGAAGAAATTTCCCACAACTCCTTCGTCGCCCGCCCCATTAATTTTTTCAACACCATCTATAAGAATCCCATCTGGGATACCGGCCTCTGCTTCGTCTACCATTTCATAAGCCAGAACGGATTCGTAGACATTTACCATGAGTTGCATCCATGAATATCCGCTCCAAATGTCAGGGTCGAGCGCGGGTGGCGTTGTAATACTGAGAACAACTAGTGTATCCGGGGCTTCGGCTTCTTCCAGTGAAGGAGTAGCAGTTATTATCTTCTCTACTACTTCACCCTCAACGATCTCTGTGACCACAATGGTTTCTGGGCCGGTTGTTGTACTACACGACACGGCACTTAAAGATAAAGAAATGAAGAGTATAAAGCAGAATGCCATATACCCTCTTCGCGACTTTTTCATTGCAAAGACTCCTCTCCTCTAGGTGTTCAGCGTTTACTGACATTGCTATTCACAAGTATTAATAAGGGTCAATTTCCACCTCCTTCAAAAGAGAATTTGGGCTAATAGACCTATAAGAATCGACTTTATAAAGTCTTTATTTGAACGCGGTACTCCATTTATCAATTTATATAGATAAAGTCACCCAAAGTTGATATCTTTGATTTTTATACTAGCTAGAGAGATATTATTACTCACTAGGGGTTGTCCGAAATCATATTTGGAATTCTGTAGACTTCGATTCAATACAAGTGTTGTCGTTCCAATTAGTAGAACCTTATTTCATTATTATATATACAATTAATTCCCTGGCAAGTCAAGCTATCAAACAAGCGATCAAGATTACCATAACAGGAAGGCCCAGAAAAATGCCATTAAGCGAGGATGTACCAAGGCGTAAACACAATAGTCAAATTATTCCTAAGTCTGCCTTGTTGCCTTTCCCCTCAAGTCACCCATTTGTTCTATGTGCTTGACAACTCACTTGTTGCATGATTTAATAAACATGGAATATGGTTTCATTATATCGAACCAACTCGCATCACAAAATTCTCTTCCAAAGTATTAATGAAAGCGGGAAAATATTTTGTCCAGCAAAGATTCGGTAAGAACCGTCAGTCGATTGGTTGAGATACTAAATTGCTTCTCAAAAGAGCAGGCGACTTGGTCACTCAAAGAGCTCAGCTTAAAACTTGAATTCCCCAAGAGTACCCTCCACCGCTACTTAGTAAGCCTTGAATTTCATGGCATCCTCCGCCGCGGTCCAACCGACGGGCTTTGGCGACTGGGTTACCAGCTGACTACTTGGGGAATTCTTGCCGCCGCGAGTTCTGGACTCCGCCAAGTCGCTAAACCAGCTATGAAAGATCTTGTCGTAGCTACTGGAGAGACCGCCATATTGACTGTTTACCAGCCGTTCTTCATCGAATGCATCGAGAAAGTTGAAACAACCCACCCGGTCAGAATGACTTTGGACGTGGGTAGAACACGAATGCCGCATGCGGGAGCCTCATCCAAGATCCTTATGGCGCATTTACCAGAGGAAGAAATCCAATCTATCGTACGCGAAAGAGGATTACCAAAACTCTGCAACAATACAATAACCAACCCCCACGTTTTAAAAATCGAGCTGGCCAAGATCCGAGAGCAAGGATACGCGCAAAGCAAAGAAGAGACAGATATGGATGCTTGGGGTGTAGCTGTACCAGTTTACGACGAAGAAGGTAAAGTTATAGCTGGCCTCGGTATTGCCGGACCAATTTCACGCTTCCGAGAAGAATTAGCTAAAAACCACATTAAATCATGCGAGGAAGCAGCCAATAGAATTACTTCTATGCTTGGCAAGAGCAAATGAAAATTTGAAGGGCCCAATTATTATGTGGGTAATAAGAATTTTCCTGTCAAGATATCTATCGAAGGTGCTCCTATCTGGAGGAAATAAACCCATTATCTCCCGCTGAGAAATAATCCTTTGTACAAATGGTTGAGCATCTACCATCAGTTGAGAGGAAATACATCTTCATAAGATAACTTTCTGGAACTTATCTAAATCACATACAATTTAAATTATTATAAATACATGGCTTTGTCGAAATTCTTCTGCCCATTATCTTACTCATATCTTATCTATAAATCCCGAGTTTTTGCATATGAATATCAACAAATTCGCTACTGAAATCAGTGATTCCACGGTGGCACATTGTAACGAGAAGACGCATATTCTGCATGGAGAAGGTAAACCGATCATCCGTCTCAACATCTTGGAATCTGATGTTACTTTCTACTGCGGCTTTTATGCACTTTTTACAGTCCATTCACCAGAAGCCTTTATTAGAAGATCCCGCGATCAGAGATCGAACAATATTGGGCAAACAGCTTGCCACTGAATACAGGTGGGGGCCATATTGTTAGGGGAAAGCCATCAGCAACAGACACATGCGAGTCAATTTCAGGGCAGCCCTGGATGGTTCCCTGCTCTAAGAAGAACACTTCAAGTGTCCTATTTTCGTCTTATAAAGTAGTGTTGAGCTGAAATGGTGTGCCATCTGAAGGATTCGTTCAAACTTCCTCTTGGCCAAGTGATGATGAATATATTTATAAATATTACCAATCGACTTCTCGCTTCATTGATAATTTCAGCTAATTAGCACCTTTCTGCCTCAAGGAGATTATAGAAAACAACCCAATCCGGGAACGAAATGAACAGCAGTAAATTTATCTGAAGGAATTGGCTTCCATATTTCCATAAATCATATACTTGATTGGCACACGATCTTCGAAAGTAAAATAACAAGGAATTATCTAATCATGGGGCAAAAAACAATGTTTGAATTCAATGACCAAGATATCCTTAATATTGCGTAATTCATGAGCGAAGAAATCGACCATGTTATGACTATAGAAGCGAACATGCTAGAGCACTTGAAGATCAAGCGCGGTTTGGTTATGGGTTCCTTGTTCTTCGAATCCAGTACCCGCACTCGCCTTTCGTTTGAGACAGCCATGCACCGTCTAGGAGGCTCCGTGGTTGGTTTTGCGGAAGCCAAATCAACATCCACTTCTAAGGGCGAATCC
>Ga0315550_1000293_pt1 | contig 30170 bp, 21 predicted proteins | sample SalMarSW160190MG_2_FD_203100 | JGI IMG/M metagenome (GOLD analysis project Ga0315550, IMG submission 203100) | Salt marsh sediment microbial communities from the Plum Island Ecosystem LTER, Massachusetts, United States - Salt Marsh Sediment SW1601-90 ...
GCGTGGCGCGCATTGATCAGCAGGTTGTGCAGCACCTGGCGCAGCCGCCCGGGATCGGCCGCAATCGCGGGGAGCGCGTCATCGAGCTCGAGCTTGGTCGCCACGCTGCGCGACGACCGGCCCCGGCCGGTTTTTTCACCGGCACTGTGCAGCGGTACCACGCCGGCGGCGGTCAGTCCGCGTTCCTTCTTGTACAGCTCGACCACGTTGCGAATGAGGTCGTTCAGGTCGACCGCCTGCGAGTGCATCTGCGCCGAGCGCGCGTACTCGGAGAAATCCTTGACCATGGACTTGAGCGCCTCGACCTGCTCGATGATCGTATGCGTGGCGCGGTCGAGCGCGCCACGCTCGTCGTCGGGAACCTGGCGCAGGTACTTGTGCCGGATGCGCTCGGCGGAGAGCTGGATGGGCGTGAGCGGGTTCTTGATTTCATGCGCCATGCGCCGCGCGACCTCGCCCCAGGCGGCGTCGCGCTGCGCCTGGATCAGCGTGGTGATGTCGTCGAACACCACGACGTAGCCGCCGCGCTTGCCGCGCCACGACGGCAGGGACGTGCCGTGCAGCATCAGGGTGCGGCGGTGACCGTTCACGGCCAGCTGGATCTGCGTCTGCCATTCGTTTTCGCCGGCGGCCGCGGCCTGTTCCACGGTTTCGGCAAACGGCCGCAGGGCCGGGTGGTTTTCCGCCAGCCAGGTCAGCGACTTGCGCTCGCCGGTCTTCAGGTCGGCGCCGAGAATCAGGCTGGCCGCCGGGTTGTGGGTGCGCAGCAGCAGGCGCTGGTTGAAGGTCAGCACCCCGGAGGAAAGATGGCCCAGCACGGTCTCGAGGTAGGCACGCTGGATTTCGGCCTCCTGCTGGCTGCGCTTGGTCTGGGTTTGCGCACGGTGGATGCGGCGCGTCATGTCGTTGAAGGAGTCGACCAGGATGCCGATCTCGTCGTGACTCGTGACGGGAATCTGCTTCTGGTAATCGCCCTGCGCCACCGCGCGCGTGCCCTCGGCGAGCTCGCGGATGGGGGCGACCAGCCGCCGCGCCGAAAAGATCGCCGCCCAGACCGCGATCAGCAGGGTCAGCAGCGCGATCAGCGACAGCGTCAGCGTGAAGCCGAACTTGAGCGGCCCGCGCAGGTACACGAGCTTTTCGTACTCGGCGAAGGCCGATTGCACCGACTCGCCGAGCTTCGCGTACCGCGGCGGCAGGGCCTGCAGCACCTGCAGCACGCGCACCGGCGCGCCGACGTCGCGCGACTGCACCGGCACCACCACGCGCAGGCGCATGCCCACCTTGCCGATGGCGTCGAGGTTGGCGTAGGTCAGGCCCTGGCGCACCTGGGCCAGCACCGCGTCGCTCGGCCGGTCCGGGATCAGCGTTCCGGGATCGAAGCTGGCGTCGGTCACCGAGGCGATGATCCGGCCGTCCTGGGTGAAGAGCGTCAGCTCGGTGATGTTGTATTGCTCGCGCAGCGCGTTGAGCATGGACAGCTCCGAACGACCGGCGCCGAGCTTCTGGCGTATCGGCAGCGTCTCCAGTTCCGCCGCCATCTCCTGGGTGTTTTTCACCAGATCCTGCTTGAGCGCGTCGAGCGCGGTGCGCCCGAGCAGCAGCGCGTCGTCGAGCGCGCGTTCGATGCGCACGTCGAACCAGTTGTCGATGCCGCGGTTGAGCGTCTGGATGGAGAAGAAAAACACCACCGAGACCGGCAGCACGGCGAGCACGACGAACATCACCAGCAGCCGCAGTGTCAGGCGCGTGCCCATGACGCGCGCGCGATACTGCTCGACGAGATGAAACAGGTTGAGCAGGATCAGGGCGAGCAGCAGCACCACGCCGAAGATGTTCACCAGCAGCAGTACCGAATACATGCGCCCGAAGAACGCCGAGTTCTGGGCCGCCGCGTTCATCATGATGAACGCGGCGATGAGCAGCACGGACAGGACCGCCAGCGGCGCCACGCCGGTCACGTAACGCGTGACGTAGCGGTTCCATCCTTCGGTCCGCTGGCGGGGCGTCTCCGCTCCGCCGGCGTCCCCGGCTTCGTGGGCGCGCCTTGCCTGGCGCACTTCTTTCAGTGCGTCATTTTCCATGAGGTCCACCCGCTGTTGAGATGCCAGGCAAACGAGGTATAGGCCACCGGGCGCAGGGGCGTGGGCAGGGACTCGATGTCGAGGCCGGCGCGCACCTCCACGGAGTAAGCGCCCGCGCCCGGCGTTTCCGCGAGCGGCAGCGTGAGGTCGTTCAGGGTGCCGAGCTGCTTCAGGGCCTCCTGCTGCGTGAGCAGGCTCTCGTGGGTTTCCGTGCCGGGGCCGCCGTCGCTCACGAGGTATTGACCGGAAAGCGCGTGGTACTGGATGCTGCGGCGCAGCGACCAGGAAGCGATTTCCTTGTTCCACAGAAACCGGCGATATTGATACAGGCGGACGTCAACGATGACCTCCAGGGGAATGCCCTTGGACAACGCCTCTTCCACGCTGGAGCTCAGGCTGAGGTCGAGATTTCCGTTGAGCACCAGCGACTTGTCCGCGAATTTAGGCTGCACGTCCGTGACCTTGAAGTCCGCCATGGCCCGGCCCAGGATCGTCAGCGCCATCGCGGCGATGAAGAACCGGCGCCAGTGCATCCTCGGCTCCGTAAGCGCGCCATCCCTGGCGCGCTTCTCAGCTTTTACGCACGCACGCATAATAAAATCCGTCCATGTCGGCTTCCCCCGGCAGGATCTGCCGGCCGCACGCCCGCGCACGACCGGCGTCCAGCGGCAGCGTCGCTTCTCCGGCGTCGGAGTGACGCGCGAGAAAAGCCTGCATCTGTTTTTCGTTCTCGACCGGGAGGATTGAGCAGGTCACGTACAGAAGCTTACCTCCGGGTTTGAGCAAGGGCCACAGGGCGTCGAGCAGGCGGGCCTGCGTCTCGATCAGGCGCGGCAGGTCATCGGGCCGGCGCCGGACCTTGATGTCCGGGTGACGGCGGATGACGCCGGTGGCCGAACACGGCACGTCCAGCAACACGTGCCCGAACGGACGCCCGTCCCACCACGCCGCCGGATCGGCGGCGTCGGCGGTGATCGGTTTCGCGGCGAAACCGAGGCGCGCGAGATTTTCTTCGATCAGCGCCACGCGCGCCGGTTCCCGATCGAGCGCCACGAGCTCGCCGAGCCCCGGCGTGTGTTCCAGCAGGTGGCCGGTTTTGCCGCCGGGCGCCGCGCAGGCATCGAGCACGCGGTCCCCCGGTTGCGCGTCGAGCAGCACGGCCGCGAATTGCGCCGCCGCGTCCTGCACCGAAACTTCGCCTTGCGCGAAGCCGGGCAATTCATGCACCGCCATCGGTTTTTCCAGCAGTACCGCGGTTTGGGTTTGCGACAGCGGCCTGGCCGCGATGCCGGCGGAGGCCAGGCGCGCGAGATATTGTTCGCGGGTCTGTTGGCACCGGTTGACCCGCAGCACCATCGGCGGTCGCTGGTTGCCGGCGGCGAGAACGGTTTCCCAGTCATCCGGCCAGTCGCGGCGGATTTCATCGATCAGCCATGGCGGGTGGCTGTAGGCCGCCGCCGGGTCCGCCGCGACCGCCGCCTGCGCGCGCGCCTCCTCGCGCAGGTACGAGCGCAGGCAGGCATTCAGGAGGTTTTTCGCCCAGGGTTTTTTCAGCGTCACCGCGGCTTCCACTGTTTCCCGCACCGCGGCGTGCCGGGCCACGCGCATGAAGCGCAGTTGATACAGCCCGGTGAGCAGCAAGGCGTACACGTCCTGGTCTTTTTCCTTGAGCGGTTTGGCGAGGAAAAGCGCCGCGACGGCCTGCAGCTGGTGGAACCAGCGCAGCACGCCATAAGCCATCTCCTGGATGAGCGCCGCCTCCTGCGCCTGTGCCTGCGGCAGGGCCGTCAGTGCTTCCGTGAGCGCGGCATCGAGGTAGCGTGAGCGGACGACGACCTGTTCCACGACCCTGGCCGCCAGCGCGCGCGGATTGACCGGTGTGGCGGCACGCCTAGCGGGCCGGGGGGTCGTGCGTTTCATTGCCCAGACGGTCGCCGGCCGCGAGTTTGTGGCCATTCAGAAAATCACCCGCCGCCAGAACTTTCCCGCCCTGCGCCTGCAGGCGAGTGAGGATGAGCACGCCGTCACCGGTAAGCACGTGAATGCCGGCGGCATCGGCTTGCACAATCGTGCCCGGCGCGGCGGGTGTAATATTTTTTACCCCCGGGACGGCCTCCCAGATGCGCAGCGTTTTGCCCTGCCAGGTGGTGTTCGCCACCGGCCAGGGATTGAGCGCGCGCACCTGGCGATGCAGGTCTGCGGCGGGCAGGCTCCAGTCGAGGGGGGATTCGTCCTTGCGCAGTTTGCTGGCATAACATGCCCGCGCCTCATTCTGTGTGTGCGGTTTTGCCTCGCCGCGCACGAGGCGCTCCAGGGTGGCGACAAGCGTATCTGCGCCTAATTGCGCCAATCGGTCGTGCAAGGTCTGCGCCGTGTCGGTTTCATGAACGGGTGTTTGCGCTTCCGCCAGCACCGGCCCGGTGTCCAGACCGGCCTCCATCTGCATGATGCTCACCCCGGTTACGTCATCGCCCGCTTCGATGGCGCGCGGGATGGGCGCCGCCCCGCGCCAGCGCGGCAGCAGCGAGGCATGCACGTTGATGCAACCGTAGCGGGGAATTATCAGGACGGATGGCGGGAGCAGCAAGCCGTAGGCGATGACGATCATGGCGTCCGGCGCATCGGCGCGCAGGCGACTTTCTTCCCCGGAGAGCTTCTCCGGCTGGCGGATTTCCAGGCCGTGTTTTTCCGCGCACTCTTTTACCGGGCTGGCCGTGAGCTTGCGTCCGCGCCCGGCGGGACGGTCGGGCTGGGTGTATACCGCGCGAATCACATGGCCGGCGCGCAGCAGCGCCTCGAGCGCGGGCACGGCGAATGTCGGTGTCCCGGCGAAGATGAGATTCACGGGACAGGCCCTACATCGCCAGGCGCTGCTGTTTTTCGAGCTTCTTGCGGATGCGCGTTTGTTTCAGACGCGAGAGGTAATCGACGAACACCTTGCCATCGAGGTGATCGACTTCATGCTGGATGCAGGTGGCGATCAGGCCATCGGCCTCGAGTTCGAATGGTTTGCCGTCGCGGTCGAGCGCGCGCAAGCGGATACGGTTGGCGCGGATCACCGGTTCGTAGACACCGGGGACGGACAGACAGCCTTCCTCGCGTTCCTGCTCACCCTCCTTGTAAAGGATTTCAGGGTTGATGAAGACCTGAAGCCGGTCGCGCGTCTCGGAAATGTCGATGACCACGATGCGCCAGGGCTCATTGACCTGGATGGCGGCGAGACCGATGCCCGGGGCCTGGTACATGGTCTCGGCCAGGTCCGCTACCAGCCGGCGGACGTCGTCGCTGACTTCCGGCACCGGTTTGGCCTGGCGCCGCAAACGTGGGTCGGGATAGTGCAGAATGGTGCGAACAGTCATGATATTTCGGTCCGGGAACCCCGGTTTACTTCCTGCCAAACCGGTTTATTATCAATCTGGATACTACTGAATAACAAGAAAATTTGACCTTACTGGCGCCTTGGCGTTGCACGCAGGCATGGACTACACTCAGGACGTTATCAGATTACACGGAATGTGGACGAATGTCGCCTAAACACCTACCGGGATCCGGCTTTTTCCTTATTATCGCGTTGTTGCTGACCTCGCCCGGCCTCACCCGGGCGGACGTCGTCCAGCTCAATCCGGACCATCCGGAACGCTATACGGTGGTCAAGGGCGACACTCTGTGGGACATCTCCACACGTTTTCTGAAGAGCCCCTGGTTGTGGCCCAAGATCTGGAAGATCAACCAGGACATCAAGAATCCCCACCTCATTTATCCGGGCGACGTGATCGTGTTGCGCATGGTCAACGGCCAGCCGGAGCTGAGCGTGTTGCGTAAAGAAAAGTTGACGCCGGAACTGCCCTCGCTGCCTTCCGTGTCCACGGCACCGGCGGCTGCCGCGCCCAGCGACGGTCGCACCGTCAAGCTGGAGCCGCGCGTGCACAGCGAGCCGCTCGAGTCGGCCATTCCCACGATCCAGCCCAATGCCATCGCGCCTTTCCTGTCGCGTCCGCTCGCGGTCGGTAAAAACGAACTCGAGGATGCCGGCTATATCAGCGCCGGATTCGATGACCGGATCGCGCTCGGCAATGGCAGCATATTTTATGCCCGTGGACTGAAAGACGACGGCCCGGAGTATTATCAGATTTTCCGTCTCGGCAAGGCCATCCACGATCCCGATACCGGGGAGCTGCTGGCGTACGAGGCAATATACCTCGGTGATGCGCAGCGCCTCGAGTCGGGCGACCCGAGCAAGCTGGTCGTCACCTCGGTCAAGCAGGAAATTCTTCCCACCGACCGGCTGTTGGCGGCGCCGAAAAAAGGTTCTCTGCCCTACTATTATCCGCACCCGCCGAAAACCGATGTCCACGGAAGCGTTGTATCCGCTCTGAATTCCCTGGATGAGATCGGACCCTATGCCATCATCGGCATCTCACTCGGAACGCGCGAGGGGATGAACGACGGCACGGTGCTGCGGGTGATGCGTCATGTGGGCACGGCCAGGGATCCGATCACGCACGAGCGCTATAAACTACCGGATGAAGAATCAGGTCTGGTAATGGTTTTCCGTACCTACGAGAAGATGAGTTACGCGCTGGTCATGACGGCCACCCACCCCGTGCATATGCTGGATACCGTCATCACGCCCTGAGGCAATTATTGCGTGATGGAGTAGACTGCGCGCCATGGACGGCGCGGAATCAGGGAACCTCCCTCCAGACAATTTACTTTTATGGTTGACGCTGCGGCGCGCGCCGGGCGTGGGCGCACGCACGCAGCTGGATCTGCTGCGCCACTTCGGATCCATCGAAGATGTTTTTTCCGCCGGCCGCGGGCAGCTGGAAAAAGTACTGGTCGGCAAAAACGCGGCCATCGACGCCATTCTCGATGGACCCGATGAAGCACATCTCCGTTCCGAGCTCGACTGGCTGAGCGAATCCGGACATCACCTGCTTGTCTGGTCGGATACCGACTATCCCCCGCTGTTGCGCGAAATCCCGGACCCGCCCGTCATGATTTATATCGTGGGCAATCGCCGGCTGCTGTCAGGCCCGCAGCTGGCGATCGTCGGCAGCCGCAATCCCACCCCCATGGGCCGGGAGAACGCGCGCGCCTTCGCCAGGAGCCTTGCCGGCGCGGGGCTGGTCATCACCAGCGGACTGGCGCTGGGCATCGACGGCGCGGCGCACCGCGGCGCGCTCGAGGCCGGCGGGAAAACCGTCGCGGTGGCGGGCACCGGCCTCGATCGCGTGTATCCGGCGCGCCATCGTGAGCTGGCGCATGAAATCGCGAAACAGGGCGCGCTGGTGTCGGAATTTCCGCTCGGCACGCCACCGTTGCCGGAAAATTTCCCGGTACGCAACCGCCTCATCAGCGGGCTTTCGCTGGGCACGCTGGTGGTGGAAGCGGCGCTGCAAAGCGGTTCGCTCATCACCGCGCGACTGGCGACGGAACAGGGGCGCGAGGTATTCGCCATCCCCGGCTCGATCCATTCACCGCAGGCGCGCGGCTGCCATGCGCTCATTCGCCAGGGCGCGAAACTCGTCGAAGCCGCGCAGGACGTCCTCGAAGAGCTGGGCCCGCTGGCCAGTATCGCGCTGCAGACCGCGCGTGAAACGGCACCGGGGCCCGCGCCCGACTCGCCGATGCTCGCGCTCCTGGAACATATCGGTCATGATCCGGTCACTATCGATGCATTGATTGAGCGCAGCGGATTGACGTCTGATGCCGTTTCCTCCATGCTCTTGCAAATGGAGCTGAACGGACTCGTGTCCAGTTGTCCGGGCGGCAAGGTACAGAGGATTTCGCGATGAGACGAAACAAGGGCGCAGCCGGCTGATGAAAGAAAATGTTTTCGATGTGCTGATGTATTTGTTCGAAAACTACATGGATGAAGGCACTGAATTTCAACCCGATCAGGAAGCGCTCACCTACGAGCTGACGCAGGCCGGTTTCCGCCGCGGAGAAATCCGCAAGGCTTTTACCTGGCTGGACGGCTTGTCGGCCCTGCGCGAGAGCAGCCTGGGGCAGCCGCGGCAGAAAACCGCCAGCGCGATCCGGCACTATACGACGCAAGAGCAGGAAAAACTGGACGAGGAATGCCGCGGATATCTCCAGTTCATGGAAGCCAGCGGAGTCATCGACCCCGCCACGCGCGAGCTTGTCATTGACCGGCTGATGGCGCTCGAGGCGGATGAGATCGCGCTCGATCAACTCAAATGGGTGATGCTGCTCGTGCTGTTCAACCAGCCGGGACAGGAGTACGCGTATCACATGCTCGAGGACCTTGTTTTCGATGAAATGCAGGGCCATCTGCATTGATTTCCATCATCATTCGCCCCTTGCCGCGGCGCGTGCGTGACGGCCGCCGACACATCGCGACTTGACAACCCCCGCCTGTTATCGACAACAATTCAGGCCTGATTCATCCGGGTGCCCGGAAAATGCGCCGGAACGCGCACGCCGCGGGAGCCGCGCGTTGTTTTTTTCGGTCCGATGTACAACTATTATTTTGCGGTAGTGACGAGTTAACTGAATGTCAAAACATCTGATAGTGGTGGAATCGCCGGCCAAGGCCAAAACCATGACCAAATATCTGGGCAAGGATTTTACCTGCCTGGCGTCTTACGGCCATGTCCGTGACCTCATCCCGAAACAGGGCGCGGTCGAAACGGAAAACGGTTTCGGCATGAAGTACGCACTGATCGAAAAAAACAAGAAGCACGTGGATGCCATCGTCAAGGCGATGAAAAAGGCCGACTCGCTGTATCTGGCGACCGACCCGGATCGCGAGGGCGAGGCCATTTCCTGGCACCTGCATGAAATCCTGAAGGAAGAAAACGTTCTGGACGACAAGCCGGTGCATCGCGTGGAGTTCTTTGAAATCACCAAGAGCGCGATCCAGCACGCCATCGAGCAGCCGCGCAAGCTGTCAGAGAACCTCATCAATGCCCAGCAGGCGCGCCGCGCGCTCGATTACCTGGTGGGTTTCAATCTCTCGCCGTTGCTGTGGAAAAAGGTGCGCCGCGGCCTGTCGGCCGGGCGCGTGCAAAGCCCGGCGCTGCGGCTGATCGTCGAGCGCGAGGAGGAGATCGAGAAATTCGTCGCGCGCGAGTACTGGACCATCGAGTCCGACCTCAACACCAAGGGCAAGGATTTCGTCGCCCGGCTGACCCATTTCAACGGCGAAAAACTCGAGCAATTCACCGTCGATAACGGTGCGCGCGCCGCGGAAATCGACGCCGCCCTTCAGGCCAAGGCCCAGGGCAAGCTCGAGGTGCTGTCGGTCGAGAAAAAGCAGCGCCGCCGCAACCCGGCCGCGCCGTTCACCACCTCGACCCTGCAGCAGGAGGCCTCGCGCAAGCTCGGTTTCTCCGCGCAGCGCACCATGCGCACGGCGCAGCAGCTGTACGAAGGCATGGACCTCGGACACGGTGAGGTCGTCGGTCTCATCAGCTACATGCGTACCGACGCCGTGAACCTCGCGGCCGAAGCCGTGGCCGAAATCCGCGACGTCATCAAGGATCGCTTCGGCGCGGACAACCTGCCGGAAGAGCCGGTCACGTACAAGAACAAGTCGAAGAACGCCCAGGAGGCGCATGAGGCGATCCGTCCGACCTCGGCGGCGCGCACGCCGGATTCGATCAAGGGCCATTTGAAGCCCGACCAGTTGCGGTTGTACGAACTGATCTGGAAGCGCACGATGGCCTGCCAGATGGTGCCGGCGGTGCTCGATACCGTGACGGTGGACCTGGCCGCCGGCGAAGGCAATGTTTTCCGCGCCAACGGTTCGACCGTGGTGAAACCCGGTTTCATGGCGGTCTACCAGGAAGATATCGACGACAAGCCGAAGGATGCGCCCGAGGGCGCGACCGAAGACGAAAAGCTCCTGCCGCCGATGGAAAAGGGCGAGTCGGTCGAACTCAAGACCATCCGTCCCGAGCAGCACTTCACCGAACCGCCGCCACGCTACTCCGAGGCGAGTCTCGTCAAGGCGCTCGAGGCCTACGGCATCGGCCGCCCATCGACCTATGCCTCCATCATTTATACTCTCGAGAGCCGCGAATACGTGACGCTCGACAACCGCCGCTTCAAGCCGACCGACGTCGGGCGCGTGGTGAACAAGTTCCTCTCGGAGCATTTCTTCCATTATGTCGATTACGACTTCACCGCGCGCATGGAGGACGATCTCGATGCCATCTCGCGCGGCGAAAAAGAATGGAAACCGGTGCTGCAGGAATTCTGGGTGGACTTCAAGAATCAGGTGAAGGAGAAGGAATCGGTGGATCGGCCCGGTGTCGAGATGATGGAGGAAGAGTGCCCCAAGTGCGGCAAGAAGCTGGCCAAGCGCCTGGGCCGCAACGGCTATTTCATCGGCTGCACCGGTTACCCCGATTGCAATTACACGCGCAACGTGGACGACGCCGTGGGTGCCTCGAACGAACCCGAGATCGTGCCCGACCGCAAATGCCCCAAGTGCGAGTCGAACCTCGTGATCAAGCGCGGCCGCTACGGCCGCTTCATCGGCTGTAGCAATTATCCCAACTGTAAGCACATGGAGCCGCTCGAAAAACCGGCCGACACCGGCGTGGAATGCCCGGAGTGTAAACAGGCGACCATGCTCAAGCGCAAGTCGCGCTACGGCAAGGTGTTCTATTCCTGCGCGCGCTATCCCGACTGCAAGTACGCGGTGTGGAATCCGCCGATCAAGGAGCCCTGCCCGAAGTGCGGCTGGCCGATTCTCTCCATCAAGACCACCAAACGCCGCGGCACGGAGAAGGTCTGCCCGGTCAAGGAATGCGGCTACGCCGAGCCGTACGAGGGCGAAGTGCCGTTTGCCGAACCGCCCAAGGTCGCCGCCGGCGCCTGATCGTCAAGCCGCTGCGGCGGCGCTGGCTTCGTTGCACCGTCGCTCGGGATGCTCAGCTAATGAAGCCCTACTTCGCTTCGCTCCGTCCGTCTTGACATAAGATGGATCGTGTAAACTCCGCTCCCGCGCGCCGGTGCGCCTCGCCATCATCCGCCGGATCGGCTTGACCTACGCACCGCTCAGGCGGTGATGAACATCTTGATCGCTGCGATGACTAGAACCACGCCGAGCAACTGGCGAAGCCGAACCGGCGCGAGTCGCCGTACGGCGAGCTCCGATCCCGCGGCGGCGCCGGCCAACGCGGTGAGCATCATCCAGGGGAGGCCGCGCGGCAAGGTCACGCCGGCCCAGAACAGTCCGGCCAGCGCGGCGATCGAGTTGACCAGGATAAAAGCCGCCGAAACCGCGGCGGTCGTGCGCATGTTGGCCCAGCGCAGGAACAGCAGCAGCGGGCTCAGAAAGATCCCTCCGCCGACCCCGCTCAGCCCGGAGATGAACCCGAGGCCGGCACCCACCGGCAGCGCCACCGATAAACGCGGTGTGGCGCGCGTGGGAGGTTCGTGGGTCGTCAGGATGAGCCGCCAGGCGGCAACGAGCAGGGTGGCGCCCACGAGGTACTGATAGGCTTGATCGTGCAGATGTATGGCCCCGCCGAGGAACGCCAGCGGGATGGAGCCCAGCGCGAAGGGCCAGAACAGCGCGACATTGAAAAACCCCGCGCGCCAAAGGCGTACGAACACCAGCCCCGCGACCGCGACGTTCATGGTGAGCGCCGCCGGCTTCATGATGGCGGCCGACACGCCAAACAACGCCATCGCGGCGAGATAACCGGAGGCGCCGCCGTGGCCGACGGAAGAATAAAGCAGGGCGGCAAACGTGATACAGGCCAACAGCCACAGGAACAGGGATGGATCGAGCGTGTCCAAGATGTGTGCCGTGGCGTGGAGGGGAAGGACGTGCTAGATAATTAACGATGTCAGAGCCGATGTATCTTATCTTGTTTGTCCGCGTGAAAAAAACTCTATCATGGATGCTTGTGATCGCCTGCGCCGGGCTGCTGGTCGCCTGTGCCAGCGCGCCGCCGGGCATCGGTCGGAGCGTGCCGTGGACGGCCTTGCCCGGCTGGCAGGAAGACAACCTGGCGCAGGCCTGGCCGGCGCTGCTCAACAGTTGCCGGAAAATGCCCGCGCGCGATGCCAGCTGGCAACCGATCTGCGCCGATGCCGCGCTGTTTCCCGACCCGGACGAGGAAACGGCGCGCGCGTTTTTCGAGACGCGCTTCCGCGCGCACGAGGTGGCCGGCCGTGACGGCGCTCCGGATGGTTTGATCACCGGCTACTATGAACCCCTGCTGTACGGCAGCCTGGTGCGAACCCAGCGTTTCCGTTACCCGCTGTACAAGCGACCGGACGATCTCGTGACCGTCGATCTCGGCGAGCTTTATCCGGAATTGCAGGGCAAGCGTGTGCGCGGGCGGCTCGACGGCCGGCGCGTCGTGCCGTATTACAGCCGCGCCGACATCAGCAACGGCAAACGGCCACCGGACGATGACGTGCTCGTCTGGGTCGACGATCCGGTGGCGCTGTTTTTCCTCGAGATCCAGGGTTCAGGCCGCGTGCAGTTGCCGGACGGGCGCATGTTGCAGGTGGGTTATGCCGACCAGAACGGTTATCCCTACGTGGCGATCGGTCGCACGCTGGTGCAATCCGGTGCGCTCAAGCTCGAAGACGCCACGCTGCCGGCCATTCGTGCCTGGCTCGACGCCCATCCCGACCAGGTCGCGACGGTGCTGAACAGCAACCCGAGCTACGTCTTCTTCACCGTGCGTGACCCGGACGCCTCGGGACCGGTTGGCGCGCTCAACGTGCCGCTGCTGCCGGAACGTTCCGTCGCGGTGGATCCGGCGTACATTCCGCTGGGCAGTCCGGTATGGCTCGACACCACCCTGCCGGGCGGCGAGCCCGCGCCCTTCCGGCGCCTCGAGTTCGCCCAGGACACCGGCGGGGCGATCAGTGGGCCGGCCCGTGCCGACTTGTTTCTCGGTTTCGGCGGCAAGGCCGAAAATCTGGCGGGCGAAATGCGCCAACGCGGCAAACTCTATGTCCTGTTGCCGGCGAAACGTTCGTTGAATTAGCTAATCATTAGCGCGCCACGGCGTCGCAGCGTCCGACGCGGGTCATCGGGTAAAGATTCAGCTCGCCTTCCAGGATCCTGCTGTCCGCCACCAGCTGTCCCACGTTGTTCACGTCTTCACTCCCGGGCGGGGCGTGAAGGTCGGCCGGCGCCGACTTGAGCCATAGCGCGTAGGCCAGGCCCGTCCCGGAGCCTTCGCGACCGGCATGGGTGGCGAGCAGGGGCGCGAGCCAGTCGCGGTCGGGACGCGTGATCGCCGAGCTCGCGGCGGCGACCCCGACGACGTAGGCCCATGCCTGCGGCGCGGATCCCATGGGACGCGTGTAGTAATGCGCGGCATTTTTCAGTACCGGGCGCCCGTCGATCGCCGGTTGGGCGATGGCGATGAGTTGCAACGGGGCGAGGCGTACGTAGCCGGCGAAGGTGACGCCCGCCGGCTGTTTTTTTGCCAGCGTTTCCCAGAGCTGCATGAGTGTCGTGGGGCCTTGCGGGCGCCAGCTCGATGCACTCGCGAGGCCGGGGGCGACATAGAGGAAGCCGTTGGATTGAAAGTAGCGGTTATGCACGGTGGCGTAATAGTTCGGTGAGCGGACGTTGGTCGTGCGCACCCAGACCGCGCCGCCCACGGCGACGGCATCGCCCAACCCCTGCCAGCCGCCGATGGCTGCGGAGCCCATTCCAAACTTCATTTTCTGCGCATCCAGGTATACATCTTTCTGTGCCGCGGGCACTTGTGCCCGGGCGCGCGCCGCCAGGTTGCCGGCCACGCACGGGCTCGTCGGACGCCACCACAGCGGGCCGAAAATCATGGCGGCGAAGGCGCCGATGGCGAACAGAATGCCGAGTTCTTTTTTAAGCGGCATGCGGAGTCAGGAAACGCTGGCCGACCCCGTGTGACCGCCGCACAACTGAAGCAGTTCCTCGCCGATCAGCCGGCGCCGCCAGCCGCGCGCGAGCGTGCCGGACATGTCCCCGGCGATCAGTTTCAGCAGCTCGCGGCGCGGGGCCAGCAGGGTCGAGCTGATTTTCGTCTCGGCGGCGACCGCCTGCACCCGCGCCTGCAGTCTTTCATACAGCGATTGACGGCGGCGATCCAGGCGCCGCGGCTCATCCCACAGGCGCTCGGGTTCCATGGCCTGGCCGCGACGAATGGCCTCCAGAATTTCGCTGCCCCATTTGCGCGATTGCGCGCCGCCCATGCCGTTGATGTGTCCGAGTCCCTCGGGCGTTTGGGGCGCGGCGAGGGCGGTTTCCATCAGCGCGGCATCCGAGGCCACCCAGCCGCGCGGCAGATTGCTCTGCTGCGCCGCGTGCTCGCGCCATGCGGCGAGCTCACGCAGCACGGTTTGCGCCGCGGGGGACAGCGCGTGGCCTTGCCGCAGACGCCGGAAGGCGTCGCGCGGTTCGTTGCGATAAAGGCCGGGGTCGGTGAGCATGGCACACTCCTCGGCGAGCCAGGCGCTGCGTCCGAGCGTTTCGAGCTCTTGCGCGAGGTGCCGGTATACGTCACGCAGGTAGCGCACGTCGTCTTCGGCGTAATGCAGCTGTTCCGGCGGGAGCGGGCGCGCCTCCCAGTCGGCGCGCGTGTGCAGCTTGGGCAGCTTGTGACCCGTGATCGACTCCACCAGGGCGCCGTAGCCGATCTGGTCGTCATGACCGCAGAGCGAGGCGGCGACCTGGGTGTCGAACACCGGCGCGGGCGGCGCCCCGCGGATATCGGCGAAGACTTCCAGGTCCTGGCGCGCGGAATGGAAGACCTTGAGCACGCGCGGCGAGTAAATGACGTCGAGTAGCGGCTCGATGTCCGGTAACGCGAGGATGTCGATGCAGGCGACGAGGTCCGGGGTGGCCACCTGCACCAGGCAGAGGCGGGCATAATATGTCCGTGTGCGCATGAATTCCGTGTCCAGCGCAATCCACGGGCGGTCGCACAGCTGTTCGCACAGCCGTGTGAGCGAGGTCGGGTCCTGAATGAGCGGTTCCGGCGTATAGGGAGCCCGACTCGCTTCGCGAGATTGTGTTGTCATGATCATACGAAGTGTATGCATTTCCGGCTGTCTGCCCAAGCCCGACCGGGCGCGGCGTTTTTTGGTTTATCATTAGGTCATGGGTCGGCTAAGACGACAGGCGGATGGCGGGAAAACGGCGCGCTACCTCGGCGCAATGCTTCTGTTAGTTCTTACCGCCTGTCATTCATTATGGGGCGCCCCGGAGGGCCGCGCGCAGGACTTCATTGAGGCCCTGGTGACCGCGCCCACGGATACGCAAAAACTGCGGGAGATCGCCAATGTCGCGCCCGATCGTAAACCCGAAGACCTGGTCGACGATCTGTCCGCCCGGGTGGCGCTGGATTTTTTACGCGCCAAACAGGCCCAGGGGACGACGCTCAAATTTGACCAGGGCGAGGACAGGCGGACGGGTGACGCACGACACGCCGTTACGATACTCGTTGCCTACCGGCAACCCGGAACGCAATCGTACGACCAGGTCAGTTTCCAGGTCCTGGTCGAGAAAGACAAGGAAGGCCAGTGGCGCATCACGCGTGTGTCGGGCGGTAACTAGGGCGGCGCATCCCGATTTATGTTCGTGAAAATATTTTTCGATATTTGTCTGTTGCGCGCCAAACCGCAGGATCTGCCGGCTTCCGACACCGTGATGCTCGCGGCGCTGGCGGCGTATGCCCTGGCCGATGTCATCGGTGTGCTCGATGTCGTCCCGGTGGGCGGCGCGGCGCTGGCCGCGGCGGTGGATACGCTGTTGCTGCTGGCGGCGACGCATCTGGCGCTGCGTTGGCGCCATCTGGAAAACCGGGTTCCCCAGACCTTGTCGGCACTGGCCGGTTGCGGCGCCCTGATATCGCTGCTCGCCTGGGTCGCCGCCGGGCTGGTCCCGGCGCGGTTTCCCGCCGAGTGGGTGTGGGCGCCGTTTCTGCTTTGGTATACGCTGGTTTTCGGCCATATCCTGCGGCACGCCCTGTCCATCCCGCTGGTGGCCGGTCTGACCGTGAGTATTTTGTATTTGATCCTGTCTATGGGTGTTACCGGCCTCTTCCTCAATCCGGCCCCGGCGGTGAACTGATGCGTATCCATATTCTCGGTATCGGCGGAACCTTCATGGGCGGCGTGGCGCTGCTTGCGCGCGACCTGGGTCATGACGTGAGCGGTTCGGACGCCAGGGTGTATCCGCCCATGAGCACGCAGCTCGAAGCACAGGGCATCCGGCTGATGGAAGGATACGACGCGTCGCATCTCGACAGCACGAAGCCCGATCTCGTCATCATCGGCAACGCCTTGTCACGCGGCAATCCGCTGGTGGAGGCGGTGCTCGATCGCGGACTGCGTTATTTCTCGGGCGCGCAGTGGATCGCGGAAAACGTTTTGCACGGGCGCTGGGTGCTCGCGGTGGCCGGCACCCACGGCAAGACCACGACGGCCAGCATGCTCGCCTGGATACTGGAGCACGCCGGGCTCAAGCCCGGCTTCCTGATCGGCGGGGTGCCGGAGAACTTCGGCGTCTCGGCGCGCCCGGGCGACGAGCCCTTTTTCGTCATCGAGGCGGATGAATACGACACGGCGTTTTTCGACAAGCGGTCGAAGTTCGTGCACTACCGTCCGCGCACCGCGATCCTGCACAACCTGGAATACGATCATGCCGATATCTTTCCCGATCTCGCCGCGATCGAGCTCCAGTTCCATCACCTCGTCCGCACCGTCCCGGCTTCGGGCTTGCTGGTGGTGAACGCGCAGGACGAAAATCTGTCTGAGGTACTGGCCATGGGCTGCTGGACCCGTACGGAATATTATGCAGGCGGTGATAACCAGAAACGGGCCGCCGCGGAAGGCGGGGCGTCCAGGGCGGCCTGGCTGTCCGTCCCGCGCAATCCCGAGGCAAGCCGCTTCCAGGTGCTGTTCAATGCGCAGGATCAGGGCGAGGTCGAGTGGGATCTGATCGGGCAGCACAACATGGCCAATGGGCTGGCCGCCATCGCCGCCGCGCGGCATGCCGGTGTGCCGGTGAAAACCTCCCTGGCGGCGCTGAAAAAATTCCGCAGCGTCAAGCGGCGGCTGGAAGTGCGTGGTGAGGTGCGCGGTATCAAGGTGTACGATGACTTCGCGCATCATCCGACCGCGATCGCGGCGACGCTGGAAGCGCTGCGCGCGCGCGTGGGTAACGGGCGCATTCTGGCGGTGCTTGAGCTGCGCTCCAACACCATGCGCATGGGCGTGCATCGCGACACGCTCGCGGCCGCGCTCATGCTCGCCGACAGGGTGTTGATACTCAAGCCCGCCGAGCTCAACTGGAACCTCGACCGGGTGACGGGCGCGCTGGACGGCCGCGGACAGGCGTATCCCACGGTCGAGGACATCGTCGAGGCGCTGGCCAGGGAAGCCCGTCCGGCCGATCATGTGCTGATCATGAGCAACGGCGGTTTCGACAATATTCACGCCAGGCTGCTCGAGCGCCTGCGGATCTAGCGCCTGGCCCGAGGCGCGGCTCTTGCGCCGGGCAGGCGGGTTCCTTACGCTTAAAAATAAATTTTACGGAGAACCGGAAATGAAACGATGGATTGGTGGATGGTTGGCGGTATTGATGCTGTTACCGGCTTTTGCCCACGCCGAATTTGTGGAAGGGAGAAGCTACATGGAGGTGCCTTTCCCGACCAAGGTCGTTACCGGGAAGAAGGTCGAGGTGCGTGAGTTTTTCTGGTACGGCTGCCCGCACTGCTACGTGCTGGAACCGAAGCTGAATCACTGGCTGAAGACGCTGCCCGCGAATGCCGAATTCGTGCGCACGCCAGGCCTGGCCGCGCCGGCCTGGAAGCTCGATGGACAGGCGTATTACACCTTCAAGGCGCTTGGCGTGGAGGAAAAAACACATAGCGCCTTTTTCAAGGCCGCGCAGGAGAGCCGGGGCACGATGGTCAATGAAAAAGCCGTCGCCGATTTCGCGGCGAGCCACGGCATCGACCGGAAGAAATTCCTGGATGCATTCAATTCCTTCGGCGTGAACCTGGATCTCGAGAAGGCCAAGCAGCTCAATGAGGACCTGAACATCAATTCTGTTCCCACGTTCGTGGTGGACGGCAAGTATCTCACCAGCCCCGCCATGGCCGGGGGCGAAGAGAACTTCTTCAAGCTGCTGGATTACCTCATCGGCAAGGCCGCGAAGGAACGCAAGACGAACGCCGTGAGGCACTGAAGGCGCGCGTGCATCGATCCCGCATCGTTGATGGGATTATTGCCACGGCATGAATCTGCCCGGGTGTCCGGGGCGGGCGTTTGTCCCCCTGGCCCGGCTTCGAGACCGGTGCCGGTATTCCCTGCCCTCACGGGCGCCCGGCAAGCTGATCGTGGAACGCCTACGTTCAGGAACAAACGCGCCGGGACCATAAGGCATTTCACCCTCTTGCCGCTTGCGTGACCGTCCACGGTCCGGACGGCAGGACCTGCTAATATTGGATTAAACCGCAGCAGACCCGGCTGCCTGGCGATTCCGCGCTGTCATGGATAGAAAGCAAGCGAACAAATCAGCTGAGGACGGAAGTCTGAACGCCTTATGGCGTTCTTCCCCGCTCGCGGCCGGCAACGCCGCTTACCTCGAGGGACTCTACGAGCAGTATCTGCGCGATCCCGTCTCGGTGACCCCCGCCTGGCGGCGTTATTTCGAGGGCCTCCCGCGCGTCAACGGCGTGGCGCAGGACATCTCCCATTCCGGCATACGCGATGAATTCCGCCGGCTGGCCCACCATGCGCGGCCGGCGCCGGCGCCGGCCGCCGAACACCCCGCGGTGACGGTCGACGCCGCGCACAAGCAGGTCAAGGTGCTGCAGTTGATCAATGCCTACCGCTTTCGTGCACATCAGATCGCCCGGCTCGATCCGCTCGGGCTCAAGGAGACGCCCAATATCCCGGAACTCGACCTGCGTTTCTACGGTTTTACCGAGGCCGATCTCGACACGGTGTATGAGACGGGCTCGCTCGTGGGTCCCCGGCAGGCGACGCTGCGCGAGATCGTCGCCATATTGCGCGCCACCTATGCCGGCACGATCGGTGCGGAATACATGCACATCACCGACACCCAGGAGAAACGTTGGCTGCAGAGCATCTTCGAAAGCGTGCACGGCCTGCCGGCCTATCCGCCGGAAGTGCAGCGCAACCTGCTCGAACGGCTGACCGCGGCCGAGGGTCTGGAACATTACCTGCACGCCAAGTACGTCGGTCAGAAGCGTTTTTCACTCGAGGGCGCCGAAGGCCTGATCCCCATGCTCGATGAGCTGATCCAGCGCGCCGGCGCCACCGGCATGAAGGAAGTGATTATCGGCATGGCGCATCGCGGGCGGCTCAACGTGCTCGTGAACATTCTCGGCAAGAGCCCGGCGGAACTGTTCCGCGAGTTCGAGGGCAAGGTGCAGCACGACGGTCACACCGGCGACGTGAAATACCACCTGGGTTTTTCCTCCGACCTGTCCACGGAAGCGGGCCCGGTGCACGTGGCGCTCGCCTTCAATCCCTCGCACCTCGAAATCGTCGGACCGGTGGTGCAGGGCTCGGTGCGCGCGCGCCAGGAACGCCGCCGCGACAAGCGCGGGAATCGCGTCTTGCCCGTGGTGATCCATGGCGACGCCGCGTTCGCCGGCCAGGGCGTGGTGATGGAAACCTTCAGCATGTCGCAGTCGCGCGGCTACTCGACCAAGGGCACGGTGCACATCGTGGTGAACAACCAGATCGGATTCACCACCAGCGTCCAGCAGGACGCGCGCTCCACGCTCTACTCCACCGATATCGCCAAGATCGTGGGCGCACCGATTCTGCACGTGAACGGCGACGATCCGGAGGCGGTGTTGTTCGCCACGCAGATCGCCCTCGACTACCGCATGACCTTCCACAAGGACGTGGTGATTGACCTGTATTGCTACCGCCGTCACGGTCACTCCGAGGCCGATGAACCGACCGTGACGCAACCGCTCATGTACCGGAGCATCCGCGAGCTCCCCACCACGCGCGCGCTCTACGTGCAGAGACTTGAGCAGGGCGGGGTGGTGACCGGAGACGACAGCACGCAGATGCAGCAGACCTACCGTGAGCTGCTCGAGTCCGGTATCTGCGCCGCGCCGCACATCGCGCCCAAGGAGTCGGCGGGATACGTCTACAGCGCGGACTGGAGCCCGTACACGGCCGGGCGCTGCGATCCGGCGACGGACACCCGCGTGACGCTGGAGACCATTCGTGCCCTGACCGAACGAATGCTGCGGGTGCCGGACGGGCTGGAGCTGCATCCCCAGGTTGCCAAGATCTACGATGCCCGGCGCAAAATGGCCGCCGGCGCCATGTCCCTGGACTGGGGCTTTGCCGAAAACCTGGCGTACGCCACGCTGCTCAAGGACGGTTACAGCGTGCGGCTGTCCGGGCAGGACTCGGGGCGCGGCACCTTCTTTCACCGTCACGCGGTGGTGTACAACCAGAAGGACGGCAGCGCCTATGTGCCGCTGCGCAACCTTTACGACGGCCAGCCGCGGTTCCTGGTGATCAATTCACTGCTTTCGGAGGAGGCCGTGCTCGCGTTCGAATACGGTTACGCCACGGCCGATCCCAAGACACTTACCATCTGGGAGGCCCAGTTCGGCGATTTTGCCAACAACGCGCAGGTCGTGATCGACCAGTTCATCTGTTCGGGCGAGCAGAAATGGAGCCGCCTCAGCGGGCTGACGCTGTTCCTGCCACACGGCTACGAGGGCCAGGGTCCGGAGCACTCCTCGGCGCGGATCGAGCGCTACCTGCAGCTCTGCGCCCAGCAGAACATGTTCGTGTGCGTGCCGACGACGCCGGCGCAATTCTTCCATTTGTTGCGGCGCCAGATGCTCTGGCAGTGCCGCAAGCCGCTGGTGATCATGACGCCGAAGAGCCTGCTGCGTCACCGGTTCTCGGTCAGCAGTCTCGAGGATTTGACGCAAGGCCGCTTCCGGCCGCTGCTGTTCGAATCCGAGGCGCTCGATGACGGCGAGGTGAAGGAGATCATCCTGTGCAGCGGCAAGGTCTATTATGATTTAATCGAGCGGCGGCAAACGCTCGAGCGCCGCGATGTCGCGATCCTGCGTCTCGAGCAGTTGTATCCGTTTCCGGAGGACGACCTGAAACAGGAACTGCAGCGCTATGCCAACGTCACGCGCTTTATCTGGTGTCAGGAGGAGCCGCAGAACAAGGGCGCCTGGTACCAGATTCTGCATCGCTTCCGCCGCATGATCCCGCGGGACATCACGCTCGAATACGCGGGCCGCCCCCTGTCCGCCGCGCCGGCCGTGGGCGACTACCAGCTGCACATCAGCCAGTTGCACGAGTTGCTTGACCAGGCCCTGGGAACGGTATCGGGTGATACCCCACAAGGAGCGTCATGAGCGCTGACATCACGGTTCCGGTGTTCCCCGAATCGGTCACCGAAGGCACGATCCTCAGCTGGCACAAACAGCCGGGCGAGCAAGTCGCGCGCGGCGAGCTGCTCGCCGAGATCGAAACCGACAAGATTGTTTTCGAAGTGCCGGCACCCGACGACGGCGTGCTGACCGAGATCGCCGTGCCGGCGGGCACGACCGTGAAATCCGGCGAGGTGCTCGGTCGTCTGGACAAGTCCGCCAAAGCCGCGCCGCCAGCGCCCAAACCCGCCGCGGCGCCGGAGGAGCGTGCCCGGGGCGGCGCGGTTGCCGAGCCAAAGACGCAACCTGCGGCCCCGGCGCCCATGGCCATGCCGGCGGCGAAACGGTTGATGGAAGAGCATGGGATCGACGCGCGCAAAGTGCCGGGCAGCGGCAAGGACGGGCGTATTCTCAAGGAGGACGTGTTGAAGCAGCTCGACATGACAATTTTGTCTGGAACAAAATTGGACGCGCGCAGCGCGCCCTTCGGGGGCGCGCCAGGGACGGCGCGCATCAACGAGACCGCACCCGCCCCTGCCAAATCCGGTCCCAAGCCGGCGCCCAAGACGCCGGCCATGGCCCCCGCGCCGGCGCCCGCCCGGGCCAAGCCCCCTGCCGTGACGACCGGCGAGCACCCCGGGAAGCGCGCCGGAGATGGCGCGTCTGCGGACCTGAGGACGGAACGTCGCGTGCCCATGACACGGCTGCGCAAGCGCATCGCCGAACGGCTCGTCGCGGCGCAGCAAACGGCGGCGATCCTGACGACTTTCAACGAGGTCAACATGCAACCCGTGATGGAACTGCGTGCGCGCCATCGCGAGCGCTTCGAAAAAGAGCACGGCGTGCGCCTCGGTTTCATGTCGTTTTTCGTCAAGGCCGTGGTGGAGGCGCTCAGGCATTTTCCCGAAATCAACGCCTCGGTGGATGGTGACGATGTCGTGTACCATGGCTTCTACGATATCGGCATCGCGGTCAGCTCGCCGCGCGGGCTGGTGGTGCCGGTGCTGCGCGATGCCGACCGGCTCACCATGGCCGAGATCGAATCCGGCATCCGGGATTTCGGCGAGCGCGCGCAGAATGCGCAACTCACGCTCGAGGAGATCACCGGCGGCACTTTCACCATCACCAACGGCGGGGTGTTCGGCTCGCTCATGTCCACGCCGATACTGAATCCGCCGCAGAGCGCGATTCTCGGCATGCACAAGATTCAGGAACGCCCGGTGGCGGAGCACGGTCAGGTGGTGATCCGGCCGATGATGTATCTGGCGCTGTCCTACGACCATCGCCTGGTGGACGGGCGCGAGGCGGTGCAGTGCCTGGTGATGCTCAAGGAACTGCTCGAGGACCCGACGCGATTGCTGCTCGAAGTATGAGTTCCCGGTTTCGGGTCGAACCAGAAACCTGAAACCGGAAATCTGAAACTGGGAGTAAAACGATGGCGGAACGATACGACGTGGTTGTCATCGGCGGCGGACCCGCGGGCTACACGGCCGCGATCCGTTCCGCCCAGCTCGGTTTCAAGACCGCCTGCGTGGATGACTGGCGCACCGCGTCGGGCGAACCCGCGCTTGGCGGCACCTGTCTCAACGCCGGCTGCATCCCTTCCAAGGCGCTGCTGGAGTCCTCCGAGTTTTACGCCCAGGCGCGCGACCACGGCCCCGGCCGCGGTCTCAGCTTCACGCAGCTTTCCCTCGACCTTGCGCCGATGATGGCGCACAAGGACAAGGTCGTCTCCGAGCTCACGCGCGGCATCGCCACGCTGTTCAAGGCCAATGGCGTGACCTGGATTCCGGGACGCGGAAAACTCCTGCCGAAGAACCAGGTCGAGATAACGGGCGCCACGGCGACGCAGGTCGAGGCCGAACATGTCATTCTCGCGAGCGGCTCCACGCCCGTGAATTTCAAAAACGCCCCGTTCGACGGGCAACGGATCGTGGATTCGCAGGGTGCCCTCGAGTTCAAGGAAGTGCCGCGGCGTCTCGGCGTCATCGGCGCCGGTATCATCGGCCTCGAACTGGGAAGCGTGTGGCGCCGTCTGGGTGCCGAGGTGGTGCTGCTCGAGGCGCAGGAGGGATTTCTCCCCGTGGCCGACGAACAGGTCGCACGCGAGGCGCGCAAGCAGTTCACCGCCCAGGGGCTCGACATCCGTCTCGGTGCGCGGGTGCTGGAGAGCCGGGTCGAGAATGAAACGGTGGTCATGCGCTACCAGGACGAGAACGGTGAGCACGAGAAAAGCGTGGATAATCTCATCGTGGCGGTCGGCCGGCGGCCCAACACCGACGGACTGTTCGCCGCCGAAACCGGGTTGTTGCTCGATGAGTGGGGTTTCGTGCACGTGGACGAGCATTGCCGCACGAACCTTCCCGGCGTGCACGCCGTGGGCGACGTGGTGCGCGGACCCATGCTGGCGCACAAGGGCATGGAGGAGGGCGCCATGGTCGCCGAACGCCTCGCCGGCCACGCGTCGTCCGTGGATTACGGCATTGTTCCTTCGGTCATCTACACCCAGCCCGAGATCGCCTGGGTGGGCAAGACCGAGCAGGCGCTGAAACAGGCGGGCGAGAGTTATCGTGCCGGCGTGTTTCCGTTCGCGGCCAACGGACGCGCCAAGGCCATGGGCGAGGCGTCCGGCTTCATCAAGATTCTCGCCGACGCCCGCACCGACCGCGTGCGCGGCGTGCACCTGATCGGCCCCCACTGTTCCGAAATCGTCGCCTCCGCGGTGTTGGCGATGTCATTCGGGGCCTCGAGCGAAGACATCATGCACACGATGTTCGCTCATCCCACGCTTTCGGAAGCCCTGCACGAGGCCTCGCTGGCCGTGGCCGGGCACGCCATCCACATGGCGCAGCCGAAACGCGCAAAATCGTGAATCTCCTCTTCCTCTAGTGCCGGCGACGCCGGTTTTTTTCTGCCGTTTCCGCCGCAGGCCGGGACCCGCCGTGTTTTGTTTCCAACATCCTGATCGGACAGGGATCGCTCGCCGCTTCCCGCGCTAGCGGCTCTTGCGCCGTACGCGTTTCTTGCTTTTGGCGGGCCGGCGCGCCTTCCCCGGCGCACTTTTCAGGCGCCGGTCTTTTTGCAGCAGCCGGGCCAGGGCCCCGGCGGCGATGGGCCTGCTGAAATAATAACCCTGCATGCTGTTGCAGCGGTTCACGCGCAGGAAAGCGAGCTGTTGGGCGGTTTCCACGCCCTCCGCGATCACCTTCATCCCGAGGCTGTGCGCCATGGAAATGATGGCGCGGGCGATCGCGGCGTCGTCCGGATCGCGCGGGATGTCGCGCACGAATGACTGGTCGATCTTGAGCGTGTCGATCGGAAAGCGCTTGAGATAGCTGAGCGACGAATAGCCGGTGCCGAAATCGTCCATCGAAAACACCACCCCGTATGCGTGCAATTCGTCCATGGCGCCCAGCACCGCCTCGGTATTGTGCATCAACACGCTTTCCGTCAGCTCCAGATCGAGCTGACGCGGATCGAGCTTCGTGTCCTTGAGCACCTTTTTTACCAGCTTGGCCAGATGGCGGTGCTGGAACTGGCGCCCCGAAAGATTCACGGCGATCTGGAGGCCGTCGTATCCGAGCTCATGCCAGATGCGCGCCTGGGCGCAGGCGGAGCGCAGCACCCATTCGCCGATCGGGATGATGAGCCCGGTTTCCTCCGCGAGCGGAATGAAATCCAGCGGCGAGATCAGCCCCATCTCGGGGTGTCGCCAGCGCAACAGCGCCTCGGCGCCGGTGATTCGCCCGGTTTTCAGGTTCACCTGCGGTTGATAGTGCAACAGCAATTCATTGCGCTCGATCGCGTGGCGCAGCGCCGTCTCCAGCGCCAGGCGCTTGGAGGTGCGGCGGTTGAGCTCGGCGGTGTAGAACTGGAAGGTATTGCGGCCCAATTCCTTGGCGTGATACATGGCCGCGTCGGCGTTGCGCAGCAGGCTGTCGATGTCGTTGTCGTCGAAGGGGTAGAGCGTGATTCCCATCGAAGGGCTGGCGAACAACTCGCGTCCGTTGATGTTGAACGGCGGCTCGAAACTCTCGATGATTTTCTGCGCCACGTGCGCGACGTCATCCACGTGGGCGATACCGGCGAGGACGATGGTGAACTCATCGCCGCCGAGCCGCGAGATCGTGTCGCCGGCGCGCACGCAGGCCCTGAGCCGCTCGGCCACGCTCCTGAGCAGCGCGTCGCCCATTTCGTGTCCGAGCGTATCGTTGATGAGCTTGAACCGGTCGAGATCGAGGAATATCACCGCCACGAGCCGGTCGTGCCGGTCGGCTTCCACCATGGCCTGGCTCAGGCGGTCCTGCAGCAGCAGGCGGTTGGGCAGTCCGGTCAGCGCGTCGTAATGCGCCAGATAGGTCAGCCGTTCCTGCGTCTGGCGTTGTTCAGTGATGTCCTGGATGGTGCCGATGAGGCGCGCGGGCTTGCCGTCGTTGCCGGACTCGATTTCAGCCTGGGCGCGCACGACGCGTTCGGTGCCGTCCGGGCGGATAAGGCGGTACTCCGTGCCGTAGGGTCGATTTTCATCGGCGGCTTTATTGACGCTTTCAATAAGGGATTGCCGGTCATCCGGATGGATCAGATTTATAAATCTCGTGAAAGTGATGGGAGGCTGTTGCGGCGTCAAACCGAAGATGCGGTAAGTTTCGTCCGACCAGCGCATTTCGTTGGTCACGAGATTTCGTTCCCAGTTGCCGATGTGGGCGATACGCTGCGCAAACGCCAGGCTCGCTTCGCTCTCACGCAGCGCCTCCAGCGACAGCATTCTGTCGGTGATGTCGCGGCCGGTCCCGCGGTAACCCTGGAAACGGCCCAGCGCGTCGAAGACGGGCACGCCACTGACGCTGACATAGTGGAGCGTGCCTTGAGGGTCACGACGTTTCAGCACCAGGTCGTGGAATGGCCGATGCGCCAGAAGCGTCGCCTTGTGCGCTTCCCAGAATGCCGGCGTCACGTCGATGTAGGGCAGCTCCCAGCGCCTTTTGCCCAGTGTTTCCTCCTCGGCGAATAATGTTTCGCTTTTGCCGTTACGCGTGATCAGTGTAAAGCGCAGATCGCTGTCTTGCTCCCAATACCAATCGGAGGACAGTTCGGTGAGGCCGCGGAAACGCTCTTCACTGGTGCGCAACGCCAGTTCCGTTTCTTGGCGTTCCGTGATGTCCTGAATGACGGCGAAGAACACCGGTGGATTTTCGGTGCGTGACAACTGGAGTCGGACTTCGACCGGATACAGGCTGCCGTCCTTGCGCCGGTGATGCGTGGTGAAGGTAACGGTGTCGCGTTTACCCACGCGCAGGGGCGCCAGCAGCTTCTCGAACGACTCGCGGGTGAACTCGGGTGTAAGGTCAAACGGCGTCAGGGCGCGCAGTTCTTCCAGCGAATAACCCAGATTCCGCCGCGCGCCATGGTTGACTTGTAGAAAGCGCATGTCGTCGCTGCCGAAGACGTAGATCTCGTTCAGGGAGCTGTCGAGAATGCGGCCCAGGCGCGCGAGCATGTCCTCGCCGCGCCGGCGTTCGGTGACATCCAGCAGAACGAACAACAGCGCCTCGACGTTACCCTTGGGGTCTCTCAGGGGATGCAGGGTCCAGTCCCAGTAGGTCACGCCCCATTCCGGGTGGTCCGGAAATTCGAACGGCTTGGCCGTGATCGTGAACGGTTCCCCGGACTGCACCACGCGGCGGAATATGGCCTCGTTTTCCTCATGCGGATAAAGCTGGAAATGGTTTTTCCCGGGAAAATATTCGGGTGGATAACCACAGGCTTTCGCATACGCCTGGTTCACGCGGATGAAGTTGAAGTCCCGATCGAGGTAGACGACGGAAAAATGCGTGCTGTCGAAAATCCGTTCCAGGATTTCATTGTTCTCCCGCAGCGCCTTTTCCGCCAGCTTGCGCTCGGTGATATCCGTGACCGAACCGACATAGCAGACGATGTTTCCGGAAGCATCGCGTTCCGCCGTGCTCTGTCCGAAGAGCCAGGTGACGGAACCGTCAGGACGACGGAAACGGTATTCGGCCCGGAAGGGCAGGCCCTCATCCACCATCTCGTGCCACAACGCGAACACCCGCTCGCGATCATCCGGGTGCAGCGCCTGCGACCAGCCGGTGCCCGCGGCCTGCTCCGTGGTCAGGCCGGCAAACGCGCACCAGCGCTCGTTCACGTACAGACAACGGCCCTCGGCGTCGGTGCGGAAGACGCCGACCGGCGACACCTCCGTCATGGCCCGATAGCGTTGCTGACTTTCCTCCAGCGCCTGTTTATCCCTGATTTGCTGGCTGATGTCCTTGCCGGTGGACACGAAGTGCGTGATGTTTCCGTTCTCATCCTTGAGCGGCGTGATGGTTTTCTCTTCGTAGTACAGCTCGCCGTTTTTCCGGCGGTTGATGAAGACCTCACGGCACACCTGACCGTTCAAAATATTCTTCCACAGATGTTCGTAAAATTCCGGCGGTTGCCGGCCGGATTTCACGATCCGCGGCGTCTGGCCCAGGGCCTCTTCGCGGCTGAATCCCGTCATCTGTTCATAGGCGAGGTTGACGTACTGGATGACGCCTTCGCGGTCGGTGATGAGGACCGAGTCGGCGGTCTGCTCGACAGCGCTGGAAAGCTGTAGCATTTGCGCCTGTGACTGCCTGCGCTCGGTAGGAAAGAACCGTCCTTTTGCCGGGAGGGACGAATTTGGATGTTTATCGGTACTCATGGCCTCGCATGCCGACGCTGTTCAGGACGTTTCACTGGTTTTTCGTCCTGTTTGGTAAGTTGCCCGACGATGCCTGATTCGGGAAAGCAGAGGGGGTATCCATCCCGATTCAAAGTTTAGTCCATGAAAAACATGGAATTCAGGCATTTTCGCCAAGTTAATGTGGAATCCAGTATGTGCAAAGCGAGGCCATGAGCCGAATGTGTGCCTGGCCGTTATTCCGGGTATTGGCACGCCCAGTGGGTGCTGTGGATTTCCCCCGGAAATCCGGTGGAATTCTATGTCGCAGGACATGTGACCGCGGATGGGCAGGACCGGCGCTTAATCAAGCGATGTATCAGCCGGGGGGATAAAACATATGGTACGTCCCGGAGGAATTACTCGGGGCAGGCCCTCGCCCCTGACTGGCCGGCGTGCAACTTTAGCGCTTTGTAATCGACACGTCCTGCATCACTTCTCGCTGTGCTCCGCTGTTCCGAACGGCGCCGCCATTGTGTTGGTGCTCGGGAATGTAGGTAACTGTCTGAGTTTCAAATTCCCGGCGTATTCGGCCAAAAAAAGCCCCACAAAGGGGGCTTTTTATCGGGCTGGCGCGCCCTAGAGGATTCGAACCTCTGACCTTCAGCGTCGGAGGCTGACGCTCTATCCAGCTGAGCTAAGGGCGCAAGGGAGAGCTAGAATACCCGCCGGGAACCGGAGCGTCTATGCCGCTAAATCCGGGGGGCTTTTTCAAAATGAATATTAGGTTATACTAATACGGCTAAATTCTGGGTTCCGCCGTCCGGCGGGTAAGAACTTCAACATTAAATTTAATAGCAAAGGGTAAATCATGACTGATCGTGCATTTCTGAAATCCTTCGCGGGCCTCCTGGGCGCGTTGGTGGCGCTGACGGTTGTTATTTTCATCGTCGCGCAGATCGTTGGCGGCAAGTCCTCGAAGGTCGAAGCAACGACGGACTCCAAGGCCGTCGCCGAGCGCATCAAGCCGGTGGGCGAGGTCACTGTCGGCATGGCCGAGCCCGCGAAAGCGGTGGAGGTTTCTTCCAATCCGGTGATGGAAGCCATCATTCCTTCCGCGCATGCCGCCACAACGGACAAAGGCAAAACGGTTTATGAGACGACATGCGTCGCCTGTCACGCGGCCGGTGTTGCCGGTGCGCCGAAGTTCGGCGACAAGGCCGCCTGGGCCCCGCGCATCGCGCAAGGCATGGATACCCTGCACAACCATGCCATCAAGGGTTTTCAGGGCAAGTCCGGCATGATGCCGCCCAAAGGTGGCAACATGAGCCTGTCGGATGCCGACGTGATGGCCGCCGTGGATTACATGGTATCGAACGCCAAGTAATCGCGGACGTATATGTGTTGTAAATAAAGCGGCCGCAAGGCCGCTTTATTTTTACTCCGAAAAAATTCAGCTCAACGCACCGGACCGATCGAGACACCGATACCCCACCGCCTCCGCAAGATGTGTGGGCTTGATGCTTTCTTCCTTCGCGAGATCGGCGATGGTGCGCGCTACCTTGAGTACCCGATGATAGGCGCGTGCCGATAGCCCCAGCCGGTCGATCGCCTGTTCCAGCAAGCGCCGTCCTTCTTCATCCAGCCGGCAAGATTCGTCGATCTGCTGGTTGTTGAGCGCGGCGTTGATGCAACCGCTGCGATGATGCTGTCGCGCTCGTGCCGCCTCCACGCGTTCCCGCACCGCCCCGGAAGATTCTCCGCCCGATGTTTTTTGGTCGAGCAGCAGCTCGCGCGGCACCGCCGGCACCTCGACATGCATGTCGATGCGATCGAGCAAGGGGCCCGATATCCGGGAGCGATATTGAGTCACCTTGTCCGGCGTGCATCGACAACGGCCGGAGGGGTCTCCATGAAAGCCGCACATGCAGGGATTCATGGCCGCGACCAGCTGAAACCGGGCCGGGAACTCCGCCTGCCGTGCTGCGCGCGAAATCGTGATGGCGCCGGATTCCAGCGGCTCGCGCAGCA